>JACXTT010007304.1_pt1 | contig 15585 bp, 12 predicted proteins | sample 9270951 | NCBI WGS metagenome assembly JACXTT01 (sample SAMN15532306, study PRJNA645909) | rock metagenome | isolation source: weathered quartz diorite | place: Puerto Rico | collected 2017-06-21 | reverse complement strand
TCGAGGTTGCGGAAGGCGAGGTCTTCGAGCTCCCACTTGATCTGTCCGATGCCGAGGCGGTGGGCCAGCGGCGCGTAGATGTCGAGCGTCTCGCGCGAGATCTTGCGGCGCTTCGGCTCGGTCAACGGCTCGAGCGTTCGCATGTTGTGCAGGCGGTCGGCGAGCTTGATGAGGACGACCCGAAGGTCCTCCGCCATCGCGACCATCATCTTGCGGATGTTCTCGGCCTGCTGCTGCTGGTCGGTCCGCAGGGAGATCCGGCCCAGCTTGGTGACCCCGTCGACAAGCCGGGCCACCTCGGGGCCGAATTCGCGCTTCACCTCGTCGGCCGTCAGGTTGGTGTCCTCGACGGTGTCGTGGAGGAGCGCGGCCGCGATGGTTTCCGCGTCGAGCTCGAGGTCGGCGAGGATTGCCGCCACCTCCAGCGGATGGTTGACGTAATCCTCACCGGACAGCCGGTGCTGCCCGCGGTGTGCGGTGGCCGCCCTCTCGTAAGCCTTGCGGACCATCAGCTGGTCCTTCGGGTCGAGGTGGTCGGCGATCCTCAGGAGCTCGGAAACCGTCACTTTGTGCCTGGCATGAAGTTTAAGTTCGGTATCTAGCTTCCCCCTACGGACCAAAACCTAGACTTACTGCCCGCCAGATGAATTCGGTACGGGCGGTTTTGGGGCTCCGGTTCGGCCTTGCCGCGGCCACCGGGACGCTGCTGCTCGTCGGGGCGTCGCTGAATGGGAGCGGCCGGCTGGGGTGGGCGACGGCCCTGGCGGCGGTCGCCGGTCTGCTGGCCGTGGGCGCCGGAGTGATCTATCGCAGCTGGCGGTTTGCGGCCCCGGCCGCGGGGTTCGCGGTCGTTTTCACCCTGCTGATCGCCCAGCTCAACCCACACCAGGGCGACCTCCTGCTGCAGCTCCTCGGCCTCGTGTTGCTGGGCGGCGCCGGAGCGGTCGGCGGCATCACGGTGCGCAACTTCGTCGCCACCATCGACCGGCAGGCCAGGGACCTGCAGCTGAAGCAGCGTGCCTTCCTCGCCGCGACCTCGGACATCGAGACGTCCGGACCGCCGGCCGACGTCGCGACTCTCACCGCAAACATCGCCCGCCAGCTTGGCGCCGACGTCGCCTGCTGCTATTTCGCCTCCGCCGACCAGAGCCAGTTCGTGCCGCAGTCGCCCGGGGTCGGCCTGGATCGCCTGCACCCCATGGCCGTCAGCCGCCGCCCGAACGGCAGCGGACCCCTTCTGGCCGCGATCGAGTCGGGCCGGACCTTCGCGGCCGAGGGCAGCGGCGCGTTGAGGGAGCTCTTCAGCTACATGCCGGACGACGTGCAGCTGCGGGGCGCGATGGCCGTGCCCATGCCGATCGGCGATCGCATCGGTGGATTCATCCTGCTGGGCAGCAGCACAGCCAGATACAGCGACGACGACCGGCGGCTGGCGACCACCCTGACGCTTCGCGCGGGCGCCCAGCTGGCCAGCGCCCACGCGGTCGCACTCTCCCAGAAGGAGTCCGCGCGCTACTCGCTGATGAACGAGCTCGTGAAAGAGGCGTCGGGCAAGACGATGCAGGAAGCGCTGGACCTGGTCCTGGAGCGAGGCAAGGAGATCATCAAATACGACGCCGGGCGCGCCATCCTCTTCCAGTCGGAGGACGGCAGCGTCGAGGCGGCCGACGAGTCGCTGGCGCGGGTCCGGAAAGGCGAGACGGTCCTGCGCAATGCGGTCACGGAGGAGCAGCCCACGTTCAGCGGCCTGAGGCTCGCGAGCCACGCCGTCACCGTGAACGAGGCACTCACGCCGATCCGCGGCAAGACCGGCGTGATGGGCGCCCTGTGCCTCGGCCGCCGCGGCACGTCGAGCTTCACCCAGCACGACATCGGCGCACTCGACGAGCTCGGCTCGATGGCGGGCGTCGCGATCGAGAACTCGCGCATCCTCCAGGTCGTGACCGGCCAGGCGTCACGGCTCGACACGGCCCTGGACGCGCTGGGCGAAGTGTCGCAGGCCCTCACGACCGTCACCCAGGGCGCCCGGGTGCTCGAGAACAAGACCCTGGAGACCGGGGTCCGCGTGACGGCGGCGACGGCCGGATTGCTGACGCGCACCACCGAAGCCGGGCACCAGGCCGTGATCATGTCGCTCGGTTTTCCAGACCAGGTCGACGGCCTCGAGTTTCAGAACGGCCAGGGCCTGGTCGGCGCCGTGATGCTGAGCCTGCGCGCGATCGCCGTCGCCGATTTCGACCTGAGCCCGGATCTCCGACAGCCGCCTGACCTGCAAGCGTATGGGCTGCAGGCCGCGATCTGCACGCCGATGCTCGAGGAGGGCCACCTCTGGGGGACGCTCTCCGTCTTCGACGGCAAGAAGCGCGAGTGGACCACCGACGACCAGCGCGTGCTGGCCACCCTCGGCAACCAGGGGGTGGTTGCCGTCCGCAACGCGGAGCTGTACGAGAAGAACGAGCGCAGCATCTGGGAGCTGCGCAGCCTGCAGGAGGCGCTGCAGGCGGCCACCTCGACGCTGGACCTGAACCAGGTGCTGCAGCAGGTGCTGGCCGGCGCGGCCAAGGCCTCCTCGGCGCAGATCGGCTGCCTCGCCCTGCAAGACGGCGGCCGCCTCGTCCTCAAGGGTGGCTTCGGGACCGACCACGCGACCGCGGAAAGGCTCGCCCTCGGGATCGGGGGCGAGATCTGCCGCCGCGTGATGGAGTCGGACGAGCCGGTGATGGAGTCGATGGAGCACGGCTCCGAGACCGACAGCCCGCTCAACCCGCGTGCGGTGCTATGCGTCCCGATCACTCTGCGCGGCAAGCCGCTCGGCGTCGTGTTTCTCGCCAACTATCAGGTCGAGCACGCCTTCACCTCCGACCACCGCAACCTCGTGACCGAGCTCGCCGCTCAGGCGGCGGTGGCGATCGACAACGCTCGCCTGTTCAAGGACCGTGAGGAGGTCATCCTGGCCTCGCTCGAGGCGCTGGCCAATGCCGTCGACGCGCGCGATCCTTACACGGCCGGCCATAGCGAGCGCGTGACGCAGTACTCGCTCATGATCGCCCGGCAGATGCATTTCTCGCCGCATGACCAGGCGGCGTGGGTGCGCCTGGAGCGCGGCGGCCGGCTTCACGACATCGGGAAGATCGGCGTGCCCGACGCGATCCTTCAGAAGACCGGCAAGCTAACCGAAGCCGAGTTCGAGAGGATGAAGAGCCACACGGTCGTCGGGTTCAACATCCTGAGCGGCCTGCGGATGCTGACCGACGAGCTCGTCATCGTGCGCTCACACCACGAGCGGTTCGACGGAAAGGGATACCCGGATCGCAAGAAGGGTGACGAGCTGCCGATGTTCGCCTGGGTGGTCAGCGCCGCGGACGCGATCGACGCGATGACTTCCGACCGGCCTTACCGGCGTGGGATGCCGCTTCAGGCGGCGGTGGAGCAAGTGCGGGCGGGGGCCGGCACGCACTTCCACCCCGACGTGGCGGAGGCGGTGCTCGACGCGGTGAGCAACGGGACGCTGAAGCTCATCACCCAGACGTCGATGCACCCGGACGCGCCGCGGATCGGGGCTTTCGAGAACCCTACCTCCTAGCCTGGAGGGCGTCCATTCGGGGCGTCGGGGAGGCCTTAGTAAGCCTTCGCAAGCGACACTCGGTACTTCGCCGGCTTGCCGCAGACCAGGCACTTGCCCGAGGGCTTCGCATGCTCCTCGATGGTTCGGATGGTGACTCCGCCCGCTTCGGCTTTGATGCGCGCCTCCTCTTCCCCCTCGCCGCACCAGTGGGTCCACACGAAGCCGCCACGCTCGCGGAAATGAGCGACCACCTCGTCCAGTGTCGCCAGCTCGTAGGTGTGGTCGTTGCGGAACTTGAGGGCGCGGTCGAACAGCTTCTTCTGGAAGCCGTCGAGCTCGTCTTGCAAACGCGCGCCGATGCCTGACTCGGGCACGCTGACCTTCTGACGCGTCAGCCGGTCGACCATCTCGACCTGCCCCGCATCCGCGTCACGCACTCCGACGTTAAGCCGAATCGGCACGCCCTTCAGCTCCCAGTGGGCGTACTTGTCGCCGGGACGCTCGTCTCGCCAGTCGACGCGATGGCGGATCCCCGCGGCCTTGAGCTGTGGCGACCAGCTCTCGATGAACCTCTCGACCTGGGCGCGGCCCTCGTCGTCGCGAAAGATGGGCACGACGACGACCTGGATGGGCGCGACCCTTGGTGGAACGATCAGACCGGAGTCGTCGCCGTGCGCCATGACCAGCGCTCCGACCAGCCTCGTGCTGATGCCCCACGAGGTCGAGTAGCAGAGCTCGCGCTCGTTCTCCTTGTTGGAGAAAGAGATGTCGTAGGCGCGGGCGAAGTTCTGGCCGAAGTAGTGCGAGGTCCCGGTCTGCAGGGCCAGCCCGTCGCGCATCAGACCCTCCAGCGTCAGCGTGTAGACCGCACCGGGAAATGTCTCGGCGGGCGACTTCTTGCCCGTGAGCACGGGAATCGCGAGCCAGTCCTCGGCGATCGCGCGGTAGTAGCCGAGGATCAGCGCGACCTCGTCCATCGCCTCCTTCGCGGAGGCGTGGAAGGTGTGGCCCTCCTGCCACCAGAACTCGCGGCTGCGCAGGAAAAGGCGAGAGCGCATCTCCCACCGCACGACGCTGTTCCACTGGTTGGTCAGCTTGGGCAGGTCGCGGTGGCTCTGGATGTAGCGCTTGATGAGCGGACCGATGATCGTCTCCGACGTTGGCCGCACGGCCAGCGGCTCCTCGAGCTCTTCCATGCTGCCGCCGGCCCGAGTCACCCACGCGACCTCGGGCGCGAACCCCTCGATGTGCTCGGCCTCTTTCATCAGGTACTCGCGAGGGATCAACAGCGGGAACGCCCAGTTCTCATGCCCGCTCTCTTTGATCATGTCGTCGAAGGCGCGCGTGATGGCCTCCCACATCGCCCAGCCGTATGGACGGACCACCATCATGCCGCGCACGCCGGACCAGTCGGCCAGCTCGGCCTTGCGGATGACGTCCCCATACCAGCGGTCGAAGTCGTCCGACATCCTGGTGACTTCTTTCACGAAGTCCTGCTGCTCCTCGGTCTCCTGCTTCATGTGTTGGCTCCCGCTCAAGAGATTAGTTGCACCGTTGGCGGCTGGGCCGCGGCCCCACCCGGCAGCTTCGCTGCCGACCTCCCCTGCAAGCGGGGAGGTGAGGGGCTAGCGCGGGAGCGGAGTCTCGGCCGCGATCGCGTCGATCTCGGCCAGCAGAACGGGAAGCAGCTCTTCCTGGGGCACGGTCCTGTACAGGGTACCTTGCTTGAAGATCACGCCCTTGCCGCGGCCGCCCGTGACGCCGATGTCGGCGTGCCGAGCCTCGGCCGGGCCGTTCACGACGCAGCCCATCACCGCGACGGTGATCGGCACCTTGAGCTTCGCGATGTAAGCCTCGACGGCCCTGACCGTTGGCACCATGTCGTACTCGAGGCGTCCGCAGGTCGGGCATGCGATGAGCGTCGGACTTTCCTTGCGGAAAGCCAGCGTCTTGAGGATCTCGTGTGCGACTCGCACCTCCTCGCGCGGATCGGAGGTCGCAAGCGAGACGCGGATCGTGTCGCCGATCCCCTCACTGAGCAGGATCCCCATCCCCACCGCGCTGCGGATGCTGCCCGCCTCGACCGGACCGGACTCGGTGACGCCAAGATGAATCGGGTACTGGCGCGAAGCAGCGAACTTGCGGTTGGCCATGATGTTGGTCCACACGTCCGTCGCTTTCAATGAGACCTTGATGTACCCGGGGCCGTAGTCCAGGTCTTCGAGGATCTTGCAGTGGCCGAGCGCGACCTCCACCATGCGGTCCGCCGTTCGCTCGCGGTTGTCACGGTCGATCTGGTGCTGCTCGCGCAGGCTCTTGTGCACCTCCTCGGGCAGGGAGCCCGCGTTGACCCCGATGCGGAACGGGATCTGCCGCTCCTTCGCCGCGGTCACGACTTTGACCACCTTTTCCCGGTCCGGGATGTTGCCGGGGTTCAGGCGCAGGCAGTGCACACCGGCCTCGATCGCCATCAGGGCGAGCGTGTGGTCGTAATGGATGTCGGCGATCACCGGGAGCGGCGACTGCTTGACGATCTCCTTCAGCGCCTCGGCCGCCTCGCGGTCCGGCACCGCCGGGCGCACGAGCTCGCATCCGGCCTCCTTCAGCTCGTTGATCTGGCGCACGGTGGCCTTGACGTCACGCGTGTCGGTCTTGGTCATGGTCTGGACCGCGATCGGCGCTGCGCCTCCGATCACCACGGTGCCAACCCGAACGGGGATCGCCTTGCGGCGCGTCACGAGCGCCATCAGTGCTGCAGTCCAGGGAATTGCCCGGTGGCGATGCGCTGGATGTCGAGCGCACTGATCAGCGCGGCGAGTCCCAGCAGCGCGGCGAAGCCGACCCGCTGGAAGTTCAGCTCGGCGGCACGGTCGAACGGTCTGCGCCGTACGACTTCGATGAGCACCACGACCACCCGTCCGCCGTCGAGAGCAAGAAGCGGGAGCAGGTTCGTGAAGCCGAGGGCCACCGAGAGCAGGGCGACGAAGAATATGTAGGTGCCAAACCCGAGCGAAACCGATTGCGCCGCCACGTCTGCGATACCGATCGGCCCGGTCACGCCGTTCGGCCCGAGCAGCCCGCCCGGCACATGCCCCGTCACGAGCTGGCTGAGCCCCTGCACGATGTTGGTCACCGCCACGGCCGGAAACGTCACGCCCGCGACCAGGGCATCACGGGTCGAAAGGAGCGCCATCACCTTGAGGCCCATCTGGCACGACTTCCCCTCGGCGTTGCAGATCGGCGTGACGATGTAGGTGAAGCGCTGGCCGTTCGGGTGAATGCCGGACACGACGAGAGCCGCGTTGGGGGCCGCGTTCTCCGCCTTCCTGAGCTGGTCGGGGGCCGTGATCTGGCGACCCTCGACCGTAAAGAGCCTGTCACCCGCCTGGAATCCCGCGGCGGCAGCGGGAGTGTCGGGGATGACCGCCGCCACCTTGCCGGGGTCGCTGTTGACCTGGCTCAGCATCAGTCCGGTGTACAGGACCATGGCGACCAGGAAATTCGCGGCGGGACCGGCGGCCAGGATGAGGATGCGCTGCCAGGCGGGCTTGGAGTGGAAGCCGTTGGGTTCCTCGAAGTCCCCTCCCTCCATGCCTCCCATCCGGACGTAGCCCAGGATGGGGAGTGCCCGGATCGCGTAGAGAGTGCCGCCGCGCGTCATCGACCAAAGCCTCGTGCCCGCGCCGATCGAGAACTCGATCACGCGGACCCTGAACAGCTTGGCCAGCGCGAAGTGGCCCGCCTCGTGGGGCGCGATGAGGAGAAGGAACATCGCCGCCACGCCGATGACTGCAAGGAGCCCGTCCATGCCGAGTTCAGACTACCGGACGAATCCTGTCCAGGCGTCTCACATAGGCCCGCGCCCAGGCATCGGCTTCGAGAATCTCCTCCAGCGTGGCGCCGCAGCCTGGGAAGGCGCCGAGCGCCCGCTCCACCGCGACCACGATGCCACCGAACGGGAGCTCGCGGGCCAGGAAGGCGTTGACCGCCTCCTCGTTGGCCGCGTTCAGCACCGCAGGGTGACCGCCGCCCTTCGCCGCGGCCGCCCGCGCGAGTCTCACGCTGGGAAAGCGGGCCTCGTCGAGGTCGTGGAACTCGAGGCCGCTGAGCTCGGAGATCGCCACCGGCGAAACCGCTCCGGGCAGGCGGTCAGGGTAGGCGAGGGCGACCGCGATCGGGAGCCGCATGTCGGGCCTTCCCAGCTGAGCTTTCAGCGATCCGTCGACGAACTCCACCAGCGAGTGGACGACGCTCTGCGGATGAACGCACACCGAGATCGCGTCCAGGGGCAGGCCGAACAGGTGATGCGCCTCGATGACCTCGAGGCCTTTGTTCATCAACGTCGCGGAGTCGACGGTGACCTTCGGCCCCATCGACCAGCGCGGATGGCTGAGCGCCTGCTCGACTGTCACCTGATCCAGGTCGAGGTCGGGGTGAGCCCAGAACGGACCTCCGCTCGCGGTGATGATGAGCCGCCGCACGTTCCGCCGTTCCTCTCCCCACAGGCACTGCCAGATGGCGCTGTGCTCGGAATCGATCGGCCGGATTCCTTTTTCGCCGGCGGCCTTCATCACCAGCGCGCCGGCCATGACCAGCACTTCCTTGGTCGCCAGCGCGACGTCCTTGCCTGCGCGCAGGGCGGACATGGTCGGCGGCAGTGCGCGCGCGCTGGGAATGGCGACCACCACCAGGTCGCAGCGTGGATCGGTCACCATCGCTTCGACCCTCGCGTCGAATTCGGCCTCTCCCGCACGGCCATGCACCAGGAACGCAGCCTCGCGGTTGGTCGAGCGCACACCTTCTGTCAGGCCGAAGAGCTTGAAACGCTCGGGGTTGCGGTCGATCACATCGAGCGTCTGCTGCCCGATCGACCCGGTGGCGCCGAGCACGGCCACGTTGATTGGTCGCGTCATCTAAAGCAGGTGGAAGAGCATCACGTAGAGGTAGACCAGGATCGGCGGGAAGAGGATCGAGTCGAGGCGGTCCAGCACACCGCCGTGCCCCGGGATCAGATGGGAAGAGTCCTTCACCTCCGCGATGCGCTTCATCTGCGACTCGACGAGGTCGCCGATCTCGGCGCTGGTGCCGGCCAGAAAGCCGATGACGACGGCATGCAGCGGAGAGATCCCGATGACCCCGGACACGCCGATGACCATGACGACCACCGCGCCCACCACTCCTGCGATCGCGCCCTCCACCGTCTTTTGGGGGCTGATCGAGGCGAAGAACGGATGCCGGCCGATCCGGCTGCCGACCAGCAGTGCCGCCGCGTCGCTGACGATCACGGCCAGGATGGTGAATAGCGTCCACGCCAGGCCGTTTGGCCTGGACGTGTAGAGGAGCAGGTAGAAGTTGAACGGCATGCCGATGTACAGCGCGCCGGCCACGCCCATGGCCCACCGGCTCAAGCCCTGCCTTCGCCCCGGCACCACGAGGAACGCTGCCAGGCCGCCGACGAGCGCAAGCGCGAGCACCAGCGTCACGTCGATCTCTTTGAGCACGGTTCCGCTGAAGGCGAAAAAAGCCCCGAGCGGGAACAGCAACCAGGCGGGAGCGCGGGAGCCCATGCGGTCGGAGAGGCCGTTGAACTCCCACAGCGCGAGACCGCCGAGGATCACGACCAGCGCGTAGACGCCGTACAGGCCGGCGAAGATGAGCCCGATCACGGCGGCCAGGATGACCGTGGCGCTCAGGATCCGAACCATCAGGGGGCTGGGCTTCCAGCCCGCCATCAACGGTGCATTGCGGGTCGTCATCCGGATCGGCTGACCACGATCTCAGCCTCCGGCCGGGCGCCAAAGCGACGGACGCGCGACGCGTAGTCGTCCAGCGCGGCCCTCAGGTCTTCGGCGCCGAAGTCAGGCCACAGCGTCTCGGTCACCAGCATCTCGGCGTACGCGCCCTGCCAGAGCAGGAAGTTGCTGACGCGCCGCTCGCCCGCGGTCCGGATGATCAGGTCGGGATCGGGCAGCTCCGGCTGATACATGCGTGCGGAGACGGCTTCTTCGTCGACGTCGCGACCGGCGACTCCGTCAGCAATCAACTTGCGCACTGCATCGACGATCTCCGCCCGCCCTCCGTAATTGAGACAAACGTTGAGCACGCCGTTCCTGTTATTCCTGGTACGGGCCATCGCCTCATCGATGCGGCCCCGCATGCGCTGCGACAGCTCGTCCCGCCGCCCGCTCACGACGATGCGCACGCCGCGCCGGTGCATTTCGTCGATCTCCCGCTGCATGGTCTCGTGAAACAGCCGCATGAGAGCCCGGACCTCGGTCCGGGGTCGGGCCCAGTTCTCGGTCGAGAAGGCGTAAATCGACAGCGCGTGGACGCCGAAGTCCTCACATGCTTGAAGGGTTCGTTTGATGGCCCGCACGCCGGCCCGGTGGCCGAAGCTCGCGGGACGGCCTCGGCGGCGGGCCCAGCGGCCGTTGCCGTCCATGATGATCCCAACGTGGCGGGGGACCTGGGAGTCCAAGGGTGAGGAAAAGCGTACCGACCGGCGCAGGGACGGGCGCGGGCTCCTGGGGTGTTACACCTCCATCACTTCAGATTCTTTGCGGGCGGCCAGAGCATCGATCTTTTCGATCTGGCTCTCGGTGATCTTCTGCAGCCGGGCGTGCGCCCGCTTCGACTCGTCCTCCGCGATGTCGCCCTTCTTCTGCATCTGGTCGATGCGGTGCAGCTCGTCGCGGCGCACGTTGCGGACGGCGACGCGGGCGTCCTCGGCCTTCTGGCGCACGAGCTTCACGTACTCGCGGCGCCGCTCCTCGGTCAGGGGCGGGATGGGCACCCGGATCACCTGCCCGTCGTTGGCGGGGTTGAGGCCCTGCTCGCTCGTGCGCAGCGCCTTCTCGACCGCGCCGATCTGACTCTTGTCGTAGACCTGGACGACGAGCAGGCGCGGCTCGGGCGCGCTGATCTGCGCCAGCTGGTTCAGCGGGGTGGGCGTGCCGTAGTACGGGACCATGACCCGGTCGATCAGGGCGGGGTTGGCCCGCCCGGTGCGAATCGTGACCAGCTCGGCGGCGAAGTGGTCGGCGGACTTCGACATCTTCGATTCGGCCTCGCGCATGATCGGGTCGATCACGACCCGGCTCCGACCAGGGTGCCGATCTCCTCACCGAGCACCACGCGCTCGATGTTGCCGGGCGTCAGCAGGTTGAAGACGACGATCGGCACGTCGTTGTCCATGCACAGCGTCAGGGCGGTGTTGTCCATGACCTCGATTCCACGGTTGAGCACCTCGAGGTAATCGAGACGCTGGAACTTGGTCGCGGTCGGGTCGCGCTTGGGATCGGCGGTGTAGACGCCGTCCACCTTCGTCGCCTTGAGGATCACGTCCGCCTCGATCTCGACCGCGCGCAGGGCGGCGGTCGTGTCGGTCGTGAAGTACGGATTTCCCGTCCCCGCCGCGAGGATCACGACGCGACCCTTCTCGAGGTGACGCACGGCGCGCCGGCGGATGTACGGCTCGGCGACCTGCGGCATCTGGATCGCGGTCATCGTCCGGGCGGGGATGCCGGTGCGCTCCAGCGCGTCCTGGAGAGCCAGCGCGTTGATCACGGTCGCCAGCATGCCCATGTAGTCGCCGGTCGCGCGGTCGAAGCCACGCTCGGTGGCGGCGAGCCCGCGGAAGATGTTGCCCCCGCCGACCACGACCGCGACCTGCACGCCCATCTGATGGACGCGCTTCACCTGGGCCGCGATCGCCTCGACCACCTCGAGATCGATGCCGTAGTCGCGGCTGCCGCCAAGCGCTTCACCGCTCAGCTTGAGCAGCACGCGGTTGTACTTGGGTGATCGGTCACCCACGATCACTGCGCCCTGCGCACGCCCGGCGCACACTCAGATTTTGCCTCAGGTCTCCCTGATGTTAAATCGCGCGAACCTGCGAACTGTGATGTTCTCCTGGAGCTTCGAGATGTACTCCGCGATGAGCTGCTGAACCGTGCGGCCGCTCTCCCGGAAGTAATCCTGCTCCAAGAGGCAGTTGTGCTTGAGGAAATCCTCGATCTGACCCTCCACGATTCTCGCGATCACCTGGTCAGGCTTTCCGTCCAGGCGCGCCCTGGCCTCATAGACCTCGCGTTCGGTCACCAGCACTTCGTCGGGTACGTCCTCCCGCGAGACCCAGCGCGCGCCAAAGCCCGCCACCTGGAGGGCCAGCTCCTTCGCGAGCCTGCGGAAGTCGGGGCCTTTGGCGACGAAGTCGGTCTCGCAGTTGACCTCGATCAGGACGCCGATCTGCGGCGGATAGTCAGGCGAGGTGGCATGGAGGTATGCCTCCACCACGCCCTGGCCGGTGGCGCGGTCCGCGCGCCTCGCCGCCCTGGCGATGCCTTTCTCGCGGAGGATGGTGAAGGCCTTCTCGATGTCTCCGCCGGCCTCCTCGAGCGCATGCTTGCAATCCATCATTCCGGCGCCCGACATCTCGCGGAGCTTTTTGATCAGGTCCACGTCCACGGCCATCAACGAGCCTCTTCGTCGTCTGCGCTGCGCCCGATGAACTCCTCTTCCGACACCGTCGGCAGGTAGTCCTCTTCGTCCTCGAGGTACTCCTCGATCTCCTCGTAGCGAGGCGTCTCGAGGAACTCGCGCTCCTCGACCTCCGGCAGGATCTCGCCCCGCGCGGCGGCCTCCTGGCGGCCTTCCTGGCATGCATCGGCGATCTTCCCCGTGAGCAGCTTGACGGCGCGGATCGCGTCGTCGTTGCCGGGGATGACAAACGTGATGAGGTCGGGGTCGCAGTTGCTGTCGGTGATGGCCACCACGGGGATCTTGAGGCGGTTCGCCTCGGTCACCGCGATGTGCTCCTTGCGCGGGTCCACGACGTAGAGCGCGCCGGGCAGCCGCTTCATGTCGGCGATGCCGTCGAAATGGAACATCAGGCGGTCGAGCTCGTCCTGCAGGCGCTTCGCCTCTTTCTTCGGCATCTGCTCCAACTGGCCCTCCTGCTGCATCTTGCGCAGCTCCTGGAGGCGCTCGATTCGCTTCTTGACCGTGCTGAAGTTGGTCAGCATCCCGCCCATCCAGCGGCGGTTGACGAAGTACATGCCGCAGCGCGCGGCCTCGGTCTGGATCGTCTCTTGCGCCTGCTTCTTGGTGCCGACGAAGAGCACCGGCCGGCCGCTCGCGGCGACGCTGCGCGTGAACTCCCAGGCGTCGTCAAGCAGGCGCACGGTCTTCTGCAGGTCGATGATGTGAATGCCGTTGCGGGCGGTGAAGATGTACGTCTTCATCTTCGGGTTCCAGCGGCTGGTCTGATGCCCGAAATGGACACCCGCCTCCAGCAGTTGCTTCAAGGTCACTTGCGCCACGTGTAGATTGCCTCCCTGTTGCACTTCCGCCCGGTTCTGGCCTCCCTTGAATGTCCGGCGCGAGGCGCGGGTGGAGGACAGGGGTTTTGCCCCGGGCGTGCTAACTCAGTCGCTTGGACTGGCGACGCTGAGTATACCCAGGGCTCGAATTCCTAAGCGACGGCCTTCTTGACTCCCTTCGGGCCCGGGCACTTCGGGTAGTCGGAGCATGACTTGAACAACCCGAAACGGCCCCGCCGCTCCACGAGCGGCTTGCCGCAGACCGGGCACGGCTCGTCCAGCACCTTCGGCCCCTGCCGTGTCTTGCCGTCCTTGCCGATGTTGGCGCGGTACCTGCAGTCGGGATAGCGCGAGCAGGCGACGAAGGGTCCGTACCGGCCGGTGCGCTCGACCAGTTGCCCCTCGCCACACTGCGGGCAGGTCTCGCCTGTCGGCCTGGCCTCGCTCTGCGCCACGTCGCGCTTGATGTACTTGCACTCCGGATATCCGGAGCAGCCGATGAAGTCGCCGTATCGTCCCGTCCGCATCTGGAGGGGACGGCCGCAGTTGGGGCACTCCTCATCGAGCAGCTTCGGCTGCGGCGGCTCGCCGTCCGGGGTGAGCGCGCGACGGAATTTGCACTTCGGGTAGCGCGAGCAGCCCATGAACGGACCGAACCGGCTGGCCTTGCGGACCAGGTGGCCCTCGTGGCAGAGCGGGCAGACCTCGTCCGTATCGGCGGGCGTCGCCTCCTCGGCCGCGCTCAGCATGCGCTGCAGCGGCCCGTAGAAGTCCTTGACCACCGGCACCCATTCCTGGTTGCCGCTCTCCACCTCGTCCAGGCGCTTCTCGAGCTTGGACGTGTACTCGTCGTCCGAGATGCTCTTGAAGTGGTCGACCATCAGGGAGTTGACCGCCTCGCCGACGCGGGTCGGGTACAGCCGGCGGTCCTTGATGTCGACGTAACCGTGGGACTTGGTGATCGTCTGCACGATCGGCGCGTAGGTCGACGGGCGGCCGATGCCGCGCTGCTCGAGCTCTTTGATCAGCGTCGCTTCCGTGTACCGCGGAGGCGGCTGGGTGAAGTGCTGCTCAGGCTTCAGGCCGTGATAGTCCAGGTCCTCGCCCTGCCCCAGTTTCGGCAGCTGATTCTCACCGTTCTCGTCGCGCTCCCAGATCTTGTAAAAACCTTCGAACGAGAGCACCGAGCCCGTGGCGCGGAACACGTAGTCGCCGCCCTCGATCTCGACCTGGGTCTGGTCGTACACGGCAGGCGCCATGCGGCTGGCGACGAACCGCCGCCAGATCAGGTCGTAGAGCCGGAACTGGTCGGGCGTCAGGAACTGCCGGATCGATTCGGGCGTCCGGTTGACGTCGGTCGGCCGGATGGCCTCGTGCGCGTCCTGCGCGCCGGGCACGGCCTTGGCGGTGCGCGAGACGCCCAGGTAGCGCTCGCCGAGCTGACCCTTGATCCAACCCTTCACCCTGCTGTCGGCGTCGGCCGAGATCCGGGTCGAATCGGTGCGCATGTAGGTGATCAAGCCCGTCGGCCCTTCCGCGCCGAGGTCGACGCCTTCGTAGAGCTGCTGGGCGACCCGCATCGCGTTGTGCGGCCGCATCCGCAGCCGGCTGGACGCGTCCTGCTGCAGGGTTGAGGTGATGTACGGCGGGTTCGAGCTCTTGGTGCGCCGCTTCTGCTCGACGCCGGTCACGCGATAGGTCGCGCCCTCCAGCTGCTGCACGATGTGCTGAGCCTCGGCCTCGTTGTGGATCTCGAACTTCTCGTCGATGACCTTGTCGGCGGTGCCGGCGGGGTCTTTCGGGGGGGCGGCCACGGGGCGGTTGAGCCGCGCCAGGAAGTGATCCTCAGCGCCCCGCCGGGCCAGCTCGGCGTCGATCGTCCACGACTCGACCGGGACGAACTTGCGGATCTCCTCCTCGCGGTCGACGACCAGGCGGAGCGCGACCGACGACACGCGGCCGGCGCCGATTCCCTTCTGGACCTTGCTCCACAGGAACGGGCTCAGGCGGAACCCGACCAGGCGGTCCACGACCCGCCGCGCCTGTTGGGCGTTGACCAGCCGCATGTCGATGTCGCGTGGCGACTCGAGCGCACGGCGCACCGCGTCCGAGGTGATCTCGTGGAACTCGATGCGCTTGGGGTCCCTCAGCTTGAGGACCTCGGCGAGGTGCCACGCGATGGCCTCGCCCTCGCGATCCGGGTCCGAGGCCAGGATGACCTCGCGGTCGTTCTTGGCCGCGGAGCGCAGCTCGTTGATCGTCTTGCGCCGGCTCTCCACGACCTCGTAGTGAGGCTTGAAGCCGTCGTCGACCTCGACCCCCATCTCCTTCTCGGGCAGGTCCCGGACGTGGCCCATCGAGGCGCGGACGTCGAAACGGTCCCCCAAAAACCGCTTCAGCGTCTTCGCCTTGGCCGGCGACTCGACGATGATCAAACCTTCTGGCACAGCTTTCTCTTTATTCCCAAACCCGGACGTTTGTTCCGGCCGGGCGGACCGCTCGGGCGAGTGGCGGGCATCCTACGCCCGTTCTTTCCCGCGGCGCAATGCCCTTACATACCCACCCTGGTGTCTTTTGACCGCGCCGTCCAGCTCCAGGGCGGTCAGCCGGCCGAGGACCTCGGCGATTGGAAGCTCTAGCTTCCGGGCGATCTCGGCCGCGTTCAAAGCCAGCACGTCCGAGAGGTGGGCCAGGATTCCG
>JACXTT010007303.1_pt1 | contig 15587 bp, 11 predicted proteins | sample 9270951 | NCBI WGS metagenome assembly JACXTT01 (sample SAMN15532306, study PRJNA645909) | rock metagenome | isolation source: weathered quartz diorite | place: Puerto Rico | collected 2017-06-21 | reverse complement strand
ACGGCGATGGTGTGCCGCCGCCGCGCCCCTACGTCACGCCTTTCGAGCGCACGCCTGGAGCCGGCGACGAGGGCGCCGACGCCGCGCCGGCCGGGTCCGGCGACACACTCGAGAGCGCCGAGGTGCGCGCGCCGTCCACGCCGTTCGCCAAGCCCGGCGCTCCGTCGCCCGCGCTGGCGGCGCATTTGGCGGCGATCGACGTCGACCAATATGCGGCGCTGTGTGCGCAGTGCGCGCTGTACCCGGCGTGGCACGCGCAAATTTTGGCGCGATTCGGCGTGGCCGACGCGGCCGAGCGGGTCACGCTCGACGAACATTGGCGCGCCCGTCTGGCCGCCGACGGCGAGTTGCAGGCCGTGTGGCGCTGGCACTACGCCCGTCACGAGGCGTGGGCGCGCCAACGCAAGTAGCGGGCCGAACGCACGCCGACCCGATCTTGCTCGGCCCGCGGATCGACACGCGCGAACGCGCCTCGGCCTGGTATGCTTCCCCGTCGATGTCGCGGATTGACTTCAAGGGGGCGGGCTTCCCGGAGGACGTCGTGGTGGCCGCGCTGCGCGGTGCCGAGGGCATCTCGGAGCTGTACGAGCTCGAGCTGTGGCTGGTCATTTCGGCGCAAGCGGCGACCGATCTCGACCTCGACGGCACGCTCGGCAAGCGCGGAACCGTCACCATCAAGCCGCGCCCGGACGCCGACGACAAGCACCGCTATCACGGCATCGTCCGCGAAATCGAGCTCGTCCAGGCGGCGCTCGGCGGTGCGCTGGTGCGCCTGGTGCTCGTGCCGGAGCTCTTCAAGCTCACGCAGTCACGGCACGCGCGGGTCTACACCTTCCAGAAGATCGACGCCGTCTTGAAGGACGTGCTCGACCGCGCGGGCCTGTCCGGTTCGTCGAAGGTCGCCGCCAACGAGGATCACCCGCAAGAAGAGCACATCGTCCAATACCGTGAGAGCGATTATCGCTTCATGGCGCGCTGGATGGAGCGCGAGGGATTCGTCTATTGGTTCCGCCACGGCGAAGACCACGAAGAGCTGTACATCACCGACCTGTCGAGCGACGCCGACGACTTCGGCCCGGTGCGCTACCGCCCGACCGCGGGCGCCGACACCAGCGCCGGGGTCGCCTTCCGCAGCTTCCGGGCCCTGTCGAGCGCTGCGCCCAAGAGCGTGGTGGTGAACGACTACGATCACGGCAAGCCGTCGCTCGCGGTGACCGGCCAAGAGAGCGCCGGCGGCGAAGGCGGCGTGGTGGTGCAGCACGAAGCGCGCACCTATTCTCCCGGCGACGCCGCGCGCCTCGCCAAGATCCGCGCCCAAGCGATCGCCGCGGAGCGTCTGCGCTGCGCGGGGCGCGGCACGGTGTTCGGCATCCGGCCCGGCTTGGTGTTCGAGCTCGAAGAGCACCCGCGCGCCGCGCTCAACCGCAAATACCTCGTCACGCGGGTCGAGCACCGCGCTTCGCAGGCGCACCAGCTGCTCGAGAACGTCGATCTCGACTTGCCGCGCGGCTACGAGGTCGTCGTCCACTGCATCCCGTCGGACGTCCCCTACCGCAAGCTGCCCACCACGCCCTGGCCGCGCATCCGCGGCTACCAGCTCGGCGTGATCGACGGCCCCTCGGGCGGCGACTACGCGCAGCTCGACGACGCGGGCCGCTACCTGGTCAAGCTGATGCTCGACGAGAGCGATCTGTCCGGCGATCAAGTCTCCACGCGCATCCGCATGATGCAGCCCCACACCGGTAACCCCGAGGGCTGGCACTTTCCGCTGCGCAAAGGCACCGAGGTCGTCGTGCAGTTCACGGGCGGCGATCCCGATCGGCCGGTGATCGCCGGTGCGGTGCCCAACGCCAAGAACCCGAGTCTGGTGACCGAGTCCAACCACACGCAAAACGTGCTGCAAACCGGCGGCCTCACCCGCTTGGAGATCGAGGACGACGACGGCAAGCAATACATCTGGATCAAGACGCCGCCCGCGAACACGCACCTGAACCTCGGTTACGCCACGCTCGCCAGCCACGAAATCACGCTGCACAGCGACAGGGACGCGCTCTACGACATCGGCTCGAACCAGCTCATCGAAGTGGGCGGCGTGCTCGACGAGCGCGTGGTGAGCGACGTGAAGGAGACGTACCACAGCGACCAGACCTCGAAGATCGACGGCCCGCAGAAGACCACGGTCGACAACGCCGTCAAGGAGACCTACCTCTCCACGCAAAAGACGACCGTCACCGGCGCGCCGCGCTCGGAGACGTTCCTCAGCGGCCAGTCGACGATCGTGCTCGGCGCGCGCCAAGAGGGCTACACCGGCTCGCAGACGCAGCAAGTGGTCGGCACGACCGACGAAACCTGGGTCGGCAGCTGGACGCGCAGCTCCGGCGCCACCACCGAAACGCACCTTGGCGATCTCACCGAGATCGTCGCCGGCCCGTCGATGGAGATGTGCCCCGCGGGCGTCACCGAAAATTACGGTGACACCAACGCCATTTGGGCAAGCCTCCTGTGGGTTGGCTCGATGCTTCACTACACGGTGCCGAACAGCTCCGAGACGGAGCTCGTCCACACCGAGTACGTTGGCTGCGACACCAAGAAGATCGAGCCAATCATCGACAACTGGAAGAAACAGAGCCTGAGCGCCACCGGTCTGAAACTCGAGATCATCGGCATCAGCTTGGGCGTCACGTTCTTCAAGATGGAGGGCAACGGCATCAACCTCGCCCTCAACCTCTTCAAGTGGGAGCCCGGCATCATCGCCTTGGCGGCGACGGGTATCTACCTCCACACCGGGAAGTTCAAGATCAAGGCATGAGCGAAGGGGGTCGACGGTGTCCAAGGACTTGACGGGCAAAGATGTCTTCGAGCTGAGCTGCGACGCGCTCGGGCCGGGCGCGGTCTTGGTCGGCTTCAAGGGTCGCGAAGCCATCAGCCAAACCTTCGCGTACGACGTATTCGTCACGGTGCCGTTCGACGCGGTGCCCGAAGCCGACGCACTGCTCCGCAAGCCGTTGACGTTCAGCGTGGCGGGCGGGCTCGAGGCCGGGCCGGCCATGCCGACGCACGGCCTCATCGCGGCGCTCGAGGTCCTCGACGAGACCGCGGAGCGCGCGCTCATCCGCTTGGACGTGCGGCCGACGCTGTGGTTCCTGGGGCTTTCTCAACACAGCCGCGTTTTCACCGAGATGAAGGTCGGCGACATCCTGAAAGAGGTGCTCGAGGCGGGCGGCCTCACCGACTACGAGCTCCAATTGACGGGGAGCTATCCGACGCGTCCGCACGTGAGCCAGTACAAAGAAAGCGACCATGCTTTTCTCGAACGACTCATGGAGTACGACGGTATCCACTATTTCTTCACGCACAGCGCCGACGCGCACAAACTGGTCATTACCGACAGCAACGCTCAGCACTCCGCGTCTCGGCCCACGCCGATTGCCTATCAGCCGGTCGAAGGAGGCGACTTGGGGTCGGACCTGTTCGTCGCGATCGTGGACCGCCAACGGCTCCAGCCGAAACTGGTGCGGCTGACGGATTACGACTACGAAAAGCCGGCGCTCGCCATCAAAGGCGAAGAAAGCGTCGCAGAGGGCACCAGCTCCGAAGTCGTCGTACACGACGCCGGCGCCGTCGATCCGGGCGACGCGTCGCGCCTCGCCAAGGTCCGAAAAGAGGCTCTCCTCGCTCGCCAGCGCGTTTTCGAGATGATCGGCAGCGCGTTTCATCTGCGCAGCGGCGGGACCTACCAAGTCAGCGGCCATCCACGCGACGCGATCAACGACACCTATCTGTGCACGGAGCTCGAGCAGGTCGGCAACGCGCGCGTTCGAACGGTCGAGCTGGCGCGGCTCACCCACATCCACGAAGCGCTCGTCTACGAGGCGCGTGCGCATGCCATTCGCGCCGACGTGCCCTTCCGCCCGGAGCGGCGGCGCCTTCCGCCGCGCGTGCCCGCATTCGAGCGCGCCAAGATCGATGGCGCAGCCTCGAGCGATTACGCCCAGCTCGACGACCAGGGCCGCTACCGCATCAAGCTCGGCTACGACGAGACCGACCGCGCCGGCGACAAGCCGAGCGTGCGCACGCGCATGATGCAACCTCACGCCGGCAATCCCGAGGGGTGGCACCTGCCGCTCCGCAAGGACACGGAAGTGCTGGTGGCGTTCATCGGCGGCGATCCGGACCGGCCGGTAATCGCCGGCGCGGTGCCCAACGCCGAGACGCCGAGTGTCGTCACTTCGTCGAACCACACGCGCAACATCTTCCACTCGGGCAGCGACAACCACATCGAGATCGAAGACCAAGACGGCAAGCAGTGGATCGACGTGCGCAGCCCGACCAAGAACAGCCGCTTCCACGCCGGTAAGCCGCACGACGACGACAGCCACTACGTCGTATTCCACACCGACGGCGATTGCCGGTTCACCATCGGCGGTAATCAAGACATCCGCGTCGGCGCCAAGCTGACCGAAGAGGTAAAGGGCGACGTCATCGAGACGTACAACACGTCGCAGACGTCGAAAGTCACGGGCCCGCAAGAGACCACCGTGCTCGGCGCCGTGGAAGAGAACTACAAGACGGGCCACAAGACCACCGTCACGGGCAAAGTCACCGAGATTTATTGCAGCGGTCAGAAGACGGACGTCACCGGGGCACGCTCCGAGACGTACCTCGCGAATCAGAAGACGCTGGTCGTTGGCGGCACGACGCACACCCACGACAAGCAGGACATGTCGGTGCTTGGCGCAAATTCCACCCAAATTTACGCTGGTCCGAAGACCGTGACCGTGAACGGCGCGTGTACCTACAATTTCGACGGCAGCGTCACGCAACTGTTCGGTCCGACGATTTACATCTGTCCGACGCTGAATTGGACGACGAAGACCACGGCCACGATCTTCAGTCCGACGTGGACCAAGATCTACGTGAGCATGAACGACGTCGCCGCCACCGCGGTTCGCAATCCCGGTGTGGAGGTGAAAGCGTTCGCATTCGCGCTGCAGATGGTCTCGCCGCTGAAGCTCGAGGCCATCAACATGTCGATTGGCGTCAACGGTCTGAAGTTCGCGGCCACCGAATTTGCGGGCGGCGCTTACGGAGACAAGCTCACCCTGAACGCGTTTGCACTCGAGCTCGGAGATCTGGAGCTCGACGCGGCAGCCATGATCAAGGACGGTATCTGATGGCCGGCTTGGCATTCGAGCTCGAGGGCGACGGCCTCGACCGGGCTACTCTCGTGGGATTCCGCGGCTCGGAAGGACTGAGCCGTTGCTTCCGAATCGAGATATTCGTGACCGTACCCGACGCCGCCGCGCTCGACGCTACGCTCGGACAGAAGGTGGTGCTTCGCGTTCAGGGCGACGAGCCCTATCAATTTGCGGGCATCGCCGCCGAAATCGCCGTGCTGCACGAAATGCCGGAACGCGCGTTGGCCCGCATCAGCGTCGTTCCGCGGTTTTGGCGCCTCGGGCTGTCGGCGCACAGCCGACTGTACACACAGAAGAGCATCCCGGATGTCGTCAAAGACGTGCTGAATCGCGCCGGCCTCGCAGAAGGAACGGACTACCAACTCCGGCTCGGCGGCAGCTACGACCCGGAAGAGCACGTCTGCCAATACCACGAGAGCGATCTGCACTTCATCCAGCGTTGGCTCGAATACGAAGGAATTCACTACTTCTTCGAGCACGCGGACGGCACCGACAAGTTGGTCATTTCGGACAATTCGACCGGCGCCGAGAAATTCGGATCCAAACCAGTTCGCTATCATCCCGTGGCGAGCGACGACGTCAGCGCCGGCGCCTCGTTTCAACGTTTCTCTGCGCTGCGCTCCAGCCGCGCAAAAGACGTGACGCTGCGCGATTACGACTACGCGAAGCCCGACCTCGACGTGAAGGGCGAGGCAGACGCGCACCCGTCCGGCTTCGGCTCGCTCGTGTCGTTCGGCGACGACCGTTTCTTCGACGCCGGGCGCGGCGCTGCGCTCGCCAAGCGGCGCGCGGAAGAGGAGCTGAGCCTCCAAGCGTCGTTCCACGCCGAGGGCCCGACCCTGCATCTGCGCAGCGGGTATCGCTTCGAGCTCTCGGAGCACACCATCGCGAGCCTCGACGGCGAGTACCTGTGCGTCGAGCTCGAGCACCACGCCAACGTCACCGCCGGCACGCCCGAGCTGCGGCGACTCACCGGCTTGGGGCGCGGCACCTATCGCGCGAAGCTCGTCGCGATCGGCGCGGACACGCCGTTCCGACCGGCGCGTACCACCGACAAACCGCGCGTGTACGGCTACCTCACGGCGATCGTCGACGGCCCCTCGGACAGCGATTACGCGCAGATCGACGACCAGGGCCGTTATCACGTTAAGCTCCACCTCGACGAAAGCGACCTCAAGGACGGCAAAGCCACGACCGCCTTGCGCATGCAGCAGCCGCACATCGGCAATCCCGAGGGAATGCATTTTCCGCTGCGCAAGGGCACCGAGGTGCTCGTGGCCTGCCTCGACGGCGACCCGGACCGTCCGCTCATCGCCGGCGCGGTTCCCAACAAGGTGAACCCCAGCGTGGTAACCTCTGCGAACCACACTCACAACATCGTCCACACCGGCGGCAACAGCATTCTCGATTTCGAGGATCAGAAGGACAGCCAGTGGATCGATTTTTCCACGCCGACCCAAAAGACGTGGATGCATCTCGGCAAGCCGCACGAGGACCGGACCCACAACATCGTCCTTCACACCGATGCCAACTGCCTATTCGATTTCGGCAGCAATCAAGACATCAACGTCGGCGGCAAGCTCGAAGAGATCGTCCAGAAAGACGTCAAAGAGACGTACACGGCGAAGCAGACCTCGCTCGTGATGGGCAAACAGACCACGACCGTTAGCGCCGCCACCGAGGAGACCTACAACAGCACGCAAGACACGCTGACCATCGGTCAGGTCACCGAGGATTACCAGGTCGACCACACCACGACGGTGATGGCCGCTCCGCGCGACGAGATGTTCCTCGCCAGTCAAACGACCAACGTATCGGGCGGGGGGCTCGCCCAGCTGCTCACCGGAGCGCACACGCGTATCGTCGCCGGCCCGAGCACGGAGACGCTGGCCAGCTACACGCGTCACGTCACGGGCAGCACGACCCAGCTCTACGGCGGCCCGGTCATGCGCTTGTGGGGCCCGAACAACGCGACGTTCAAGTCGCTGAACCTCGTCATTCCCGGCGGCGTCACCGAAGTCCACGCGATTCACCAGGACAACATCCCCACGCACACCGTCAACACGATCGTCGACTTGAAGTACGGTCCCGCAAAATTCGAGATCGGGTTTCTCTACCACGGCGGCAACGTGCTCAAGGTGAGCGCCAACGGCGCCTCGATCTCGTTGGTCGTGGCCAAGATGGATGCCGTCGTGGGAGGCATCACGCTGAACGGTTTCAAGCTGGAAAAGAACGGCACCAAGATCAAAGCGAAGGCCGGTCCCAAGCTCGACCTGGCCGCGCTCGTCATTCGGATATGAGGACCATCAAACCTTCCCGCCTCAGCTTGCTGACGCGCGTCATCGAGCACGACCGCCGGCCGCGCTTGGTCATCGGGGTGACGGCGGCGTTTCGGCTGGACGCGGAAAAGCAGCTCGTGACGGACATGGCGATGTGGCCGCCGGTCATCGAGGCTCTGGTCGCCGAAAACGGCATCCTCGACGAGGCCACGCCGAAGTCGCGCGGCGAAGTGCTCGTGACCGGCAACTGCTACCCGCCCGGTGGCACTCCGCAGGCGGTGAGCTTCGCGCGCGTGAAGGTGGGCTCGGTCGACAAACGCTTGGCGGTGATCGGCGAGCGTCGCTGGAAGATGGGCGTTCCCACCGAGCCGCAGCCCTTCGACAAGATGCCGGTCGACTGGACGCGCGCGTTCGGCGGCGAGGGTTTCGAGCGAAACCCCAAGGGCCGCGGCTTCGCGCCGGTCGAGGCCGACGGCGCCAAAGTCCACGCGCTGCCCAACGTCGAAGATCCCCGGAACCTGATCAAGTCGCCGAGTGACACGCCCGAGCCGGCCGGCTTCGGCGGCCTCGACATCACGTTGCCGCAGCGAAAGAGCAAGTTCGGGACGTACGACGAGAAGTGGCTGGAGACGCGCGCGTTCGGGTTCGCGGCCGACATGGATCCGACGCTCTTCAACCTCGCCCCGCCGGATCAATGGCTCGACGGATATTTCCGCGGCGACGAGAGCTTCCTGGTCGAGAACATGCACCCGACCCAAGCGCGCATCGAAGGCAAGCTGCCACCGCTCGGGGTGCGCGTGTTCGCCACGCTACTGGACGCCGCGGGGAAAGAGATATTCAAGGAGGTCGAAACGCGTCTCGACACGCTGCGCCTCTTTCCCGAGCTGCTCATGGGCGTGCTCATCTACCGGGGCGTGCTCGACGTGCGCGAGGACGACGCCGACGACGTGCGCGAGCTGATGTTGGCGTGCGAGGACAAGACCGCGCCCCGGCCCGCGAAGCACTACCACGACGCGCTCGTCGCGCGGCGCGATCGCGAGCAGGGTGCGCTGTTGACGCTCTCCGAGCGCGACGTCTTGCCCCCGGCGAATCTGGGTTGGAACACCACGAGCCTCCACGCCCAGCTCGAGCACCTCTCGAAGCCCGACTTCATCATGCGGAAGAACCTGCAGCGGGGGCAGGAGCTCGAAATCGCCGCGGCCAAAGAGCGGATCGTCGCGGCGGGGCTCGATCCGAAGGACTTCAAGCTCGACGAGCAGCCGCCCGTGCCGGACGTGGATCTCGAGGATCCCGAAGCCATCGCAGACTTCGTCAAGCGGCAAAACGCCGCGACCGAAGAGCGCCAGAATGCGTCCGAGGAACGGCGCAAACAAGCCGAGGATGCGTTCCGCGCGACGCTCGCCGCGCAGGGGCTCGACTACGACGAAGAGGTGAAGAAGGCGCAAAAGGAGCAAGCCGGACCGCCGAAGCTCGACGCGCGGCGGCTGCTGGAGCAGATCAAGTCGCTCCTGGCGCTGTCGCGCCAGCACGGGCAGCCGAACGTCGAGCTCGAGCGCATGATCCAGGACCCGAAATACCTACGCGAGCTCGAAGAAGGCGAGGCGCGCTTGAGGCAGGTCTACGTTCTCAGCGCGCACCGGCAGGTGGCGGTCGATCCGCTGCCGCCCAGCGGCAGCGAGCCGTTCCGCGCCGAGATCGAGGTGGCGCACCACAACGAGATTGGCCTCGAGGCGCGTGACTTTTCCGGCGCAGACCTGTCTGGAATGAGCCTGCCCGGCCTGAACCTGGCCGGCGGGTTCCTGGAGGGCGCCAACCTCACCGGCACCGATTTGAGCGGCGCCAACCTGGAGCGGGCCGTGCTTGCGCACGCCAAGCTCGCCGGCACCAAGCTCGCGAACGCACGCCTCACGGAGGCCAATCTGGGCAGCGCGGAAATCGTCGACGCCGACTTCGGCGGAGCGGTGCTCGACAAGACCATCTTGGAGAAGTCGCGCATCGCGAGGACCTCGTTCCGCGGGGTGAAATTCGACAAGACGAGCCTCCTCGAGAGCGTCTTCGCCGAAGACGTGGACTTCAGCGAAGCCAGCGCCGAGCTGATGATCTTCTTGCGGCTGGATCTGCGCGGCGTGCGCTTCACGGGCGCGAAGTTCCGCAAGTGCGCGTTCGTGGAGTGCGACTTCCGCGGCGCCGATCTGTCGGGCATCGATCTCTCCGCCACGACGCTCGTCACGTGCCCCGCGGACGGCGCGCGCTTCTGCGATGCCACGCTGTTCGGCACCCAATTCGTGACCGGCACGTCACTGGCCCAGGCCGACTTTTCGCGGGCGCAGCTGCCCAACGCCAGCCTGCGCGGGGTCGATCTGCGCAAAGCCCGGTTTTCGGGCGCGGTCCTCGACGGCGCCGATCTCTCGAAGTGCGACCTGAGCGGCGCCGACCTGAAGGGCGTATCGGCGCGCAAGGCGATGTTCATCGGAAGCCTGTTGGCCGGCGCGAGCCTCGCGGGCGCGGATCTGCTCTCGGCGCTCTTGAGCCGCGCCAAGCTGTTCGGCACGAACTTGTCCGGTGCGAACCTCTTCCAGGCCGATCTCGCCAAAGTGCAAACCGACGGCGCGACCAACCTCGATCGTGCGAACCTGGGGCGCGCGCGCGTGCATCCCAAGTACCAGCCGCCGAAACCGGCGGACGAAAAGGCAAGCGATGGATCGTGAACAGCTCGAAACCATGGTGCGGAACGGGCAGGTCCTGCGCGAGCTCGACCTGTCGGGCATCGACCTGACGGGGGCGCGCCTCTCCGGCGGCATGTTCGAAAAAGTCACGCTGAGCGGGGCGAAGCTGCGCGGCGCCGAGCTCAACGAGGCCGTCCTCAGCCAATGCCTGCTCGACGGCTGCGACCTCGCGGAGGTCAAGGCGCGCTTCGCGACGTTCGATCGCGTGAGCCTCGAGGGGGCCTCGCTGCGCGGCGTAGACCTCGAGCAGGCGACCGTCGCAAAGAGCGCGCTCGCACGGGTCGGGATGGCGGGGGCCCACCTGCTCGTCACCACCTTCGTCGAGACGAACCTCGACGGCGTGAGCTTCGACGGCGCCAACCTCGAGCGCGCGCGCATCGTGAAATCGAGCTTTTCGAAAGGGAGCGTGCGCGGCGCCAACCTGGACCGCTGCACCTTCGCCACCATCGATCTGCGCGACGTGGAGTTCGCGGGCGCCAAGCTCAAGCTCACCATTTTCGTCGAGTCGCCGCTGGCTGCGAAGGACTTCTCGAACGTCGAGATGCCCGGCTGCCAATTCCTGGACGCCGACCTGAGCGGCGTGCGCTTCGACGGCGCGACCATTCCGCAGTGCAATTTCAAGGGCGCCGCGCTCGAGGGCGCGTCGTTCGCGGGAGCGCGCGCCAACAACTGCATCTTCGTCGAGGCCAAGCTGCCCCGCGCGAAGCTCGAAAAGGCGGAGATGCTGCAGTCGTTGTTCGTCGGCGCGGATCTCACCGAGGCGCGGCTCGGCGGGGCCAACCTGGAGCAGTGCATGTTCCTCAACGCCGTGTGCCCCAAGGCGGACTTTTCCGGCGCGAAGCTGAAGTTCGCCGATTTCTCGCACGCCGACATTCGCGGCGCAGATTTTTCGCGGGCGTCGATGTTCCGCGCACGGCTTCATCGCGTGCAGAACGAGGGGGCGCGCTTCGCGGGAGCCGTCGGTGCGCTCGGCGACGACGGACCGCTTGCCGAAGCGGAGCAATTCCAGCGCTGAGGATGTCGAGAGGAGTCAGCATGAGCCAATTCAGCCAACCCGCCGCGCGGTCCGGTGCCGCCTCTCTCGAGCGCGCCGAGGCGCGCGCCGACGACCCGCGCTTGTGCGCGGCCACGGTGCTGTGCGCCGCGTCCGGCCGTTACTTGTTGTCCGCGCCGAACGGACAGATCGACGCGGAGCGAGCCGCCAGCTGCCTCATCGAGCCGCTCACCGGCGATCGCGTGCTCGTGGCGGAGGCTGACGGCGCTGCGTTCGTGCTGGCCGTGCTGCGCCGTGACGAGACCCTTCCCGCGCGGGTCGAGCTGCCCGCCGGGCTCGAGGTGCGCGCCCCGCATGGCCGCGTGCTGTTGGCGGGCGAACAGCTGGAACTGGCGGCGAGCGCTTCGGCGGCGCTGACCACCCCCAAGATCGAGCTGTCGGCGCTCGAGGGGAAATTCTTCGTCGACAAGCTCACCATGCTGGGCGCGCGACTCGACGCCGAGATCGGCAAGTTGTCCGCGATGGTGGACACCGTCGACACGGTCGCCGATCGCATCCGGCAGCGCTGCCAGCGCTACTACCGATTCGTGACGGGCCTCGATCAGGTGCGCGCCGGAACCATCGAGATGAAGGCCGAGGGGCACGCCCGCGTTCACGCCTACGACGCCGTGGTCACGGCGGACAAGCTCGTGAAGATCGACGGTTCGCAGATCCACATGGGGTGATTCATGTTCGCGAACACGCAGATGATGGGCATGGACCTCGGGTTTCCGGACGTCGTCTTGACGCCGCCGGTGATGGCGCCGATCCCGTATCCGAACGTGGCGATGGGCCCGCTGGGGGTGCCGGCCGCGTACAACGTGCTCTACACGGCGATGCCGGCGCACAACATGCTGACCATGGTGCCACTCAGCCTGGGCGACCTGCCCGGGACGACCGGCGTGGCGAGCGGCATCACCTGCGGACCGGCGCGGCACCTCACCGCCGCGTTCACCGTGTTCATCGGCCTCGCGCCCGGAACGCGCCTCACCAGCATGGCGCTGCAGAACCTCACCAACGCGCCGGGCGTGCGCATCGTCCCGAGCCAGGTGAAGGTCCTCATCCTCGGGCCGTGATCAGTGGCCGATGGCGCGCGCCGCCACCCACAGCGCGGCGACGATGACCGCCAACGTGATGATCACCGCGCAGCCGAGCGAGCCGACCAGCCACATCATGGGACGCCGGCGGGTCTTCGCGACCTCCGGATGGGAGGCGAGCGTTCCGTGCTGCTGCAGCCACCCCTCGAGGCCGGCGGCGCGGATCGCTTCGGGGAGCGTTTTCCAAGCGAGCGTCGCGGCCTCGAGGATGGCCCGAACGCGCGCCTCGTCGTGGGCACCGCTCGACAGCGTCTCGACCATGCCGTCGCGGAAATGGAGCTCCGCCTGGCACGCCACCAAACGGTCGCACAGGTCGCGCGTCATGAGCGGGCGCAACAGCACGCGCGGGGCGCCGTTCACCGAGTAGCGCGCATCGAACTCCGGCCAGCCGGTGAGGCCCTTGCCCTGGTCCCAGATCGCCGGCGGGGAACAGTGGACGATCACGCCGAGCGTCGGCCGGTGGATGCGCACGCACCAATAGAGATCGCGGCTCTCCTCGAATTGGCCGAGCGCGACATCGGCGGGGATGCCGCCGAAGGTGCCGCGCAGCGTGGTCGTGCCCTCGAAATTTCCCGGCAGCCGCTGAGCGCCGTCGAGCACGCGCTCGGCCACGCGCAACGGCGCGTGCTCCTCGTCGGGTCCGATCAGCGCCATCGCCACGAGCTTAAATCGCAGCCGGCGATTCGAAAAACGAATCGCGACGCGAACTGCCGGAAAGATCCGTCAGAACAGAATCGACAAGCAAGTGAGCGCGCCGTCGGCCTTGCGCAGCTCGGAGGTGTCGACGGCGATGGTTTGGAAGCCGGCCGCGCTCACGATGCGCTCCGTTTCGGGGCAACCGCTCGCGATGACGGCGGCGCCCTGGTGGCTCACGGCGTTGGCGCCGGCGAGTTCGTGCGCGGGGATCGCGAGCACCGTCGCGCCCGCAAAGCACTCCGGCGCGAGCGTACCGGCCGCGAGCAGCATGCCCGCCCCCCCCAGAGGCGAGCACACGCTCTTCAAGTGCAGCGCGTGCGTCACGTCGACGGCGACCACTTCGAAGCCGCGCGGCGCGAACAGCTCGCGGGCGCGCGCGATGCCGGCGTCGTTGGTGCGCTGGGAACGGCCGATGAAGATGCGCCGGCCGAGGCGCAGGCAGTCGCCGCCGTCGAGCGTCGCCGGAGCGGCCATGCGCGCGAGCTCGAGGTGCGGCGCGAGCCCTTCGGCGACGGCCTCTTCTTCGCCGCGCCGTGCCTCGGCGCCGAGCCGCGCGATCAACGCCACGCCGCCGGCGACGAGCGCGCAATCCTCGACGAAGCAACCATCGGGGTAGCGCGGATCGGGCGGCAGCGCGACGACTTCGAGGCGGAGCGCGCGCAGCGCCGCGACGTACGCCGCGTGCTGTCGCACCGCCCGCGCCACGTCGATCGGTTCGGACGGAGCATGGCGGGCGAGCGCACGCGCGAACGACGGCGAGACGGCACGGGTGAGCGCGAAGCGGGCGGGAGGGGTGGGCATCGCTGCCCGCAGGATAATGCACCGATCGGCGGTTCGTGCCATGCTCGCGACGCATGACGCCCACGCCCGACCTCGCCGCCGAGCTCGCCAGCCTCGAGCGCGACGGGTTCGTGATCCTCGACGGCGTGCTCACGCCCCAGCAAATCCGCGCGGTCGAGGACGCGCTCGCTCCGTTCGAGGCGGATCGCCCCATGGGGCGCAACGGCTTCGAGGGCGAGCGCTCGCAACGCGTGTACAGCCTGGCTGGAAAGGGCGCCGCGTTCCGCGAGCTCGCCGAGCACCCGCGCGTCGTGCCGCTGCTCGAGGCGAGGCTGCTGCCGAACTTTCTCCTCTCGAACCTGCAGTCGATCCGTTTGCACCCGGGCGAGACCGCGCAGCCCTGGCACACCGACGACGCCTTTTATCTCACGCCGCGCCCGCGCGACACGCTCGGCATCTCGACCATCTGGGCGATCGAGGCGTTCACCGAAGACAACGGCGCCACCGAAGTGATCGTCGGCAGCCATCGCTGGGGCATGGAGCATCCCGACGAGCGCCCTCACGTCGTGCGGAAGGCCGTCATGCCGGCGGGCTCGGTGATCGTGTTCGACGCCGCGCTGTGGCATCGCGGCGGCGAGAACCGCTCCGGCGGTACGCGCTTGGCGGTGAGCCCGCAGTTCTGTCAGCCGTGGCTGCGGCCCCAAGAGTCGCAGCTGCTCATCGTCCCGCCCGAGCGCGCCGCGGCGTGCTCGCCGAGCATGCGCGCGATGCTCGGCTACAGCATCCACCCGCCCTTCTTGGGCCAAGTGGACGGCATGCACCCGCTGCGCTTGGTGGATCCGGCGTACCGCACCCACAAGACGGACGACCGCGCGGTGGCCGACCGCGTGCTCGCCCGGCCGCTCGCGGGCATGCGCCACTCCTGACCGTCAGAACAGATTGCCGAGACGCAGCGCCACGTCGATAGCGGCAGCTCGAGATGCAGCCGCGCGTCGCCTTCGAACTGCATGTCGACCTTCGGATCGGCGGCGGCCGGAACCGCGCACAGCAGCAGCGCGGCGCACGCGCCCACGGCGACCGAGGTCGCGGGCACGGCCGTCAATCGACTTCGATGTCGCTGCCGGCCTTGGTGATCTGGATGGTTCCGCCCCATTGGCAGTTGCACGTCGACGAGTCGGTGAGCGCGGCCGTGTCGTTGATGGTCACCACGCTCGCGCCCGGCGACCAGGCCGACGAGACCATCGGCACGCACGGCTGCGGGGTGAGCACGCCCTGGGCCGCGGAGGTGGCGGCGGACACCTGCGGGTTCGACATCGACTGGCACATGCCGAACGGCGCGAGGTTCACCATCGCCTGGTAGTCGTCGACCGTGGCCGCCGCGACGTCGTCACCGTCGGTCTTGTTGGTCGGCAACACGGTGAGCGAGCCCGGCGACGTGCCTTGGTTGCACGACAGTTTGGCCCCGTTCACGACCAGCTTGGCCATGTCGCGTCACCTCCCCATCCGCGCGCGCGTGAAGTGCTTCATCCACTCGCTCTGCAGCCGCGGATCGGCCACGAAGCGCTCGTGCCAATAGCGGTCGAGCGACGCGCGGCCCGCTTCGTCGAGCCCGTGCTGCGCGAGAATGGTGCGCGTCTCGTAGGCGGTGAGGCCCGCGAGCTGCGCGCACAAATGAGCGTATTTGATCACCTCGCCGGCGTTGGCGTGATCGAAGGGCGTGGCCCCGCCGGTCGGCAGGGCGCCGATCAGGGCGGTCTCTTCGCCGCTGGGCGCGCCGC
>JACXTT010007302.1_pt1 | contig 15588 bp, 15 predicted proteins | sample 9270951 | NCBI WGS metagenome assembly JACXTT01 (sample SAMN15532306, study PRJNA645909) | rock metagenome | isolation source: weathered quartz diorite | place: Puerto Rico | collected 2017-06-21 | reverse complement strand
TGTTTGCTCCCCTTATGTCCCTAAACGCTCGGCACCTAGAGGACGGGCCGGCGGCCTCGGACCTGGAGGCGCGCATCAACGCCTATGAACTCGCTTACCGAATGCAAGCAGAGGCTCCACAAATCGTGGATCTGTCCAAAGAATCGGAGCAGACCAGACGACTGTACGGGCTGGATAATCCGCTCACGGAGGGATTTGGGCGGCAGTGCCTGCTGGCAAGACGGTTGGTAGAAAAAGGAGTGCGCTATAATCTGTTGATCCACGGAGTGGAGATCAGCAAATACAGCTGGGACGACCACGGCAATGTTAAGGAGCGAATGCCTTATCACGCGGTCGAGGTGGACCAACCAGTCGCCGGTTTGCTGAAGGATTTGAAACTTCGAGGCCTGCTTGACGAAACATTGGTGGTGTGGGCTTCGGAGATGGGGCGAACCCCGTTTATTAACGATCTGAAATCAGATAAGCCGGGGAGAGACCACAATCAGTGGGGCCTAGTGATGTGGTTGGCAGGCGGAGACGTCAAAGGCGGCGCAACAGTCGGGCAGACGGATGAGTTTGGAATCAGGGCATTGGGAGATCCTATTCCGTTACGTGACGTCCATGCCACTATTCTTGACCTCATGGGGTTGAGCGACGAACGCCTAACCTATCTGCACGCCGGTCGCTTTCGCAAATTGACTGACATTGGCGGAAAGGTCCTCACCGAGATTTTCGCTTAGGACAAATCGCTAGACGCATTAATACCAAACACCGAGTCTCCGCCTGAGAACGAAGCGGCACGAAACAACTTCGGTAGCGCCTCGCTCCTCGATACGTCAAATTCAGGATGATACCTCCAGTGTTTTCTTAGACACCGATGCGGCCGTCCAAACACTGTTCCTTTCCTGAAACGAGGAGGGCGAGCAAAAGCTAAGTCTAGCGTTCTGCGCCCTCCGGTCTGCTCGACCAAAATATCGGTGTGCGCGAACTCTCCGATCGATGGAACCACGACTTGAGAGGAAACCTCATCGAAAAACCTGAAAAGACGGTCACTCAGCGAGTGAAGGTGGCTGCTTCCTTTTCTCGGGCAGTTCTGAAAATGGGCTGATTCACTTGATCGTTGACTAGTCTTGGGGAAACGTGGAAGTAGAACACCAGATGGAGGAGTCGCCTAGTGTCCTTGCAGGAGTCTGAGAGCACGAATCAACATTCAGCTCTCCTCGAAACGCCGGAAGGAACTTCAAGCCGTGTTCGCTGGAGGATCGGGCTCCTACTCTGCGTCGTCGCATTGGTGAATTTCTTTCAGCGCGTCAGCATATCCGTGGCAGGCGATTCCATGATGAAGGACTTCCAGTTTTCGCAGACGAAAATGGGGACTGTCTTCAGTGCCTTCGTGCTGGGCTATACTCTATTCCAGGTGCCCGGTGGAATGTTAGCGGATCGCTTTGGTCCGCGAAAAGTGCTCGGCTGGGCCCTGGTTTCGTGGAGTCTATTCACGCTTTTGACCGGCTTGATCGGAAAGATTTCTGTACTCGTAGGGATCAGCGTTTTCAACGCGCTGATCTTACTTCGCTTCGTTTTTGGGATCTTTCAAGCTCCGCTCTTTCCGGCCAGTACTCGGGCCGTCGCCAATTGGTTCCCGCCTGGCGAAAGAGGAAGTGCCAACGCCTTTGCCCTAACTGGAGTCAGCCTTGGCTCTCTTCTGATGCCACCTGTGGTTTCCTGGATTGTTCTTACCTGGAGTTGGCAAGGTTCTTTTTACATGGCCTCTTTGCTTTCCTTACTCGTGGCTGCGGTCTGGGGCCTCTGCGTGCGAGATTACCCCTGGCAACACCGTGGCGTGAATTCAGTCGAACTCAAAACGATCCAGGGGCTTGGGCGGAGAGCTCCGGATTCTCTCACTTCATCACCGTCGATCATCTCCCAGTTACGCAGCGGTAACTTGTGGCGTCTCATTATCAGCTACACCTTGCAAGGATATGTCGGATACGTCTTTATTTTTTGGTTCTATTTATACCTGGTGCAGGTTCGACGTTTTGGCCAGGCGGAAGGAGCCTGGCTCACAACACTCCCCTGGATTGTTGCAAGTGTGACGATTTTGGGTGGAGGGTATTTATCAGACCGATTGATCAGAGGAAGATCAGGACCTGATTGGGGTAGGCGAATTGTGCCTATGGGTTGCCAGACAAGCGCCGCTGTTTTTCTCATCGCCGGAGCTCGCGTTGAAAATGGCTATCTCGCTGCAGCTATCTTAGCGCTTTGCACTGGGCTCGTCTTGGGTGCGGAAGGGGCCTATTGGGCCAGCGCTAATCAAATTGCCGGGAAAAACGCCGGTTTTACGGGTGGCCTGATGAATACGGGTGGAAATCTTGGAGGAGTCATTTCACCAACAATGACCCCACTGCTCGCACAATATTTTGGATGGGTTCATGCCCTTGACTTTGCCGGGCTCGTAGCGGTTGGAGCTGCGGTTCTCTGGTTTTGGATTTCACCTTCCAAGCAAATCCGGAGGAACCCCGTCCAGGTCTGCTCGTCTTAAGCGAGAGGGCAAGTACTTCTTAGGCCAGAAGCGTTTTGCACAACCTCCTCAGCGACATCCGTGGGGCGAATATGCGATCCCTGATACTGGAAGGTATGCGCAATACCGAGATAGCGAGCTCAAAACTCTCGTTCTGCCACCACCACCATCCCCAGCGCTCAATCTCGCCGTTGGCAAGCTTCTCCCAGATCATTGTTTGAAGGAAACGTTTAGCGACTTCAGTTTGCGGAGGGCCAGGAGCTCTTCCCATTCCAGCGATTGAGGCAGAAGTCGCAGAGTCGGAAAACGTCGCAGGATTGTGTTAATCGCAATTTCACCTTCCAAGCGGGCCAGCGGGGCACCGATGCAAAAGTGGATACCGTGGCCAAATGCCACGTGTTTGTTTTCGCTCCGGCTGATGTCTAGCTGGTCAGGATTGGGAAACTGTGCCGGATCACGGTTGGCGGCGCCAATGAACAACAACAAATACTGGCCCTGAAAAATCTGCTGGCCATGGATTACCATGTCAACATTGGCCACACGTGCCTGCCGTTGGACCGAATTATCATAGCGCAGAAACTCTTCAACAGCGGTTCCGATCAGTGAAGGATTGTCCCGCAGTTTCTTCAATTGATCCGGGTGTCGCATAAGGGCGAGCATGCCATTGCCAATCAATCCTTCCGTAGTCTCGAAGCCGGCAAAGAACAGTTGAACACACATAGAGAAGAGCTCTTCCTCTGTGAGCTTGTCGCCTTTCTCCTCCGCAATGACGAGAGCGCTGAGCAAGTCCCCACAGGGATGCTGTCGCCGCAGTTCAGCCAGGTCACGAAAGTAGTTCGTCAAAGCGGCTACACTTCGCTGAGCAGCCTGGGCCTTCCCAGGGGTCACCTGACCCGCTGAGACGAACCCGACAATGTCATTCGACCACTGTTTGAACTGATCGCGAGCTTCTACCGGTATTCCAAGCATTTCGCAGATTACAATGGCAGGCAAGGGAAAAGCAAAATCACGCACCAAATCTGCCTGACCGCCTCCCTCAACCCTGTCCAGCAGTTCATCCACAATGGCTTGGATTCTAGGGCGCAAACCGGTCACCGTGCCAGGGGTAAAAGCCTTCCCCACCAGAGTACGAAGTCTGGTGTGATCCGGTGGGTCTGAAAAAGCCATCATCTTGGTGAGGTGTTGGTAGAGGAGCTCCGATTGTGTCTGCACCGCCTCCGGCAACTGGCTCATGATAGCGCGGATCCGGTTTCCGGACCGCAGCCGAGGGTCATGTAAGGCGGACGCCACGTCCGTGTAACAAGTTAGCAGCCAAGCTCCCAATCGATGGCTCCAATAAACAGGGTCTTCTGAGCGGAGACGATCGTAGAAGGGGTAGGGATCGGCAAAAAATTCAGGTGTGAGCAAAAACTGATCGAAAGCTTTGCTGTGAGTCTTTGACACGGCCGCACCAGCGATTTAGGCAGCCTTGGAAGGCGTCAGAGAAAGAAGAGGTGTCAGCGCACCTCCGTTCATTAGAATCTCTCTAGCCTTGGTCGGTGTGGATTTCCATCAGCTGCAAAGATATCCCATCTGGATCATGCAGATATACGGTCTTGCTGCCCTTGTAGTGGCCACCCGTGGAAACGACGGGAGCCGAAACGAAGTCCACTCCGGCAGATTTCAGACGGTGGTATAGCTGATCCAGATCTTTCAATGCCAGACAGATATGGGCATTGCCAGGGTTTGCTCGATGCAAGTCGACCTTTTGTCGAGGTACGTTCTGATATTCCAACAATTCCAAACGCGTTTGGGTTCCGGGCAACTTCAGGAAAGCGCAACGCAACCTCAGGCCTGGATATGCTACAACCTGTCGCACATAGTCCTCTTCGTAGACACGCTCCCATTCCAATTCCAGACCCAGCAAACCACAATAAAAGCCCAGTGAACGGTCCAGGTCGAACACCGTAAAACCCACGTGGTCAAACTGTGTGAGCATTTTTTGGGTCTGTTACGAGGCTCACAGAAAAACGAACCACGCCTTTTTCTCTGAAAGAGTCAGCTTGGTGAGCCTACGAGAGGAGAAAATACAGTATACACCACTTCCCGGTCAACCCCCCCTTCGTTTTTGGTGGCGAACCCAAGTCAAGTAACCAATGGGCCCAACAGGACACAGACCCTACGCTCACAGCGGAGCAGTCCTAGGCTCATTAGGGCTGGGGCTGGACGGCTCCTCCTTGCCCAGAGCCGCTATTGACTCCATTTTGATTGACACCCAATTCGTTGGGTGTATACAGTATTCGAGTGATTCTACTGGAACATGAGGGAAAGGAATTGCTTCGGATCGCGGGTGTAAACGTTCCTGGAGCGGTTCTGATCTCGGATCCGGGGCTTTTGGCCTGGGACAGCCAAAGACTGCCTGCTGTGATTAAGGCACAGACTCCTTTTGGCAAAAGACTGCAGCTGGGGGGCATCCGTTTCGCCCAAACCCAAAGCGAACTCAAGTGCGCCGTTTCAGACTTGCTAGGGTCGAGATTAGCTGGCTTCACGGTTGAGCAAGTTTTGGTAGAAGACAAAATCAGCTACGATAGAAAACTCTTCGTCAGCCTGAGCTACGACAGCCTTGGCCGATCACCATTCTTGCTACTTAGCTTTGAGGGTGGCACAGGAATTGAGGAGCTGGGAACAGTTCGCCCCAGCGCTTTGTGGAAGATGCCCCTCAACCCTCGTAAGGAGGTCTTGCCACATCATCTGATTGAATGGCTCTCAGAGAAAGAGCTGGCTGGCGTTGAACTTCGAAACCTCACCCAGGTATTGGGAAGCTTGATTCGCCAATTTTTCGTGTGGGATGCGCTTTTGATGGAGATCAATCCGCTGGTCTTTGCTTCAGATCATAAATACTATGCATTGGACTGCCATATCGAAATTGACGATGATGCGTTACCGCGACAAGGTTTTGAAGCGATCCTTGGCCGTGATCGCCGGAACCGAACATTGAGAGGACGGCGGCTAACTCCCTTCGAAGCCGGTGCACGTCAAATCGACGACAGCGACTATCGAGGAGTAGCTGGCCGGTTGATTGAGTTTCCAGGCAACCTGGGTCTGCTTATTGGTGGTGGCGGTGCCAGCCTTACGATTTTCGACGCCGTTCTGAGGCACGGTGGGGAACCAGCAAACTATTGTGAAATTGGGGGCAACCCCACGTCTGACAAGATATCGGGATTGACAAAACTGATCGTTACTCAGCCAAGAGTAGAAAAGCTGGCCGTCATTATGAACGTGGTCAACAATACCCAAGCAGATTTGGTAGCGGAGGGTGTGGTTCGCGGGATCATAGAAGCTGGAAAAACCCCGAAAGAAGTCGTCGTGATGTTTCGGATACCTGGTTCGGGTGAAGAAAGATGTCGTGAGATCCTAAACGCTAATGGCATCCCGTTTACCGACCGCTCAGTCACGATTGATGAAGCTGCGTTCAGAGCAGTGGAAGCCATGAGGGCCATCAAAACAACCGAGGTTCGAAAATGAGGAAGATTACCCACTCGGAGGCAATTAACGAAGCGATCCGAGAAGAGATGCGGCGGGACAGTTCAATTATCTTGCTGGCGTCAGGACACTGGTGAATACAGAGGGGAGTTTAGGCATTTTCGAATAATTTGTTGAGGGTCGGGTTCGAGATGGGCGGAAAGCATCCCTCAATATGAGGATCGAGAGATCTGGAAACAGAATGAAGACCTCTAAGGGCCGGTCACAGGGTTCGAAACTTCAAACCTAGGTACAAGGTAAGATGGGACAATTAGAAGGCCGGGTAGCTCTGATTACTGGAGCTGGTTCAGGAATGGGGCGGGCGACTGCACTTCTATTTGCGCGTGAAGGGGCAAAGGTTGTTGCCGTCGATATCCACGAAATTCACGGCAGGGAGACGGTGAAGGCGATCGAGAGATCGGGTGGGGTTGCGCTGTCTGTACGTTCGGACGTCTCAAAGGCAGATGACGCGAAGCATATGATTGATGCGACACTACAGGCTTTCGGGCAGATCGACATCCTGCACAATAACGCCGGAATCATCTTGGTCAAATTTCTGGAAGACACGAGCGAGGAGGAATGGGACCGGGTCTTGGACGTCAACCTGAAAGCCATATTTCTAGCCGTCAAGTACGCAGTGCCGCACATGAAACAACGAAAACAAGGATGTATTATCAATACCGCCTCGACGGGGGGCTTTCTCGGTCAATACATGACGCCAGCCTACATTGCCTCCAAAGGCGGCGTCGTCCTCCTGACCAAGACCTTGGCACTTGACTATGCCCAATACAACATTCGTGTCAACTGCATCTGCCCAGGCGCCGTCGATACCCCCATGATCAGGCAACACTTTCAGGCTTCTCCCGACCCAGAACGGGCGGCAGAACTCGAACGACGACTGGTACCTCTTAAACGATTTCTCGAACCAGAAGAGATCGCGCATGCTGCGCTCTATCTTGCATCCGATCACAGCCGTGGAATCACGGGTAGTTCCCTTGTCATTGATGGTGGGTCCCTGGCTGGATATGTCGATTAGCCGTCGTCAACAAACCAGTTGCCCTGCTCTTGTGCAGGCCGCGACTGTGAAACACCGAGACATTTGCCAACACTAGTTCCCGGTATCCTGATCCAGGTTGCTTTATCGCGGCTTGAGGAGAGGTTTCCAAGGTCTATTCAACTCATGGAGGCCCATGGACAAGATCAAGAGCATTCAAGTCATTCCACTGATAAGAAAGCTCAAACAAGTTTTTGAAGGAAGTACTTACAGAATTCTTTCAAGGAACACGCTCTACGTTCGGGTCGAAACTCAAGAGGGGATCATCGGTGAGGCTTTTGGCGGAGACGAAGACATCTACCAAGGGAAAGTGGTCGAAGTGGCCAACAAGTTTCTCGTGCCACGTCTTATTGGCCAGGAACTGCAGCCGGTCGAAACGCTTTGGCAGATGATGTTTTCCACTCAAGATCTGCCTCTTCACAATCGAAGCATTCACACTCTCGACATGGTGAACCACGCCATTCTGATGCAGGCGATCGCCATCATCGATATGGGTCTTTGGGATACCCTGGGAAAGCAGCTAGGCAAACCGCTAGCAATGTTGTGGGGAGCACATCGAGACCGTGTGCCCGTCGTTGGAATCGGAGGCTACTACAGGCCGGACGGACAGGTGCAGTTGAAGGAAGAGATCGATCGCTATATTGAGTTGGGACTATCTGGAATAAAACTTAAGGTAGGTCGATGGAGTGTGGACGAGGATATCAGGCGCGTTCAGTTTATTAGAAAGAATTTTCCGGAAAGTTTTGTGGTTGCCTGCGATGCGAACCAGGCTTGGAGCTACTCGCAAGCCTGCCAATTTGCCGAGGCCGTAGAGGACTTGAGAGTGGAATGGCTGGAAGAGCCACTTCGCTGGTATGACCAAACCGAAGGCATGAAGCGTCTGCGTCAAAAGACCAGCATCCCAATTGTCGCAGGTCAGGGTGAGATTTCGAGCTGGGGTTGTCGAGACTTGATACTGAACAGCTGTGTCGACATGTTGAATGTGGATGCCACGATTGCGGGAGGAATCACTGAATGGCGTAAGATTGCCAGTTTCGCAAACCTGATGAATATTAGCATGGGCCATCATGAAGAACCTCAGGTAGCCCTTCACCTTCTAGCTGCGAGCTCCAATGGTAAGTTTGTCGAGATTTTCCCTGATCGGGAAAGAGATCCCATGTGGTATGAACTCGTGGCAGAGCAACCTAAAATTTCTCAGGGTAACATGTATTTGCCGTCAGCTCCGGGTTTCGGACTGACTTACAATAAGGAGATCCTCGATCGGTATGGCGAGAAGGTCAAGTTGCACTAGCGTTGAACTGAGGGGAAATGCGTGATCTACGAGCTTAGAATTTACCGCTTTCATCCCAACCAAAAGAAGAAGTTTCTCGGTGGTTTCAGACGGGCTAGACGCTTCATGAAAAAATACGGAATCCAGTTTGTTGCTGCGTGGGAGAGTTTGGATCGGGAGGACGAGTTCATATGGATTCGTTCCTTTGATTCTCTCAACGCTCGAGAGCAAGCGACACGGAACTATTACAGTAGCCCAGAGTGGCTCAAGATTGTACACCTTCTGCGTCCCACCATTCGACGTCGCGAAGTGCGGATCATGAAATCGTTTCCGGGGGCACCATCACCATAGAGTCACCACCAGAATGCCCTTGCCCACTGATCCACAACAGACGCTGCCCCTTGACACATATTCGAGTCGATTTTGGCTGCTCGTGCATCGAATTGCCCAGTTTGACAATTCCATTGCTTGAAAGTAGCTAAGGCTAACCTTGGCGCTCGGATCAGCTATACAGATCCAGAAATTTAGGGAGGCTTATGCAACAGGACATTTTCCGCTTGGATGGTAAGGTTAGCATCGTCACCGGAGGCAGCAAAGGATTGGGAGAAGCGATGGGCCTTGCGCTAGCGGCATCAGGAGCCAACGTCACCATTGTGAGCCGTAACTTGGAGGAGTCTCAAAAGGTGGCTGACGCGATTGTTGCGGAGACCGGTCGGCGGAGTCAGGCGATGCGCGTCGACGTGACAGTCCGGGAGGATGTGGAGAGAATGGTAGAGACAACCATCTCAACTTTTGGTCGCCTCGACATTTTGGTGAACAATGCGGGAATTAATATACGGAAGCCCCTTCAGGAGTTGACTGATGAAGAGTGGGGCAAGGTTCTGGATATCAACTTGACAGGACCCATGCTTTGCTCCCGCGCAGCAAGCAAGATCATGATCGAACAACGGTCGGGTAGCATCATCAACCTGTCTTCGACTCTCGGCTACGTCTCACTCCCGATGCGTGCAGCGTACAGTGCCAGCAAGGCTGGCATCATTGGCCTCACAAGGACGTTAGCGCGTGAATGGGCACCCTACAACGTTCGTGTCAATGCGTTGTGTCCAGGTCCATTTGAGACCCCGATGAACCAGGTGATCTTTCAAAATGAGGAAATTGCTCAATCCTTCAAGAGTCGTATTCCGCTGGGCCGTTTTGCGCAAACGACGGAGATAACAGGTCCAGTCATTTTTTTGGCTTCTGATGCCTCCTCTTTCGTCACTGGAACCACGCTTTTGGTTGACGGAGGTTGGACCGCTCAATAGTTGCTGATCAATGGACTTCGCACTCTCCGCCTCCACTTTCCTTCCACCTTTGGTGTCAAAGATACTTTAAGATGGAGTTCGAGTTTGCCAGTATGTGCCATGCGATACCTTGGGCTTCATGTTTTTGAAGAGCGAGATATTCCACTTGGGCTGACCAGATTAGTACCGCAGAACATGAAGAAACCGCTACAATTACTGAAGGTTATGGCATCACCAGACCGCCATTAACATCAAAGGTTGCTCCGGTCACGTACGAAGCATCGTCTCCTGCCAGGAACACCACGACTTTTGCCACCTCCGCAGGATCTGCCAAGCGTCTCAGAGGGATTCTCAACTCATAGTTTTTGACAACTTCCGGTGGCGTTTCATCCAGCAACATGGCAGTTCGCATCGCCCCGGGACAGACCGTATTGACCAAAATACCCTTGGAAGCACCGTACTTCGCAAACATTTTGGTAAACACGGTTACCGCTCCTTTCGAGCCTTCGTAGAGGGCTGAGGTCATATTGGCGCCTCCCTCGTAGACCCCGATCGAAGTGATATTGACAATTCGTCCCCAGTTTCGCTTCTCCATGTCTTTCATGGCTTCACGAGCCAGCAAAAACGGCGCCTTGCAGTTAACGCCAAACACCCTTTCAAAGGCAGCATCCGTCACCTCTTCGAGAAGTGTACGAGCCAGGATTGCTGCTGCATTTATTAGGATGTCCACTCTCCCGAACAGGGTTAGCGTTTGCCCAACCACCCTCAAACATTCAGGTCCGCGAGTTAGGTCGGCTACTATTGGCTCAGCTCTGGCGCCGCGCTGGCGGAGTTCATCTGGCAGTCCCGTCAAGGTCTGCTCATTGACGTCGACAAGGGCCAAGGAGTGCCCGCTCGAAGCCAACAGGCGGGCCACGTTTGATCCAAGCCCTCCCGCTGCGCCTGTTATAATCGCGACTCTGCGATCTCCTTCGTTGATCATTGTCTTCTCCATCTCCTGTGGCGGGAAGGCACAAAACCAACCGCCGAACCTTCCCAACCAGCAGCATTTCTGGCCCCGCTGCTAAAGCTCAAGGCTAAAGAGAGCTCAGGTTAGGATCAAATTTTCTTGCAGCTCAATGCTATACTTCGGGAGTCATTCTTATCTTCGAATTCTGGGCGAAAAATGATTGGAGCGATTCGAAGTTTCCTATTTGTGCCTGCTGATAGCGAATCGAAACTAGCCAAAGCCAAGCAGATTGCTGCGGACGCATTGGTACTCGACTGGGAGGATGCTGTTTTACCCTCCAACAAGTCTGTTGCTCGGAGGCTGTCTCGAGATTTCCTTAGCGGTTTCACCGCTTCTGAGCGGCCCTTCGTTTTCATCCGGTGTAACCCAACCGCTACGGCGAGTTTCGCAGAGGATTGCGGTGCGCTCGGCGGCATGCGTCCGGACGCAGTGGTTCTCAGCAAATGCCAGTCTGCAGAGGATGTCCGTTTGTTAAGCGAAGTGCTCGACGAAGGAGATCCAATCAGTCGGACCCGGATCTATCCCCAAGTCGAGTCTCCGGCTGCGTTGATAGGTGCTTTCTCCATAGCGACTTCCTCTCCACGGGTTGTGGGACTGTTTTTTGGTGCTGAAGACTTTTCAGCCGAAATGGAAATCACGCGCACGCCTGGTGAGATCGAATTACTCTATGCGCGATGCGCGCTTGTCACTGCATCCCGAGCTGCAGGTCTCGACGCTATTGACTCACCCTGCATGGAATGGAAGGATGCCGATAATTTGCGAGCTGCCACGCAAGCAGCACGCAACCTAGGCTTCTCCGGCAAGTTGGCCATTCATCCGGCGCAAGTCCCCGTGATTAACGATATTTTTGTACCCAGTCGTTCCGAGATAGAACACGCGAAACGGGTCGTGTCGGCCTTTTCATCTGCTGGATCCGGCGTGCTTGCAGTGGATGGCTCCATGGTTGATGAGGCCATCGTTCGACGAGCTCGCCAAATTTTGAAAAGGGCTGAGAGATTCAAACTGGACGACCTCGGACTTCGGTAGAGGAGCCTGACTACAACACCATCCAAGGCCGGAAGGAGCAAGTTCGTTCCCAATCCTTCATTGACCCCGACTTACGATGTAGATGGCAGCAATCATGATGACAATACCGCTAAACAGGAATAGGTAAGTCTTGCGGTCCGAACCGCGCCATTCGCCTCGCAACAACCCCCAGAAGTTAGCCGTCACAATGACCATCGCCATATAGACGGGCCAACCTAGGACCGGCCCGATCGACCCCATGTGAATGGTCGCTATTCCGTAAACCAGGAAGGCTGCCAGGGAGGGCAATCCCATCATGAATCCATAGAACCAGTGTGAAACGGAATCCGCGCGTCTGAATTCCTTCCAGCTACGATTCTTGTTAAGAAGGTAGACGGTATAGCCGACGCTGGGCAGAAATCCTGCGAACAGCGTCAGATTCAACAATGCAATGCTTGCCCCCATTTCACTGGCTCCTTGCGAGAGGGCAGTCCGCGAAATGGGAGCTCCAAAGGCGAAAGCTAGGTTTAGCATCGGGGAGAAGAAGCCTGCACAGATACAAGTCAAAAGACCGAGGAGAAAATGGGTCCGCTCTCTTGCGAGCAGCGGCTTTTCGTCTTTTCGTCGTTGAGCTGCCAAGGAGCAAAGCGTAATTCCGACCAACAGCACTGCCAAAGCTAGAAAGATCATTTTCCCCTGAAACGTGCCCAATTTTTCAGGGTTCAATACAATCAAAGGAACCAAAGCCCCATTGACGGCAGTTAAGCTGACAACGAGCGCGTAGCCTAAACTCATTCCAACCAGCGTAATACCCGTGCCAAAAAGCAAGGAGCCAATCCCCCAACCCGCTCCAAATGCAAATGCTGCCCATAAAGCCTGACTGGGAGTGCGTTCATAGATTTTAAAAGCATTTGACAACGTCAGGACGGCAACCAACCATGGGAGTAAGATCATTCCGAAGACGGAGTAAACCAACCAGATATTCTCCCATCTCCAGCGTGAGGCAAACTGCATGGGGAAAGCCATGCTGCCATCCAGGGTTCCACTGAACACTGAGAGTGCTAGCCCTAATAGAATGCCAGAATCCATAAAAAGGCTCTCCAAATTGAATGCAGTATACACAAGATTCCCTTTCGAACAAGAAAACGTTTGGGCAGGTCTATTAGTGATTTCTTCGGTGATCCATGTTCAGAGAGCCTCCAAGAAAAAACGTTTTGTGGTTTCGACCTGCCCAACCAGCTGTCGTTTTCAGGTCGCGATACAGACCAATTGCAAGTTTTCGGTATATTGCATACCATCCCGTAGTCACTTTTGACGACTAGTTTAGTAGGAGCGTATGCTCCAGCGTCAGGCGATAAGGAGGAGAGGATGAGAGAGATTGGCGTCCAGATCATCATAGACCATGTTCGTCAGCTCTGTATCGATGCCAATTGCCATTTGAGGGATGATACCCTCTGCGCTCTGCGTCAGGCCGTGACGACCGAAGAATCTCCCTTGGGTAAGGAGGTCTTGAAACAGCTGCTGCAAAATGCAGAAATCGCTCGGTCCGAAACCATGCCATTCTGCCAAGACACCGGCTATGCAGTGCTTTTTGTCGAGATCGGTCAGGAAGTTCATATCGTGGGAGGTCTTCTGACAGAGGCTTTGAACGAAGGGGTGAGACAGGGCTACGAACAGGGATACCTTCGAAAATCCTTGGTGGAAAGCCCGATCCGACGTAAAAACACTGGGGACAACACACCAGCAACTATTCATTATGAGATCATTTCAGGTGATCGGCTCCACATCTCCCTTTTAGTCAAAGGGGCGGGTTGTGACAATGTCAGCGCATCACGCATGTTCACTCCGGCAGAAGGGCTCCTGGCTGCGAAGCAATTTATCGTAGAAGCTATAGAGCGCGCGGGACCGAATGCCAGTCCCCCGATGACAATTGGCGTTGGGATGGGTGGACCCTTTGCCCAGGCCGCCTTGCTGGCTCAAAAGGCATTGCTCTGGCCACTGGGTAAGCCCAATCCCGATTCTGAGCTGGCCAAGCTAGAAGAAGAATTGCTAAAGCAAATCAATGATCTTGGTATTGGGCCGGCAGGCTATGGCGGGACCACCACCGCACTAGGCTTACACATCGAGTCTTCAGCCACTCACATCGCTAGTTTCCCTGTGGCAGTCAACGTGGACTGTCATTCCCACCGCGGAAAAGAGGTTGTCATCTAATGGCCTGCGATCCGTTCTACCTTACGACTCCCCTTTCCGATGGTGATGTGTCAAAGCTCCGCGTTGGAGATCTGGTCTACTTCTCCGGAGTTCTCTTTACGGCGCGTGATGCGGCCCACGAACGGTTTGCTGAGACTCTGGCGCAGGGCGGATCTTTGCCATTCGACCCGCCGGGACAGGTCATTTATTACGTGGGGCCTACTCCCGCCAAGCCCGGGCATCCTATCGGATCAGCAGGTCCCACAACGGCAAGCCGCATGGATCCGTACGCACCGCTGCTCATTGAGCGCGGTCTAAAAGGTATGATTGGCAAAGGCAGGCGGAACGATGCCGTGGTGGCAGCCATGAAGAAGTACCAATGTGTCTACTTCGGAGCAGTTGAGGGAACCGCAGCCTTGATTGCCCGAACTGTTCAATCTTGCCAAGTCATCGCTTACGAAGATCTGGGAACTGAAGCTGTACATCGCCTCGTCGTCAAGGACTTTCCAGCAGTTGTCGTGAATGATACAGAAGGCAGAGATCTGTACCAAGAAGGAAGGAGTCAGTATCAACGGCACCCATCGACGTCAATAGACTTCCGATGAGCACTGCATTCTAGTGTGACAGAAGACGCTTCCACTTTCCCCTCTCGTATTGCACTTCTGCGCATCGTGCCCACCCTCTCTGCATGGGGAGGTCAGAAATGAGGGGTGGAGCGTCCTATCCTCTGCGAATCTCAAGACATCATGGAATCCATGAAACGCCGCCTTGGGGCGAATAGAAGAGGTAACATGAAAAACAGTGTAACGATCGTGACCTTGTGGTTGACATTTCTGTCGATGGCAGCTGCGCAGAACTGGAAGCCGCCTTTAGACAGCGAGCGCTGTCCATCTAAATGGGGAAACAGTGATGAACGCAGTTCAATGAACAACCAAGCTCCTGATCTGGTTCTCAAGGCCGCCCGAGCCATTCGCGCAGGTGAACTCATCGAGTTGGGGCGGGTTTTGTCCGACACGATGCCTATTCCCACTGGACGCAGCTTCGAGCTCTACACCAAGCGTACCTTTATGAACACTCCCTCAAATCACCGCGGAAGTAATGAGAACTGGTCGTCACAAAACTCGGCCAAGTTGGCACACAGTTTGACGGCTTTGCTCACCAAACGATCGGCGATTCGATGTACAACTGCTTCAAAGTCGATGACATTGCCACCCGCTCAGGTTTCACCAAGCTTGGCATTGAGAAGGTTAGCATGATCTTCACGCGGGACGTTTTCGTCGACGTTGCCGGTTTGAAGGGTGTCAACATGCTCGGCGATTCTTACGAGATCACAGCTAGCGACCTTCAACAGGCACTAGCGCGCCAGAATATCTCGCTCCAGCCCGGAGATGCAGTCTTGATCTACACGGGTTGGGGTCAACTTTGGGAGAAAAACAACGCCCGATACCTACGTTCTAATCCTGGCATCGGGGTGACTGCAGCCCAGTGGTTGGCAAAGCAAGGTCCGATCCTGGTCGGCTCGGACAATGGGCCGGTCGAGGTGTCACCAAATCCTGATGCGGCGCTAAGCCTTCCGGTGCACCATATCATGCTGGTAGTGAACGGCATCCACTTGCTGGAAAACCTCAAACTTGACGAGATGGCCGCCAAACAAGTGCATGAGTTAAGATCAAGGGCGGAACCGGCTCGACCGTCGCGCCGGTCGCAATCCGGTAGACAAGGAGTGCATCAGACTCAATGATTGCTTTGGATACAGTGGCATCTTCAGGTCATTAAGGG
>JACXTT010007301.1_pt1 | contig 15590 bp, 12 predicted proteins | sample 9270951 | NCBI WGS metagenome assembly JACXTT01 (sample SAMN15532306, study PRJNA645909) | rock metagenome | isolation source: weathered quartz diorite | place: Puerto Rico | collected 2017-06-21 | reverse complement strand
CGCGCGCCGCGGCGACACCTTGCCCTTCGAGGTGTCCGGTGGCTCGCTCGTGGCCCGCGCCGCGCGGCGCGATCCGAGCCATCCGCCGACCGAGGCCGAGGAAGCGCGGATGAAGGCGATCCGCGAGGCGCTCGCCGAGGCGCGCACCGCGCACCGCGCCGGCCAGTTCGCCGAAGCGGGCGCGGCCCTCGAGCGCGCGCTCGAGCAAGCGGTGGGCTTCGGCGCGGCGGAGGTGATCGCCGACGCCTGGGGAACGATCGATCTCGTGCTGCAGGACGCGCCGAGCGGCACCTTCGCGCGCCTGGCGATGGCCGACGACGACTCGTGCTCGGGCCTGTCGCCCGCCGAGTCGACGCTCACCATGCGCGTCGACGGCCTCACCCTGCGCGAAGCGATCGACGCCTCCGGGCTCGAGCCGGCCAACGCCATCCGCGAGATCGCCCATCTCCGCGCCGCCGGCGTACTGCGGCTCGTCCGCTAGCGCGGCGGGGGAATGCGGCTCAGCTCTCGCTCGACTCGCTTACGCCGTCGTCCGGATCGCTGTCGCGCCAGGCTCTGCGCAGCAGGGCCCAGGCGAGCGCGGTGAGGTCCGGCTGCTTCGCCTTGATCAGGATCGTGCGGGTGAGCGACTTCAAGGTGTTCTCGCTGATGCCGAGCTCGCGCGCGGCGTAGGCGCGGCTCGGCGAGCGCATGCGCGTGAGCAGCACCGCGCGCTGATGCGGCGTCAGCCCCCAGCTCGCGAGCAGCGACCCCGGGCCCTCCTCGACCGCCTCGGCGTCGCCGACCTCGCGCACCAGCGCCTCGAGGTGCGGCAGCACCTGATGCTTCTGCGCGAACTGCGCTCCCTTGGCGCGCGCCTGCACCGGCAGATCGGGATCCTCCGAGCCGGTGAACACCAGCACGGGCATGCTCTGGTTGCGGCGGCGGAGCGCGTCGACGAGCTCGAGCCCGGTGCCGTCGGGCAGGCCGACGTCGACGACCGCGCCGGCGAGATCGCCGAAGCCGTCGAGCAGCACGAGCGCCTCGCGCACCGAGCTCGCGGTCACCACGGGCCGGTATCGGACGAGCCTTCGCGCCACCGCGCGCCGGACCGGCTCGTCGTCATCCACCACGAGAAATGGAGTGGACTCCCTCACCCGAAGCCGATGTTACCATTTTCGCGCCGGGTTACCATTTCAAGTCGCGACGCCGGTTTCGCGGAAGTAACGAACCGATCGAGCGATCGAGTCGACGAGCGGCGTGACCGGCATGCCGAGCTCGCGCCGCGCCTTCGAGCCGTCGAACCACACCTGACGCTGCATGTACGCCGCGGCCTTGACCGTCACGCGCGGCTCGCGATGGCTGAAGAGGTCCGACCACGCCTGGAAGCCGTACGCGAGCGCGGTGCCGACGGCGCCCGGCACGTGGAGCTTCGGCGGCTTCATGCCGGCGACCTCGCACACGAGCGACACGAAGTCGGCAAATGTGACGTTATGGTTGCCGAGGATGTAGCGCTCGCCGACGCGGCCCTTCGTCTCGGCGGCGACGTGCGCCTTGGCGACGTCCGCCACGTCGACGGCGCAGAACCCGCCGGGCGCGGTCGCCGGCACCTCGCCGCGCAGCACCGACACGATGATCCGCCCGGTCGGCGTCGGCGCGATGTCGCGCTCGCCGAAGGGAAATGCCGGGTTCACCACCACGATGGGCATGCCCGACTCGGCGAAGCGCATGGCGATCCGCTCCGACAGGTACTTGGTGAGGATGTACTCGTTGGCGATGTCGTAGAGGTTGAACGGCACCGTCTCGTCCGACGGCTCGCCGTCGTCGCGCAGGCCCACCGCGGCGATCGACGAGGTGTAGACGATCCGCTTCACCTTCGCGCGCTGCGCCGCGAGCAGCGACGCCGTCGTGCCTTCGAGGTTCACGCGGTAGATCGGCCCCGGGTCGGGCAGCCACAGCTTGTAGATCGCCGCGAGGTGAAAAAAGGTCACGCAGCCGTCGAGCGCACGCGCCATCCCTTCGAAATCACACACGTCGACCGTGCAAATTTCGACCGGCAGGCCCTCCAGGTTCTTCGGGTTCGCGCCCGGCTCGCACAGCGCCCGCACCGGCCGGCCCGCCGCCACCAGCTCGCGGATCACCGTCGAGCCGATGAACCCCGTCGCCCCGCTCACCGCCACCCAGCTCGTCATGGGATGTGGGTATAACAGGTGTTGACCACGATTCGCGACCGTACTCGAATTCGGCCATGGAATCGCTTGGCGGCGTGAAGGTCCTCGTCGCGGACGACGAGCCGAACCTGCGCGCGCTGGTGGCCGAGTGCGTGCGCGGGCTCGGCTGTCGGGTGGTGGAGGCGCGCGACGGCGACGAGGCCTGGCGCCTGGCGCAGCGCGAGCAGCCCGACGTGGTGGTGCTCGACGTGATGATGCCGGGCATGAGCGGCTGGGAGGTGTGCCGGCTGGTCAAGAGCGAGGGGCGCAGCGGCCGCGGCGGCTCGCCCAAGGTGCTGATGCTCACCGGCATCGGCGAGCAGCTCAACGACATGACCTCGCCGCTGTTCGCCGCCGACGACTGGATCGACAAGCCGTTCCTTCTCGCCGATCTGGCCGACAAGGTGGGCCGGCTCGGGCGGCAAGCGACAGGCGCGGATATCCCGCCGCCTGCCCCGTCCGGGCCCAACCTCGCCAAGGCCGCGCCGCGCGACGACAAGAAGTACGGCCGCGCGCACGAAGCGGCCGACGCCGGCGAGATCGTGCGCATCGAAGGGGCGCCCGACAAGCCCAAGGCGGAGGCGCGCAAGCGGCGCAAGCGGCGGCGCAAGCGGCTGAAAGCCAAGGCGCGCGCCGAGGCCGCGCGGCACGCCACCAAGAAGGCTCGCAAGAAGAAGGCGCAGAAGAAGCAGACGGCGAAGAAGGCGCGGGTGAAGCGCGCCGCGGCTCGTAAACCCGCCGCGCGCCGAAAGCCGGCGGCTCGCCGAAAGCCGGCTCGGCGCAAGGCGCGCTAGCCTCGGCTCGAGGTCCGCGCGGCGACAGGAATAGCGTGTGGCGCGCCGGCGTAGCATCCTTCGGGCAGCCGGCCGCTTGGAACTTTCAATGAATGCGCGCGTCTTACCGATCCTGACCTTCGGGAGGAGCTATCATCCAAGCCATGGCTGATCTCGCGAGCATTCGCGCCGAAGCGCGCCGGGCCGAGCTCCGGATGCGCCTCGGCCGGTCCATCGCCGCCCTGCCGACCGCGCTCACCGTGGCGCTGTGCGCCTGCGCCCTCGCGGTGGTGGCGCGCAAGATCGTCCCGGATTACTTCCTCGAACCGTGGGCGTGGCTCGTCATCGTGGCGGCGTCCCTGTCGGTGATGGCGGTGGTGCTGGTGGGCCTCTTGCGCCGCCTCCCGCCGCAGGCCGGGGCGATCGCGCTCGACAGCCACCACGGGCTCAAGGGGCGGCTCGCCAACGCATTGTCGTTCGGCGCGCTGCCGGCCGCCGAGCGCAGCCCGTTCATGGTCGCCGCCATCGCCGACGCGGTGCAGGCCGCCCGTCCCGGGCTGTCCGCGCGCAAGGCCGTGCGCATCGCCGTGCCGCCCGAGCTGGCGGTGAGCGCCGCGGTGGGACTGGCCCTCGCGGGCCTCGCGCTGTTCGAGGTGCGCACCGTGGTCGAGCTCGAGAAGGAGCAGAAGCACGCCAGCTCCAAGGCGCTCGAGATGAGCGACGACGATCTCGATCTGTTCCGCGATGCGCTGCATCAAATGGACGCGCAGGAGCACACGCCCGAGATCAAGGAAGCGGTCGACAAGTTCAACCAGCTGATCGAGGACATCGCCGAGAAGCGGCTGACGCGCGAAGAAGCCTTCCGCCGCATGCACGACCTCGAGGACGAGCTCACCAAGGGCGCGGAGGAGGATCGCAAGGCGCTGGAAGAGGCGCTCAAGCAGATGGCCAACGAGCTCGGCCAGAGCGACCTCGCCAAGCCGACGGCCGACGCGCTGCGCGACAACAACCTCGCCAAGGCGCGCGAGCAGCTGAAGAAGCTCGCCGAGGAGCTGCGCGACAAGCACAAGCCCAGCCAGCAGGACATCGACAAGCTGAAGAAGGCGCTCGACCGCGCGTCGAAGTCGAACAACGACGCGCTCGAGCGGTTGAAGGAGCAGCGCGCCGAGATGCACAGCTCGCTGCTCAAGGCGAAGCAGTCCTCCGAGAGCCGCCCGAAGGATCAGCAGGAGAAGGAGAAGAGCCTGCTGAAGAAGAAGGAGCGCGAGCTAGAGCGGCTCGACCGCCAGCTCGAGCACCGCAAGGAGGCGGCGCGCAAGCTCGACCGGCTCGACCGCCAGCTCGGCAAGGCCGCGGCGGACCTGCTCCGCGACATGGGCCTGTCGGCCGACGACATCGAGAAGCTCACCGAGGATCTGAATCGGCTCGAGCAGGAGCAGATGACCGACAAGGAGAAGGAAGACCTGCGCAAGCGCATCCAGGAGCTGCGCGAGCTCATCCGCCAGCAGGGCCAGGGCGGCGACAAGATGCGCCAGCGGCTCAAGCAGTTCATGAAGCAGGCGCGCGGCGGCCAGGGTCAGGGCCAAGGGCAGGGCAAGGGCCGCAAGAAGAAGGGCCAGGGCAAGGGCGGCCAGCAGGGCCAAGGCGAGGGCGACGACGGCAACCTCCGCCCCGGGCAGGGACAAGGCCAGGGCGAAGGCGAGGGTGAAGGCGAAGGTGAAGGCGAGGGCAAAGGGCAGGGCAAGGGCCTCAAGCTCGGCAAGGGCGGCGGCTCGATCCCCGTCGAGGTGCCCGGCGGCTCCGGCTCGGGCCAGGGCGATCAGCCCGGCGGCGAAAGCGACGCGCAAGGCGGCGACGAGGCCGGCCACGGCACCGCCGCGAAGCTCGGCAAGCAGAGCGACATCAACGGCAAGACCGTCGACGTCCACGCCGAGGGCCTCGACAACAAGGCCGGCCCGACCAACGCCGAGGTGATCCTGTCGGCCGCCGAGCGCGGCTTCACCGGCAAGCCCTACAAGAAGGTGTTCAAGAAGTACCAGACGGTCGCCGAGGATCAGGTCGACAAGGAAAAGATCCCCGACGGCATGAGGTTTTACGTCAAGCGCTACTTCCAGCTGATCCGCCCGCGCGAATAGCGAGGCGGGGGACAAGCCCCCCGCCCTACGTCTTCCAGGCAAAGCATGAGCAACGAGAAAAAAGTAGAAGAGCAGGTCGCCGGCTTCCAGAAATCCATCGGCGAGCTCCGCGAAGAGGTCGCGCGGGTGGTCGTCGGCAACCGCGAGATCGTCGACGGCGTGGTCATCTGCATGCTGGCGGGCTCGCACGCGCTGCTCGAGGGCGTGCCGGGGCTCGGCAAGACGCTGCTCGTCCGCACCATGGCCGACGCGCTGCAGCTCCGCTTCTCGCGCATCCAGTTCACCCCCGACATGATGCCGGCCGACATCCTCGGCACCACCATCATCGAGGAGGACCCGGAGGGCCGCGGGCGGCGCCACTTCGAGTTCCGCAAGGGGCCGGTGTTCGCGAACATCGTGCTCGCCGACGAGATCAACCGCGCCACGCCCAAGACCCAGAGCGCCCTGCTCGAGGCGATGCAGGAGCACCGCGTCACCGTCGGCAACACCACGCACGTCATCGATCAGCCGTTCTTCGTGCTCGCCACGCAGAACCCGCTCGAGAGCGAGGGCACCTATCCCTTGCCCGAGGCGCAGCTCGACCGCTTCTTCTTCAAGCTGCAGGTGGATTTCCCCTCGCGCGGCGACCTCCACACCATCCTCGAGCGCACCACCGGCGAGGAGATGCCGCAGGCCAAGCCGGTGCTCGACGGCGCCCGCATCAAGGAGATGCAGCGGCTGGTGCGCGAGGTGCCGGTGAGCAGGCCGGTACAGGACTACGCGGTGCGGCTGATCGAGGCGACCCACCCCGAGCACGAGGACGCCAACGAAGACGTGAAGCGCTTCGTCAACTACGGCTCGTCGCCGCGCGGCGCGCAGGCGATACTGCTCGCGGCCAAGTGCTACGCGCTGTTCGACGGCCGCTTCGCCCCGTCGCTCGACGACGTGAAGAAGGCGTCGCTGCCGGCGCTGCGCCACCGCGTGCTGCTCAACTTCGAAGGCGAGGCCGAGGGCGTCCGCACCGACAAGCTCATCGCCAAGATCATCGAGCACCTGCCCGACTCCGCCCCGCCGTCGAGCCGCGCGAAGACGGCGAAGAAATAGATGGGGCTCTTGGATGTCTTCAAGCGCGCCGCGGCGCCGCTGTCGCGCCGGTTCGCGCCCAAGCCGAAGCTCGTCGACGCCGACCTGTTCGACGACGAGTTCCAGCGCAAGCTCGAGTACCTGGCGATGGTCTCCAAGCGCGTGTTCAGCGGCGTGATGAAGGCCGAGCGCCGCACCAAGAAGACCGGCAGCGGCGTCGAGTTCGCCGATCACCGCGAGTACGCGCCGGGTGACGACTTCCGCTACCTCGACTGGCACGCCTACCAGCGCTTCGACAAGCTCCTCTTGCGCCTCTACGAGGAAGAGGAGGACCTGTCGATCTACTTCATCGTCGACACCTCGGTGTCGATGGGCTTCGGCGAGGCGAAGAAGCTCCGCTTCGCCAAGCAGCTGTGCGCCGCGCTCGCCTACGTCGGGCTCGCCAACCTCGACCGCGTGGCGATCGTCACCGCCAACGCCGAGATCGCCGCGCGCATGGAGCCGACGCGCAACAAGAAGCGCATCTTCCGCGTGTTCGAGTTCCTCCGCCGCGTCGAGTCGGACGGCGACACCGACCTCGGCGCGGCCCTGCGCACCTTCGTGGCCCAGCACAAGCGCCGCGGCCTGGCCGTGCTCATCAGCGACCTCTACGACCCGGCGGGCTTCGAGAAGGGCATCAACGTGCTGCGCTACAACAAGTTCGAGCCGTTCGTGCTGCACGTGGTCGACGGGCGCGACGCGGTGCCCGAGATGAAGGGCGACCTGGTGCTCTACGACTGCGAGACCGGCGAGGAGCGCGAGGTCACCGTCACCAAGAAGGTGCTCGATCGCTACCGCGAGGCCTACGAGCAGTACCTCAAGCGGGTGCAGCGCTTCTGCGTCTCGCGCCAGGTGAGCTACTTCCAGGCCGACGTCGACGTCCCGTTCGACGAGCTCATCCTGCGCGTCTTCCGCAAGGGCGGTTTCCTGCGGTGAACAACCTGCACCTCACCGGGATCGGGGCGGGCGCGCTGCTCAAGGCGGCGGCGGGGCTCGGCGCGCTGGTGGTGGTGTTCTACATCCTCAAGCTCAAGCGCCGGCCGATCCCGGTGCCGTTCGCGTCCTTGTGGCAGCGGATCCTCCGCGACAAGGAGGCGACCACGCTGTTCTCGCAGCTCAAGCGCCTCTTGTCGCTCCTGCTCCAGCTCGTGCTGCTCGCGCTGATGCTGCTCGCGCTCGGCGATCCGCGGCCGGCGGTGAGCGCCACCACCGGACGGCACGTGGTGGTGCTGATCGACGCCAGCGCCAGCATGAAGGCGATCGACGTGCCGCAGCCGCCGGGGATCGACGAGCAGCCGGAGAAGGACCGGCACTACAAGACCCGCCTCGATCAGGGCAAGGACAAGATCCGCGAGACGATCCGCGGCCTGTCGGGCACCGACCGGATGCTGGTGGCGCAGCTCGACGCCGCGGTCACGCCGCTGTCGACCATGACCGGCGAGATCAGCGAGCTGGAGAAGGCGGTCGACGAGGTGCGCGCCGCCGACGTGCGCGCGAGCTTCGCCGCGGGCCTGCGCTTCGCCATCGACTCGCTCCGCGGCCTGTCGAACGCCGAGGTGGTGGTGGTGAGCGACGGCGCGCTCGGCGACGCCGCCGACGGCCAGGGCGCGGTGGATCTCGGCGACATCAAGCTCTCCTACGTGAAGCTCGGCGAGGGCAGCCACAACGTGGCCATCACCGGCTTCGCGGTGCGGCGCTACCCGCTCGACAAGAGCCGTTACGAGGTGCTGCTCGAGGTCACCAACACCATGGACGAGGCCGCCGAGGTCGATCTCGAGCTCTACGGCGACGGCCTGATGACCGACATCGTCCAGCTCCACCTCGGCGCGAAGGAGAGCGTGTCGCGCTTCTACCCGAACCTGTCCGGCGCCGACAAGACGCTGGAAGCGCGGGTGAAGCTGAAGAACGTGAAGGACGAGCTGCCGGTGGACGACCACGCCTTCGCGCTCCTGCCCGAGCGGCGGCGCGCGCGCGTGCAGGTGGTGAGCCACGGCAACATGTACCTCGACGCCGCGCTGCTCCTCGACGAGTACCTCGAGGTCGTCAACGTCGCGCCGGAGAAGTACCCGGGCGAGGGCAAGTTCGACGTCACCATCTTCGACGGCGTCGCGCCCAAGGTCGACTCGTCGAGCGGCGGGGTGTTCTACATCAACCCGCCGAGCGACGAGAACACCCCGTTCAAGCTCGGCGACAAGCTCAAGACCGAGAAGACCATGCCGCTCGGCTTCGACGAGCTCGACGACAAGAACCCGATCGTGCGCTACCTGTCGCTCGGCGAGGTGTTCGTGGCGCGGGCGCGCGCGCTCGAGGCGACCGACAAGCACGACGCCGCGGTCGGCAAGTCGCTCAAGGGCACGCTGCTCCTGGCGGGGCGGCGCAAGGGCCACAAGTTCGTCGCGCTCGGCTTCGACATCCGCGACAGCGATCTGCCGATGCGCGTCGCCTGGCCGCTCCTGGTGATGAACGTGGTGAGCGACTTCATCGACGAGGACACGAGCTACATCTCGTCGTTCCGCACCGGCGAGGTGTGGAGCATCCCGGCGTCGGCCGGCGGCAAGACCGCGAGCCTGAAGCTCCCGGGCGGCGCCGAGCGGGTCGTGCCGATCAAGGACGGGCGCGCGGTGTTCCTCGGCCAGCAGGCCGGCTTCTACGAGCTGAAGCTGGATGACGGCGCCACGACCTTCGCCGCGAACCTGTCCGACCCGGCGGAGAGCAGCATCGCCCCGGCCGACTCGCTCACCGTCGGCAGCAAGAAGTCGGGCGAGCTCGCCGGCTTCACCGTCGGCGTGCGGCGCGAGCTGTGGGTCTACTTCCTCGCCGCGGTGCTGCTCGTGACCGCGCTCGAATGGCTCACCTTCCACCGGCGGGTGACGGTGTGAGCACGCGGCTCGGCAAGGCGCTGTGGCTGCTGTTCTGCGCCGCGCTCTTCGTGGTGATGCTGTTCTATTACCGCAAGCTCGTCTGGCTCCATCCCGAGTCGACCATCAAGTGGCTGAGGAACGGGGTCACCTACGAGCTGTTGAACCCGCGGATGCTCGGGGCGGCGCTGCTCGCGCCGTGGTTCGTCGCGGTGCTCGCCTGGACGCTGGCGGACTTGCCGTGGCAGCAGCGCGTGCTCACGGTGCTGCTCCGCATCGGCTTCGTGTCGCTCGTGGCGGTCGCGCTGGCGCGGCCGGTGCGTTCGGCGACGAGCGACAAGATCGCCGTGGTGTACCTCGTCGACGTGTCGGACTCGGTGTCGGACGACGCGCTCGGCGACGCGCAGAAGATCGTCGATCAGGCCTTCGCCAAGAAGCGCAAGGACGACATCGTCAAGGTGGTGACGTTCGCGGTGCGGCCGCGCCTGGTGGAAGGACCGCCGGCGGAGGACGGCACGCCGACGGCGCCGAAGATCGAGCGCCACGCCGCCGCCGAGGGCGCGCCGCCCGGGCCCGACGGCAAGCCGCAGAAGCTCGGCGCCGGCACCAACCTCGAGGCGGCGCTGCAGCTGTCGTACGGCCTGTTCCCGCCCGGGTATCTGCGGCGCGCGGTGCTCGTCTCCGACGGCGTGCAGACCGACGGCGACGTGCTGGCCGAGGCGAACCGCGCCCACGAGTACGGCGTGCGCGTCCACACCGTCCCGTACAAGCGCGAGGCGCCGGGCGAGGTGGCCCTGCGCGATCTGGCGATGCCGGAGCGGGTGAAGGTCGGCGAGAACTTCCAGATCAAGGCCGACATCTTCGCCACGCGCGCGACCACCGCCAAGGCGAAGCTGTACCAGGGCGAGACCTTGAACGGGCTCGACGGCGTGCGCGACATCGAGCTCCAGCCCGGGCCGAACGAGATCAAGTTCAACAGCATCGTGCGCGTACCCGGCGAGGTGACCTACTCGCTCGAGCTGAGCGATCTGAAGAACGACCGCTTCGCCGAGAACAACCGCTTCGCCACCACCGTCGACGTGCCGGGACGGCCGCAGGTGCTGTACGTCGAGGACACGCCGCAGTTCGGCGGGCCGCTGTCGCGCGCGCTGACGGCGCAGCAGTACGACGTCGATCTGCGCCCGCCGGTGGGCTTCCCGACCTCGCTGAAGGAGCTCGAGCGCTACGACTTCGTGGTGGTGAGCGACGTGCCGAAGGAGGCGCTGTCGGCGAGCGCGCAGAACCTCATCGAGCAGTACGTGCGCGACCTCGGCGGCGGCTTCCTGTTCGCCGGCGGCGAGAACGGCTACGGGCTCGGCGGCTGGTACAACACCACCATCGCGAAGATCCTGCCGGTCCGAATGGAGACCGAAAAGATCAATAAAATCCCGAGTGTGGCGATGGTGCTGGTGATCGATCACTCGGGCTCGATGACCGGCCTGCCGATGGAGATGGCGAAGAAGGCGGCCAAGGCGACGCTCGACGTGCTCGCCGGCGACGACCTCATCAGCGTGGTGGTGTTCGACTCGTCGCCCGACACGGTGGTGAAGATCCAGCCGGCGCGCAACCGCTCGCGCATCCGCAATTTGATCGGCCAGATCCAGCCGGCGGGCGGGACCGAGATCTTCCCGGCGCTCGATCGCGCCTACAACATCCTGACGGTCACCGAGGCGCGCAAGAAGCACGTCATCCTGCTCACCGACGGCAAGGCGCCGCCCGGCGGGATCCGCGAGCTCGTGTCGCAGATGATCGCCGAGTCGATCACCGTGACCACCGTGGGCCTCGGCACCGACACCGACGAGGCGCTGCTCAAGATGATCGCCGACGTCGGCGGCGGCCGTTACCACCCGGTGCCCGACCCCAACAGCCTGCCGCGGATCTTCACCAAGGAGACCGAGATGGTGGCGAAGGCGGCGGCGGTCGAGGAGTGGTTCCCGGTGGTGCAGACCGACTACGCCTCGTTCTTGAAGCGCATCGACGTGCGCAGCGCGCCGTACCTCCACGGCTACGTGTCGACCAAGCTGAAGCCGCCGCCGGCCGATCAGCTGCTCGCCGACGGCGACACCGACGAGCCGATCCTGGCGCGCTGGCGCGTGGGCACCGGCTGGGCGCTGGCGTGGACGAGCGACGTGAAGCCGCGTTGGGCCACCGAGTGGATCGGCTGGCCGGGCTGGGAGAAGTTCTGGGGCCAGCTCGTGCGCGAGCACATGCGCCAGAAGGACCGGCGCGAGCTCGACATGCGCAGCGAGATCCGCGGCGGCGTGCTGTACGCCTCGGTCGACGCCTTCACCGCCGACGAGAAGTTCGACAACAAGCTGCAGAGCAAGCTGACGGTGATGGGCCCGCTCCCCGGCGGCGACAAGAAGGTGGTGCCGATGCGGCAGACCGCGCCCGGCCGCTACGAGGTCGAGGTGCCGCTCGACAAGTACGGCTCGTTCCTGCTCCGCGCCGAGCACTCGCACGAGGACCACGACGGCACGCTCCATCCGGTGGCGGTGAGCTCAGGCCACGTGTCGAACCCGTACCCGCGCGAGTACGCCTCGTTCAAGACCGACACGGTCACGCTCGAGCGCGCGGCCCTCGCCGCCGGCGGCAAGTACGATCCCGAGGACATCGCCGTCGCCTACGACCCCGAGGGCGAGAGCATTCCGTACCACGAGGAGCTGTGGCCGCGCGTGCTCATGGCCGGGATCGGCGCGTTCCTCGTCGATTTGCTGCTCCGGCGCGTGCGCATCTTCGACCGCAAGTTCGGCTTGAAGCGCCGCCGCGCGGCCGCCGCGGCCTAGGCCGGATCGGTGGGTTGCGCGGTGGCCCTCACGACCTGGCGCGGCGATGGTCCACGCCGGCTCGCTCCACCGCGAGGAACACGTGCGCGACGTGGCCTAGCGCGTCGCACGGTACGTGCTCGATGCGCAGATCCGACTCTCGCCCTGGTTTGGTCGCGACCGCGGTGACCGTGGCGCGATCGAGCCCGCGCCGCCGCAGCTGTTTCTGCAGCTCCGCGGCAAGCGCGCGCTCCTCGGCGGTCGTGGTCAAGCCGCGGCGGGGGCCTTTGCGACGCGCGGCGTGAAACTGCCGCTCGCGCTTCGCCGCCGATTCGATCTTCCGGCCGCTCGCCCGGCGGGTGTCGATCGTCTCGCCGTCCGCCAGCTTCACCCGCGACCGCCGCGCCAGACCCGCGGGCGTGTCGTGCACCGGCGTCGCGGCGGCGAGCTCGACGAGCGCCACCGCCTTGGTCTGCCCGACCCGAATGGCCTCCCGCCGCGTCATCGCGTCGACGACCTTCACCAAGTTGTCCGCCAGCGCGACCGAGATGCGGCAGTCCTTCTTGCAAACCTCCTCGAACGACTTACGCCCGAGCGCCAGCAGCATGTCGTCGGTCGCGAGCTCCCGCAGCGCCTCCCCCATCTCGTAGAACGCCTCGGTGATCACCGCCTTCTTCCGTAGGATCAGCGCGACGAGCTCGCGCGCCCGCGCTCGGAGCCGCACCATCCTCCGCTCGTGCGCCTGCCGCGCCCGCTTCAACAGCGCTTGCGGCAGCGTTTTCTTTCCCTCGCCCTTCGACCCCTTCTTCCTCATGACCCGAGCCTAGGCGGTTTGGCACCTTGCTGCCTTTGGTCGACCAAAACTCGGCGACGCCAGCCCGATCGGCCACGGTCCCAAAAGTGATGTGTCCCTTCCATTGCCGAGCACCACTTCCGGGAAGGAAGTCTTGGACGGCCCGAGCAAGGGCCTGGACAGCGTTCGCTTGCTTAAGTGTGAGACCCATAACGGCGTCAAATTCGTTCGACAAGCTGGCGGGCCTCAATGGCCGGGGTCGTAGTGGAAATCGGCCTCCGCCGAGCACGCGTAGTCGAATCCCTCCTGGATCACGCTCAGCACGCCGTCGAGAAAGTTGGCTATCGCCCCCATCGTCTCGTGGAGGACGAGAAGGTTGACGAGTGTCGGGGGCGACTGGAGGCTCGGTGCGACGCCGTCCGTGGCGAAGGGGTAGCGGAAGCCGGCCGCGTTCGGGTCGATCTTCTCGAACTCGATGAGGTTTACCTCGACGTTGTCTAACTCTGGCGCGTCCTTCGCACCGCATTCGACGATGTATGGCCGAGCCAGGTTCCAGAGTTCCGTCAGCCGGTGATGCGGCGGGAACCCCCCCCTTTCGCCCTTCAGCTCCTTGCCCTTCACGATGACTTGTTTGAGACGAAGCTCGATGCAGTGGCGCCACAGCGACGCGAGCGGCCACACGATGTAGTTCGGGTTCTGGTGCTCTGCCTTGAGCGAGTCGACGATCATGGCGGCGGCCCGCTGGAAGCCCTCGATGTAGGGGTACAGGTTGCGCTGCGACTGGACCCACTCGACCTCGGCGTCGAGGCGCCGTTCCGGACCGCCAGCAAAGCACGGCCTGGAAATGTTGGGCCACGGCGTCTCGCCGACGAAGCCGCTGTCGCGATCCTCTTCGTCATCCATGAGGCGGCATCATAACATCGGGTGCGGCAGATCCTTTCGTCACCTCCGCGGGGTTGTGCACGGCGCAGTACACGCGGCCGGGGCGCGTCCGGTTCACAGGCGCCTGTGAGTGCGTTCACAGGCGCGTGTGAGTAAGCCTGGGGTCGGATCCAGCGCAGCGTGATCGAGGGAAACGCGGTAGAATGGCGGGCATGGTGCGTCGTCTGGCGGCATTCGCACTGTCGTTGCTCTCGGGATGCGCGGGCGCTCGATCGCCGGCTCGCGCGACGTGCGCGGGCGACGCGGAGCGATGCGCGCAGGTGAGCCGCGATCTGGCGACTCTTGGGGGGGACAGCGGCTGGTGCGGCACCGGCTACTACGTGGCCGCGCAGGACATGTTCTTTCAGGGCCCGAAGGCCGCGCCGTTGCTAGCCGCCGCGCTCGACGACTCGAACGTGCGCGTTCGCCAACAAGCGGCGCGGGTGCTGTGGGATTGGGGACGCGGCGATCTCGTGGCGCGCTGGTGTCGTGAATCGACCGTTCCCGATCCCGACCGGTGCAACGACGTCGATTGGCAGGCGGTGGAGGCCGGCGAGCGCTTCGCTTCGCAGCTGGCGACGCTGCGCGGGCGGCTGCCGGGCCGATACCGCACCGCGGACGCCGCCGTGGAGCTGCGGATCGACCCCGCCGGCGAGGTGGGCACGGTGTGCGTGCACCACCGCACGGAGCTGACCTGCGTGCCTCTGTACGTCGACGAGTTCTATCGCGACTGGCTCGAGGTGCGGGTCGGATCGAGAAAGGTCATGCTCCATTTCGTGGGCGACGCGCTCGAGCGCTTGGGTTCGAGCGGCCTGCGGCCGATCGTGCTCGCGCGCGTGACGCACGACGATCCTCCGCCCGACCCGAACGAGCTCGTCGAGTGGGGCGACGAGGGCCAGACGAGGGATTGGCTGTGAACCGCGCCGTCGCCGTCTCGTTGCTCGCGCTGTCGGGGTGTCGACCCGCGGCGGCTCCGGCGGTCGCGGAGAACTGCGCGCCGGCCGACCGGCTGTGTCGCGAGGTATGGCAGCGCCTCGAGGGGACCCGGCCGAGCCTCGGTTGGGAGCGCGGCAGCGGGCGCGAGTGGGCCGAGGACGCGCTGTTCGAGCTCGGCCCGCGCGCCGCGCCGTACCTCGAGGAGGCGCTCGACGATCCCGAGCGCTTCGTCAGGCTGGAGTCGGTGGGCGCGCTGGTCGCCTTCGGCCGGCTCGAGACCATCGACCGCTGGTGTGCCGGCGGGCGCGGCGACGCCGATCTCTGCGGTGGTCGCCGGCCGTCGGCGGATCGCAAGGAGTGGTGCGGCCTCGGCACCTCGGACGGCGACGAGTGTTTTCCGTTCAACCGGCTGCGCGCGCTCGACACGTGGCGCCAGCGCTACTCGCTGCTGCCGCGGAAGCTGCGCGGCACCTTCCGCTCGCGCGGCGGCGACGATCCGCCCGCGGTGGAGCTGCGGCTCGCGTTGGCCTCGGAGTCGGACGACGAGCTGTGTCTGCGCGGCGAATGCCGGCCGGTCACCGAGGTCACGCTCTCGGGCGAGTGGCTGGAGATCCGCTACGGCGTCGAAGAGCGCCAGGTGTTTCATTTCTCCGGCGACTGGCTTACCGGAAGGATGCCGGGCGAGGCGTTCCAGCGCGTCGCGCTCGAGCGGGAGCGCGGCGGATCGTAGGTGGATCGCAACAGCTGCTCCGCCCAGGACTGCTCATCCCTCCGCCAGGGCACGACCCGTCCCTCGCTTCGCGGTGGAGGGAGCTGAACCCCATAACCTCGACCTCGACCGCGACGTCGCTTGCGCGACGCGACAATTGTTGACGGGTGGTGACGATCGCTGACGACGAATTACCGGCGGGGGGAGCGGCGGGTGGCATGCTCGGGGCATGCGGTATGCGATGGGCGCGGCGCTGGTGGTTTCGCTCGCGGTGAATGGGTGGCTGGTGCTGCGCTCGCGGGCGGCGGCGGACGCGATCGCGATGCGGCGCGAGGACGCCGGGGCGGAGGCGCGCGCGGCTGGGGAGGCGC
>JACXTT010007300.1_pt1 | contig 15591 bp, 18 predicted proteins | sample 9270951 | NCBI WGS metagenome assembly JACXTT01 (sample SAMN15532306, study PRJNA645909) | rock metagenome | isolation source: weathered quartz diorite | place: Puerto Rico | collected 2017-06-21 | reverse complement strand
CTGCTCGCCGGGTATCTGGGTCTCTGGCTCCTCGCCGCGGCCTTCGTCGCGTGCGGCCTCGCCGTGTCGGCGCTGACGGAGAGTCAGCTCGTCGCGGGCGCCGCCACCTACGGGCTCCTGCTCTTCTTCTGGATCCTCACTTGGAACGAGGCGGCCGTGAACGAGGTGACGCTCGGGCTGATCGCGCCGTTCTCGCTCTTCGACCGCTACTACGCCTTCGCCCGGGGCGCGATCGATACCCGGGACGTCGCCTACCTCGTGCTCTTCTCCGCCGCCTTCCTCACCTTCACGGCGTTCGCCCTCGACACCCGCCGCTGGCGCGGCGTGCGCTGATGCGGCTCGGGCGGGCGGCGAGGAGCTGGGCGCAGCTCGGGCTCCAGCTGACGCTCCTGGTCGCGGCGGTCGGGCTGCTGCAGATGGTGGCCGAGCGGACCAACCGGCGCTTCGACCTGACGCCCGCTCGTGACCTCTCGCTCGCCCCCGTCACCCGCAAGCTGCTCGGCGAGCTGACGGAGCCGCTGCGCGTCACCGTCTTCTTCCGGCGCGGTACGAAGGAGCAGTACGCCGACCTGCTCGAGCGCCTGCGGGCGGTGAACCCGCGGATCGAGATCGCGCTCTACGATCTCGACCGCTTCCCCGAGCGCGCCCGCGGTCTCGGCGTGACGCAGTACGGCCGCGCGGCCCTCGAGTATGCCGGACATCGCGCGGTCGTCGCGGCGCTGCCGGAGGAGGAGCTCGTGGGTGGCATCCTGCGGGTGCTCCGTGGCCGGCCGCGTCGGCTCGTGTTCACGACCGGCCACGGCGAGCGGACGCCGGGCGGGGGCGAGGAAGGGTACGGGCGGCTCGCGGGCGCGCTCGCCGCCGAGAACTGGGCGCCCGAAGGCGTCTCGCTGCTCGACGGCCCCCTCCCACCCGAGACGGACCTGGTCGTCGTGGCGGGGCCGCGTCACGACTTCCTCGCGCCGGAGCTGGACGCGCTGGCGAGTTACCTGCAGGCGGGTGGCGGGGTGCTGATGCTGCTCGATCCCGCGCCCCTGCCGAACGTCTCCCGCTTCCTCGCCGCCCTGGGCATCGCACTCGGCGACGACTTCGTCGTCGACCACGAGCGGCGTGTCCTCGGCACCGACGGGCTCGCCGCGGTGGTCGAGTTCTTCAAGCGCGGGAATCCGATCTGCGACCCGCCCGGAAACCCGATCGAGAGCGGGGTGATCCTGCCCTCGGCGCGCACCGTCGACGTCGCGCATCCGGTTCCCGGCATCGACGCCCAGGCGATCGCGCGCACCGCGCCGACGGCATGGGCGATCGCCGACCCCGATCGCGCCCGACGGGGTGACGAGCCCTCCGAGGCGAAGCACGACGTGCACGGCTCGGCTCCGGTCGTGGTGATGGGCGAGGTCGGCGCGGGCGACGGCGACGGGGCGCGGCGCGGCCGCCTGGTGGTGGTCGGCGACGCCGATTTTGCCAGCGACGCCTACCTGGACCTGCTCGGCAACCGGGATCTCGTCCTCAACGCGGTCGCATGGAGCGGCGGTGAAGAGGCGCTCACCGGCACCCGCAATGCGCGCGTTCCCGAGGTGACGCGCCCTCTCTCCCCACTCGTCCTGACCGCGCGACAGGCCTCGGGCATCTTCCTCGGGAGCGTGGTCGTCGAGCCGGGGATCGTGCTGGTCGTGGGCCTCGTGGTCGTCGGCCTTCGCCGCCGGCGAGGGTAGGGTCCTGCGCCGCACGCTCGTCCTCGCCGCGATCGTGGCGGTCGGCGTGGCGCTGGTTGCCGTCGTGCGCGCGCCCGAGCGCCCGCGGCCCGAGTCCGAGCGTGGGCACCGCATCTTTCCGATCGCGCGCGCCGCCGTCCGCGGGGTCGACCTGATGCTCCAGGGTGACCGGTTGCAGGCGCAGCGCACGCCGGACGGCTGGGACGTCGACGGGCGGCCCGCGACGCCGGGGACCGATGCCGCGCTCGACGACCTCGTCGCGACGCTTCTCGGCCTCCGAGCCGTCGACGTCTTCCGGGACCGCGACGGCGCGTCCTACGGCCTCGACCGGCCGCGCGCGACGATCGACCTCGAGACGTCCGGAGGTCCCCGCCGTCTGGTGATCGGAGACCCGAACGCCACGGGCGGCTCGTTCTACGCCCGACGTGTCGGGGACGCCCGCATCTTGCAGGTGGGCGCGCTGCTGCTGACCGAGGTCGGGCGCGTCTTCTACAATCGGAATCGTTCGCCGAGCTAGCGAGTCCCTCCGATCGCTACCGCCTGTGTCCGCGGTGCGCGCGGAAGAAGTCGAGCATGCTCTGCATCCAGGCTGACGGCCAGCGGGTATGGTTCTGCGTCCCCTCGGTGAAGCCGCGCGTGTTGCTCGCCGACGGCGCCATGTCTGCGTCGGGATTCGTCCCGCATCCGGGATCGCACGCCGACACCTGGTTCTGGGATGCGTCGATGATCACGTCCGTGACGCGGGCATGGACCAGCGCGAGCTGGGTCAGCAGGTATTCGCCGTTCGGACAGATGCCGGCGATGTCGCAGGCGTTGTGGATGTGGTAGATGGGCAGGTGCCGGTTGGTGACCCGGATGTCGCTGAGGCCGCGAGGCGTACGGGTCACGGGTTGTTGGGGGCAGGGATCGTTGAACGCCTCGAAGGGATCGGGAGCCGTGTAGACGGCTGCGGCGGCGATCCGACGCCGGTTTAAGCCGTACAGAAAGCCCATCGCCGCCCCGTTCGACCAACCCGTGAGGTAGATGCGCGTGGTGTCGACCTTGCCGGTCGCGACCTCCTCGTCGATGAAGTGATCGATGGTGGCGGCGTCCACGTTCTGCTTGTAGGTGACCCCGCCGACGACCACATCTCCCCCGCGCCGATCGAGCTGCCGGTACCAGTTGTCCCAGCCGGTGCCCTGGTTGTCCGGCGTCGGGTAGAAGTGTTGCGTGGCGCGGCCCTCGGGGGCGACGACGATGAAGCCGGGGCGCGCCGGATCGCCGCTCAGGTCCGCGGTGGTCTGGAAGTCGAGCAGGTTCATGCCGGGGGCCTTCAGCGTGTCGGCGGTGAAGAGCGACGGATGGATGTACACGACGAGCGGCAGCGGCGTCGCCGGTGACGCGGACGCCGGCTCGTAGAGGCACGCCTGGCGGGGCGTCCCGTCCGAGTCGGACCACGGGGCCATCATCGTCCCGCCGACGCAGGTGACCTGAAGGGAGTTCGTCACCATCGGGCGCGGGGCGTTGCCGAACGGGGTGCAGGAATCGGCGGCGGCGGCCCCTGGAATGGCGGCTACCATCGCGACGCCGAGGACAACCATGGCTCGCATGCTTGAAAGTCGCTTCATCATTCCTCCGACGCCCGAGGGAGAAAGGGCCACCGGGTGCTACCGCGTCGGGCCGCGAAAGGGACTGCCGTCATGATGGGATGGCGCGTCCGGCGAGACGTGAGAACTAGCGGCCGGAGATCGGGTACTCGGGCTCGCCGACGCAGCGGGCGCAGCGGCAGAGGTCGCGCAACTCCTCGAGGAGCAGGACGGTCTCGTGCCCGTCGCCCCAGCGGAGGAACACGCTCCGGTCGCCGAGCAGCTCGGCGCGCGCGAGGCGCTCCGCGTCCGGGGATGGCGTCTTCTCGGCGGGCCGCGCCGCGCAGTCGTCGCAGGGACAGGCGCGTCGCAGGTTCCGGAAGGGCAGGATGCTGTCGTGCCGGTCACCCCACACGACGCCGAGCGCGTACCGGCCGACCTCGGTCAGCTTCTCGACGTGCGTCGCGTCGGGGGAACGGGGAGCAACCACGTCCACGACGCTAGTGAAGGAGCGGGGCCCGGACAAGATGGCTGCGCTTCTGGGTCGGATGATTAGGTCGAATGATTGACAATCGACCTTCAGCTCGGCTACGGCAGTGCCGGGAGGACAGCACGATGGCGACCGTGAACCCGATCGAGGAACTCGCCGACGCGGACGGGCACATCATCGAGCCAGGCGACCTCTGGGTGGAACGCCTGCCGGTCGACCTGCGGCCGCTCGCGCCGCACTTCTACCGCGACGCCGACGGTACCTTTCATTCGCGCATCTACGGCATCGACATCGAGTCGCTTCCCGTGATGCACGGCGGGATCAAGCCGAAGGACATGCTCGACAACATGGGCCTGTCCTGCGCGATGGGACTCTCGCTCGACCGGGTCTTCACGGGCGCCGAGCGCGAACGGCACACGATCCTCGACGCGCCCCGCTGGGCGATCGAAGGGCGGGAGCGTCTCGACTTCAACACGCGGCACGGTGTCTCGCGCGCCGTGCTCTACCCGACCTACATGCTCGCGGGCGGCACGCTGCTGCCGAACCTCGCTCCGGCCGTCTGCCAGGTCTACAACGACTGGATGCTCGACGATTACTGCGCGGGCTCGGGTGGCCGCCTGATTCCGGTCGCGACCCTGCCGCTGACCGACGTCGACGCCGCGGTCGCCGAGGTCCGGCGCGTCGCGGAGCGCGGCTTCCAAGCCGTCTTCGTACGCACGAACCCGGTGCACGGAAAGAAGTATTCCGATCGCGCCTTCGATCCGCTCTGGCAGGCGATCATCGACACCGGCGTGAAGCTCGGCCTGCACCCCCTGCCGATGTGGGACCAGGACGGCACCTCGCGCGGCTACCGGCTCGGCGACATCATGGCGGCCTCCTGCCTCGGCTTCCCGATGGACATGATGTTCACGCTCTACGACATGATGGCGGGCGGCGTCTTCGACCGCTTCCCGACCATGCCGACGATGATCCTCGAGGCCGGTGTCGGCTGGCTGCCGTCCTTCTTCGAGCGCCTGGAGGAGCATCGCGAGACCTTCGGCCACTTGAAGGCGCCGGAATGGAAGACGCCGCCGATGGAGATCTTCCTCCGCCAGATGATGGTCACGGTCGAGGCATGCGAGGAGATCGATCTCAAGATCGCGCTCGAGTTCCTCCCGCCCGACCACGTCGCGCTGGCCTCCGACTGGCCGCACTACGACGGGACGCCGGATCTCGTGGCGGGCTTCAAGAAGGCGGGGAAGGACCTCGATCCCGAGGACCTGCAGATGGTCGCGACGGGCACGCTCGAACGCTGGTTCCCGTCGCACTGAGCGTCGGGATCAGCCGAGCATGATCATCCCGCCGTCGACGACCAGCACCTGACCGGTCATCAGGTCGGAGTCGTCGGAGGCGAGGAACACCGCTGTCCCGGTCAGATCCTCGGGCTGGAGCGCCTTCCGGAGGGCACTGAACATCACGAGCGAGCTCGCGAGCTCCTCGGGGACTATCTTCCTGGTGGCCTCGGTCAGCGTGACGCCGGGCGCGATCGCGTTGACGTTGATGCCCCACGGGCCGAGCGCGCCTGCCATGTACTTCGTGAGGCCGGCGATCCCGATCTTCGCGACGCTGTAGTGGAAGGGGGGCATCGGCTTCTCGGGGTCGTCGGTCTCGACGAAGCCGACGTTGCCGAGGTACGCCGCCGTGGACGACTGGTGGATGATCTTTCCCTTGCGCTGCCGCTTCATGAACTTCTCGACGGCGCGGCTCATGAGCCAGGCGCCGGTCAGGTTCACGGACAGCACGCGGTTGAAGTAGGCGAGCGAGTTCTCGGTGCGGTCGAGGTCGTAGTAGATGGCGGCGTTGTTGACGAGCACGTCGACCTGGCCGAAGCGCTCGACGGTCCGCTCTGCCAGCGCCAGCGTGCTCGCCTCGTCGGAGACGTCGACCCGGGCGCCGAGCGCCTCGGGGCCGAGCGCGGCGCACTCGGCCGCAACGGCCTTCGCCTGCTCGTCGCGGATGTCCGCCACGACGACGTGCGCGCCCTCGCGCGCGAAGCGCAGCGCGTACGCCTTGCCGATGCCTTGCGCCGCGCCCGTGACGATCGCCACCCGGTCCCGGAGCCACACCGCCGCGGCCTAGCACCGAGCGGAAAGCGATGTCAACGCGCGCCGACGGCTACGCGATCTCTTCGCGTGCCGCTTCGCGCTCGAGCTCGTCTTCCAGGGCTTCGATCGAGATCGTGTGCAGGCGCTGAAGACCTGCCGGGATGCGGGCCACCGGCCAGTCGGGCGCCAGCTCGCCGCTCAGGTGCGCGTTCCGGGGTCTCGGTGGGATGCCGTCGTGATAGGCGGGATCGACGGCGGGATCGAGAGGCTTCGGGGGGTAGTGCGTGTTGCAGTGGAACTCCATCACCGCGCCCTCCTCGATGTTTCTGGACACGAATGGTAGCGCCGGAGCGCGCGGCCCACAAGGGGGGCAGCAACCACGCCTTGCCGCCCCGCGCGGCCGTGGAGTACGGTCGGCCCGCATGCCCGACACGCCACGCGGCGCGTTCAGAGACGTCGTCAAGCAGCGCGACGCACCGCCCTCGCTGCCGGTCGACGAATACCTCGCCGACCTTGACCGCCTGATCGCGGCCCACGACTACTTCCGTCAGGACCGTGTCATCCCCGCAATCGGAGCCGGGAAGGCCTCGCGCGAGGTCGTGCAGCGCTTGGCACTCGAGTTCTACTACCTCGGCAAGTGGATGACGCCGGAGTTCGCCCTCCTGATCGCCAACGCGCCGGACGCGTACGCGTTCACCATGGACGGCTCGCAGCACTACCATCACTGGGCGCAGAACTTCGCCGACGAGGCCGGGTATCTCCGGGATCCGAACCACGTGCGGATGAAGGTGGAGTTCTGCCGGCTCCTCGGGCTCGGCGACGACGACATCCGCGGCTATGCACCCCTGCCCGAGACGATCGCGATGACGTTCACGATGCTCTACTACGTGCGTCGCTCCTACGAGGAGGGGCTCGCGGTCTTCGGCTACGCCGGCGAGCGGGTCGCGGCGGGCAGCGGCTACGCCCGCACGCTCTACGAGGGGCTCCGCACCCACTATGGCGTCGCCGTCAAGAACTTCGAGGTGCACGCCTACGCGGAGCCCGACCACGGCGACAAGGCGGCCGACGTCTTCCGCCTGGTGGCGACGACGCGCGCGATCCAGGACCGGTGCCGGGAGGCGATCCGGAACTACCTGCTGGTCGCCGAGGCCCGCGTGCACGCCATGAACCGCTGGGTCGCGTAACCCCGTCGTAACGTTCGGGCAGTCGGGGCCCCGCGAATCGGCGGGGTAAGGCCAAGACATGTCACGAGCATGTCATCTTGCTGTCACTGATCCTCCACATCCGTACGCTATCTCCTCCGGAACGCATCGACCTGGAGGAGTGCATGAAGACGGCCATACTGGGGCTGACAGGGACCATTCTTCTTCTCACGGCGGTAGGCGCGCGCGCCGAGACCCCGATCGAAAAGCGGCTCCGGATCCTGGAGCAACAGCTACGGCAGAACGAGCAGCAGCTGCGGGATGCTCAGGATGAGATCAAGCACCTGCGTCAGCAGGTCGACCAGCAGCGGGCGATCGGGCAGGCGACCCAGAAGCAGGTGGAGCAGAACGCGGAGGACACGAGGACCGCAGCAGCCGAGGTGAAGAAGACCGCGAAGCTCCCCGACTGGGTCGAGCGGACGACGGTCTTCGGTGACGTGCGCTTTCGCCACGAGGGCTTCTACCACCAGCCGCACGAGAAGGGCGTCGACGTCAACGCGCGTAACCGCGAGCGCGTCGCGACCCACTTGGGCGTCCGGGTCGCGTTCAGCGACGAGCTCTCGGCGACCATCCGCGGCGCCTCGGGCAACATCAACGACCCGATCTCGCCCAACGAGACGCTGACCGGGAACTTCAACCGCAAGAACTTCAACCTCGACTGGGCCTACCTCACCTTCACCCCCGGGCAGAGCTTCGGCCTGCGGCCCGGGGTCGCGAGCTTCACGGCCGGCAAGTTCCCGAACCCGATCTTCCGCACCGACGAGCTCGTCTTCGACAACGACCTCTCGCCCGAGGGGATTAGCGAGACCTTCCAGCTCCTCGACAAGCCGCTCGGGGCGCTCGACCAGGTGAAGGTCCACGGCCTCCAGTGGACGTTCGCTGAGGTCGCCAACCGGGAGGACGGGTGGATGTTCGGGGGGCAGGTGAACCCCTCGTTCCACTTCGGCGACGTCCAGGTCGAGGGCGGGCTCGCGCAGTACTGGTGGCTCAACCCCGATCTCGTCGCCCAGGCGCTCAGCCGGAACACGACCGCCTTCACCGCTTCCGGCGCGCCGGTGGCCAACGGAAACTTCAACTCGGCGCTCTTCAACACCAATCTCCTGGTGACGCGTACGATCCAGCCGCCGACCACGACGCCTGGCAAGAAGCCGGCGGCCTTCACCGCAATCACCGGGTACCAGAGCGGCTTCAACCAGACGAACCTGACACTCGCGGCGACATTGCCGCACGTCGTGCTCGCCCAGCCGCTACGCTGGTGGGGGAACTACGTCTACAACTGGGACGCCGCGAACGACGACGCCCACGGCTGGCAGAGTGGGCTCCGCCTCGGGCAGACGAAGGTCCGGGGGGACTGGGCGATCTCCGGCTTCTACGAGCACATCGGGCAGGAGGCGACGATCTCGGCGTTCAACTGGAGCGACTTCGGCGCCGGCGGGACGAACCTGGAAGGTCCGGGGATCGGCATCGACTACCAGCTCCTCAACCCGCTCACGGTGAGCGCCCGGAGCACCTTCACGAACCTGATCAACCGGCCCGCCGGGACGAGCAATCCGACACTGACCCGCTTCCAGCTCGACGCGCTGGTGAAGTTCTAGCGCGGCTGCGGCGCGCGCGAAGGGAGATGCGAACCATGAGACCAGGCACGACGGGACGGCGGGTGGCGCTCCTCGCCTGCGGCATCCTTCTCGCGACGGTCGGGGCGGCGGCCGCCCAAACGACGACCACGAAGCCGACGACCACGACGACCACCTCGACGACCACGACCACCCTGCTCCCGCATCCGTTCAGCGAGGCGACCGCGAAGTGCGTCCGCGCGGCCCGGGGCGCCCGGAGCGCGTGCCACGCCGCGGGCACGGGGAACTGCTTCAGCCCGTACCAGACCGCGTTCTCGAACTGCTTCGCGGCGGGCGCCGGGGTCAAGTGCGCGACCAAGTGCACCGGGAACGAGACGACCTGCTTCGGGAAGCTCCCGGTCACGCGGATGACCTGCCGCAAGGCCTGCGTCGCGGCTCGGGCGGCCGACGAGCTCGCCTGCCGCCGGATTCCCACTGGCGAGAGCCTTTGGGCGGGCGGTGACGCCTCGTGCGTGGCGACGGCGGACGCCAACCTCGACCTCTGCCGCGCGGTGTGCGCCGGGGCGGCGGTCGACTGCCGGACGGCGCTCAAGTTCTGCATCGCGAACTGTCCGAACCTGTAGCAACGCACGGCGGTGCGTGGCCTGGATAGGCCGCCTCCCATCCAGGTCAGCATCGCCGGCGTCGTACGTTTACTGTGGCCGCAGGAGGGCGTGTAGGCATCTCGGGCCCCTGCTCGGCTTGAGCGGCAGGTCGAGCAGAACGCGGAGGGGACGAAGACCGCGACCGCCGAGGTGAAGAAGGCGACGACCCTGCCGGACTGGCTCAACCGGACCACCGTGTTCGGTGACGTCCGCTACCGCGACGAGGGCTTCTACCACCAGCCCACCAAGGACAAGACGCCGGTCGGCGCCCGGAACCGCGAGCGCATCCGGGCGCGGTTCGGCGTGAAGGCCGCCTTCAGCGACGAGATCTCGGCGACGATCCGCGGCGCGAGTGGCAACCCGAACGATCCGACCTCCACGAACGAGACTCTGACCGGCAACTTCAACCGAAAAAACTTCAACCTCGACTGGGCCTATCTGACGTTCACCCGAGCAAGTCCTTCGGCATCCGCCCCGGATTGGTCTCGGTGAACGTCGGGAAGTTTCCCAACCCGATCTTCCGTGTCGGCGAGATGGTCTTCGACGAAGATCTCTCGCTCGAGGGTCCGAGCGAGACGTTCCAGCTCCTCGACAAGCCGCTCGGCTCGCTCGACCAGGTGAAGGTCCATGCGCTCGAGTGGACCTTCAACGAGATCAGCAACGCCCACGGCTGGCAGGCGGGGCCCCGGCTCGGGCAGACGAAAGCCAAGGACGACTGGTCGCTCTATGGGTTCCACGAGCACATCGGCCAGGAGGCGGCGATCTCTGCATTCACCTACAGCGACTTCGGCCTCGGCGGGACGAACGTCGAGGGGCCGGTCGTCGGCATGGACTACCAGCTCCCGAATCCCCTAGCGCTGTCCGTCCGGAGCCACTTCACGAACTTCATCAACCGGCCGACCGGGCTGTCGAACCCGACCCTCACGCGGCTGCAGCTGGACGCAGTCGTGAAGTTCTAGCCCCCTCCACCTCACCTGCGGAGGTGCTCCCCTTCGGTTCAGCGTCTCCTGCTGCTCCGGCCGAAGGGCGACGTGGAGACGCCCTCGCCTGGGAACGCCCCCGGGCTCGGGGAGTAACGGCCGCTTCGGTCGGGGGAGGCACTTCGGGGCGCGCAACGGCAGCCCGCACGAGGGGCCTTGCGCCCGGGAAACCCAGAAGCTCGATCCGGCGGGTACCCGTTCAGCTTGACACGTCGCGGCACTCTTCGCCATACGGTCGGGCGCTTGATCCAATCGGCTGATCGAGGTGGGTGAGGACATGCCGTCGAAGGAGATGATCGGGCGGGTGCTGTCGACCGGCACCGCGACGGTGAGCGCCGAGCACGTGGCCGAGTTCGCGCGCGCGCTCGACGACGGCGAGCCGGCGTACCGCGCGACCGACGCCGTCGCACCGCCGACCTACCCGATCGCCTTCATGACCCAGGCCATGGCGGGCGGCATGGATGCCTTCCTCGAGCTCGGCCTCAACTTCATGACCCTCGTGCACGGGGAGCAAGAGTTCGAGTACAGCCGACCCATCCGCGCCGGGGAGTCGCTCACGCTCACCGGCCGGATCGCCGATATCTACGAGAAGGCCGGCTCGAGCGGCATTCTCGATTTCGTCGTCCTGGAGACCGAGGCGCGCGACGCCGGCGGGGCGCCCGTGTTCTTCTCGCGCAACACGCTCATCTCGCGACGGACGTGATGCCGGCCTTCGACCCGCACACCGTCGCCACCGGCACCGAGCTACCGGCGCTCGTGAAGGGGCCGGTCAGCCGCGACATGCTGAAGGCGTACGCCGCCGCCTCGGGCGACCCGAACCCGATGCACATCGACGACGAGTTCGCGCGGAACGCAGGGTACCCCGGCGTCTTCGCCCACGGAATGCTCTCGATGGGCTGGCTCGGCGAGCTGCTCGTGCGCGCCGGCGGTGTCGGGTCGATCCGCAAGTTCCGCACCCGCTTCGCGAAGCTCACCTGGCCGGGCGAGACGATCACCTGCCGCGGCCGGGTCACCGCCGTGCGCGACGCCTATGCCGAGCGGCTCGTCGACTGCGACATCTGGACCGAGAACGAGAAGGGCGAGCGGAAGCTGGTCGGCAGCGCCGTGCTCGCCCTCCCGCCCGCCTGACATGCGAGACCCGGCACGGCTCGGCGGCCGCTGCGCGATCGCGGGCATCGGCCTCTCGCGCTTCGGGAAGCTCCCGGGAACGAGCGCGATGGGATTCACGCTCGAGGCGGCGAAGCGGGCGATCGACGACGCGGGCATCGCGCGCGACGCGATCGACGGCGTCCTCGTCCTCATGCCGGCGGTGATGGGCGAGCAGCACGGCTGGGCCTCGCGGGTCGCAGCGTTCCTCGGCATCACGCCGACCTTCTGCTCCACCATGGACATGGGCGGGGCGACGGCGATCGGCATGATCCAGACCGCCATCATGGCGATCGACGCCGGGTTCTGCTCGGCCGTGCTCTGCGCGTTCGCCTGCCAGAACAGCCCGCAGGGCGTCATCCCGATGCTCTTCGGCTCGCCGTACGCGATTCCGTACGGCGACGTCGGCGCGATCACCTTCATGGCGCACGTCGGGCGCCGCCAGATGCACGAGCACGGGATCACGAGCGCCGACTACGGCCACATCGCGGTCACCTGGCGCCGGCACGCCGCAACCAACCCGCTCGCCCAGAAGCGCGAGCGGATCACGCTCGAGGACCACCAGCGCTCGCGGATGATCGCCGACCCGCTCCGTCTGCTCGACTGTTGCCTCGTGACCGACGGCGGCGGTGCGGTCATCGTGACCACGGCCGAGCGTGCGCGCGACCTCCGGCAGAAGCCGGCGCTCGTCGCCGGCGTCGGCCAGGTGCACTCCTCGGAAGTGATCCGTCCCCGGGACGACGGGCGCGGGGGTGGGAGCGAGGCGGCCGAGGCGGCCTACCGGATGGCGGGCTGCGCCGCGGCCGACATCGACGTCGTGCAGCTCTACGACGGCTTCACCCCGCTCGTCGTGCACGAGCTGGTGGCCTACGGATTCGCGAACTGGGAGGACGTTGGCCACCTCGTCGCCTCGGGCGCGCTCGACGTCGGGGGCCGGCTGCCGGCGAACACGGCGGGTGGGCTGCTCTCGGAGGGGCATCTGTCGGGGTTCGGTCACGTCGCCGAGGCGGTGCGGCAGATCCGTGGTACCTCCGCCTGCCAGGTGCCGGACGTGGAGCTGTCGATGGTGACCGGGTACGGCGGAGCGCCGCACGAGCCGCCGCCGACGGTCGCCTACACGGTCGCGATCCTGCGCGTATGAGAACGGGCGACATCGGCGTCGACGGCATTCGCCTCCACTATGCGGAGGCGGGGGAGGGGCCGGCCCTGGTGCTGCTCCACGGCCTCAGCGCGACCCACGCGAACTGGGAGTTCACGATGCCGGCGTTCGCCGACCGCTGGCGCGTGGTCGCGCCCGATCTGCCGGGTCACGGCCGCTCGGCGAAGCCCGATGCGCCCTACACGATCGACTTCTACGCCGGCGTCGTGCGCAGCCTCGGGCGCGAGCTCGGCATCCGCGAGGCCGTGGTCGTCGGCAACTCGCTCGGCGGCCAGATCGCGCTCGAACTCGCGATCTCCTATCCGCGCTGGACGCGGGCGCTCGTGCTCGCCGCACCCGCTGGTGGGTTCGGAGCGCCGGTGCAGGCGCTCCGCTGGGCGGTGGCCGCGGCGGCACGCCCCGCGCTGCTGCGTGTCGCCTTGCCCTGGGCGCTCGAGCGCTGCGTCTTCGACCCGTCGCTGCCCGCGTGCGACACGCGCCGGCGGATTCTGGCCGAGCGCCTGGCCGACGAGGACTATCCGAGCTTCGCACGCGCCGTTGCGCGTTCCCTCTCCGGGTCGATCGCCGCCGGACGCCAGCCGCTGCAGCGGATCGGGCAGCCGACGCTCCTCGTCTGGGGCCGCGACGACCGGCTCGTCGGTCTCGCGGGCAGCCGTCGGCTCGTCCGTGCGGTGCCCCACGCGCGGCTCGCGGTGCTCGAGCGCTGCGGACACCTCCCGATGCTCGAGCGGCCGGCCGAGTTCAATCGCATCCTCGCCGACTTCCTGCGGGTGGTCGACGCGGCGCCGCTGCGGAGCGCCCTCGGGGCCGCCTGATGTTCGTCATCGAGAAGCCGCTGCCGGCCATCACCGAGGACGGGGCGCCCTTCTGGGAAGGGTGCCGGGAAGGGGAGCTCCGCGCGCAGCGATGCGACGCCTGCGGGCATCTCCGCTGGCCGCCGAGCGCCGTCTGCCCCGAGTGCCTCGCCGAGGGCGGCCGATGGGTCGGGCTCTCGGGTCGCGGCACGGTGTGGTCCTTCATCGTCGTGCACCGCCCGCAGCACCCGGCATTCTTCGAGGACGCTCCGTACAACGTCGCCATCGTCGAGCTGGAAGACGGCATCCGCCTGCACACGAACGTCGTCGAGTGCGCCAACGACGCACTCCGCATCGGCATGCCGGTGGAGGTCGTGTTCCAGCGGGTGAACGACGAGGTGACGCTGCCGCGGTTCAGGCCAGCATCAGGAACGTCTGGCCCGGAAGGTCGCCGAAGTTCTCGATGACGCGGTAGCCGGCCGCCTCGAGCTCCCTTCGCATGACGGCCGGGGGGGTCGCGTGCCCGAACCAGCGCGGCACGAGGCCGACGGTGCCGTCGTGGTCGATGATCGCGAGGCGCCCGCCGGGGGCGAGCGCTGGACGCAGTCCCGCGAAGAACGGGACGCGGTCGCTGAAGTGATGAAAGGCATCGCAGCTGAACACGAGATCCACGCCGCCGGCCGGAAGACGCGCGTCCATCGGGGATCCCTCCACGACCTCGACGTTCGGGGCCTGCTCGCGCGTCACCCGCGCGCGGAGATGCGCGAGCATGTCCTGGTCGGTATCGACCGCGTAGATTCGTCCGTCCGGCCCCGTCGCTTGCGCCAGCCGGAAGGTGAAGTAGCCACTCCCCGCGCCGAGGTCGGCGATCCGATCGCCCGGCCGGATGCCGAGCCGTTGCAGCACGACCGTCGGCTGCGCCGATCCATCACGACCGAAGCCCTCGTAGGCCTGGACCTTGACGGCCGTGCGCACGGCACGCGCGGCGCCCTGGAGCGCGGCACCCAGGATGCTGTTGGTCATGTCCGAGACCATGGCTAACCCCGGGTGGGGTTCGGAGCAACCTTTGCGCCAGCGACGGCTCGGGCCGGCGGTCAGCAGGCGCGCGGCCTCACGACCGTTGCCGCATGCCGTAGACTGCGCACTTGCGGTCGAGATCATGCGCGCCGGCCGCGGGGGCGCTAAGGCCTTGTCACCCCCGGACGTTCGGTATAGCCCACGCTCGATGCCCCGGGCCTCGCGACCGAAGACGATGCGCTCGCTCCGCCCGAGACGCCCGCGTCCCGCGCGCGCGGGACGCGCGCGGACGGCGGACCCGATCACTACCGAGATCGTCCTCGGTGCCCTCGAGACGATCTGCTACGAGATGGCGACCCACGTGAGCCTGACGGCCACGACACCCATCCTGAACCAGTCGAACGAGCGGAACGCGACCATCCTCGACGGCACCGGCCAGCTCGCGGCGCTCTCGGTCGGCATCCCCCAGTTCATGCTGTCGTCGACGCTGCCGGTGCGCTTCGCGGTCGAGTTCTTCGGGCCGGACGGTCTCTTCGACGGCGACGTGCTGGTCGCCAACGACCCCTACCACGGCGGCGGGCACCTCCCGGACTACAACGTCTTCGCCCCCGTCTTCCACGACGGCGAGTGCGTGCTCATCGCCTCGATCCAGTGCCACCACGCCGACACCGGCGGCGGCGCGCCGGGCGGATACAACGTGAACGCGCCCGACATCTGGGCGGAGGGTGTCCGCTTCCCGGCGCTCAAGATCTACGAGAAGGGCGTCAAGCGGACGGACGTCGAGTACATGATGGCGGCGAACAACCGCACGCCGACCTTCCTCGGCGACCTCCGCGCGCAGGTGGGCGCGGCGCAGCTCGGCGTCGAGCGCCTGCGGGACGTGCTCGCGCGTCACGGCACCGCGACCGTCCGCGAGGCCGTGCGCGGCATCATCGCCTACGCGAAGCGGCGCTTCCGGGAAGAGGTCGCGCGCTGGCCGGACGGCGTCTACGAGTCCGACACCTGGGTCGACCACGACCCGCTCGGCAAGCCCGACATCCACGTCCACTGCAAGGTGACCGTGAAGGGCAGCGACCTGACCGTCGACTTCACCGGCTCCGACGATCGCCCGGACATCCAGGCGTACTCGACCTTCGGCAACACGCGCGGCTACGTCGTGGCGCAGCTCGCGTCCATGATGGATCCGACCATCCCGAAGAACGAAGGGTTCTTCGAGTCGATCGA
>JACXTT010007299.1_pt1 | contig 15594 bp, 19 predicted proteins | sample 9270951 | NCBI WGS metagenome assembly JACXTT01 (sample SAMN15532306, study PRJNA645909) | rock metagenome | isolation source: weathered quartz diorite | place: Puerto Rico | collected 2017-06-21 | reverse complement strand
CACCTCGGTGTGCATGCAGCGGCGTTCAGGGATTGGGGTTGTTTGCTAGGCGTCGGCCAGCCCGGCGTCGGCAACCGCTTGACTCGCCGCCTGAAAATACTCAACCTGGAACGGCAACATGCTGTTGAACAAGAACAGCAAGGCGCTGTCGCGCCAGCGCAGGTCGCCCACCACCGCCAGGCGGATGATGTGCTGCTTGATGGACTGGTCTACGTCAATATCGTCCCAGCGCACCAAGGCTTGCATGCCCTGCAGGCCGCTGTCCAGGTGGATCATGATCAGGCATTTGCCGTGCGCCTGCATCAGGTCGTGGATGGCGTATTTGCTGGCATCCACCTCGGCGCGCAGCATGGTGCCGGTCACGTGGACATCGACGCGGTTGGGTGCTGTGAATTCGACTTGGATAGTCATCGTGTTGTGAATGATACGGCCTGGCCGGCGCCCTCGTAAAGGCAACGCCAACTCGGTATGATGCTAGCCAGCCAAACTCAGCAAATCCGCCGCCTATGTCTATTACCTGTCCAAAGTGTAGCTATCTGCGCCAACCCACCGAGACCGTTCCAGATTGGCAATGCCCCAAATGCGGTGTGGCCTATGCCAAGGTGGGGGCCGCAGCCGCTACAGCCCAACCGGCGCGGGCCGCCCGGCCTGCGGCGCGAGCGGCCGTGAAACCCGAGGTGGTGGACGTCAACGAACTGCGGCCGGTCACATCGGCACCATCGCTGTTTACGCTCAATGGCTTTGGCTTCAAGCTGTATGGCAGCAGCGACGAGGATTCTGACGGTACCTACATGACCACGCACTACCTCGTGTTCTTTTTTATCCCGATTGTGCCCTTGGCACGCTACCGTGTGTTTCGCGACGGCAATCGCTACGCCTTTCTCGGCAAGGGTAGCTTGCGGACTTTTGACAAAGTGCATTGGGGCATTGCTGCCCTGATGGTGCTGTGGTTTTACCTGGCAAACCGGTCGCACTAGCTTTCAAAAACGGTCTCCAGGCTGGCAAACCCCTTGATCTCAATGGGGTTGCCGCAAGGATCCATAAAAAACATGGTGGCCTGCTCCCCCGGCTGACCGGCAAAGCGTATGCCGGGCGCCATGACAAACTGCAGGTCTTGCGCCTGTAACCGGTCCGCCAGTGCCTGCCAGTCTTGCATCTGCAGAATAACGCCCAGATGCGGCATGGGCACCAGGTGCTGGCCGACCCTGCCGGTGTTGCTGGTGGCAAACGGCGTGCCCAGATGCAGCGATATCTGGTGGCCAAAAAAATTGAAATCGACCCAGGTGTCGGTGCTGCGACCTTCCACGCAGCCCAGCACGCCGCCATAGAATTGGCGCGCCGCGTCCAGGTCGTGTCCGTGAAAAGCCAGATGAAACAAAGACTGCATGGTGTTCCTTTTCAATCGTGCTCGGTCAGTTTAGCGCTGGGCGTAGAAATATTTTTTCATGGCCGCGAATCCAATGAGGCAGTGCCAACCTCTTAGCGTTCGGGAATATTCCCCTGCTTTTTGGAAAAGGGTTTGAACCATGTCAGCTTTCTATGTCAAAAACGTGCCGGGTTGGGAGCGCGTGCTGCGCGTCGTATTGGGTTTGGTCGTGGCGGGCTTTGCCCTGTTCAGCTTTGCGGGCACCACGGGCTGGGTGCTGGCGGCCAGTGCCATGGGCCTGGCGTTGAGCGGCTTGGTCGGCTTTTGCCCCATGTGCGCCATGGTGGGGCGCCGTCTGGATCGAAAGGCTTGAGCGCAATGGCACTGGACGCGCAACACACGCTGGTATTGCAGTCGGCCCACGCAGGTGACCTGGGCGCGTTGGATACCTTGCTGCGCCTGTGCCGCCCCGATGTGCGCCGCTATGCCCAGCGCCACTGCCTGATCAGCGATGTGGACGACGCCGTGCAGGAATCCCTGTTGATACTGGCACGGCGCCTGCAGTCCGTGCGCACGCTGGCGGCGTTCTCGGGCTGGCTGTTCCAGGTGGTCAAGCGCGAATGCCGCCGATTGGGGCGCCAGACCTTCAACTACGACCCCTATGACGAGGCGGCGGTTGAGCAATGGGTGGCGCGCCGCTCAGTCGATGATTTGCGCTTGGACCTTGCCAGCGCCTTGCAGTCGCTACCGCCACAGTACCTGCAGATGATCTTGCTGCGCGACTTTGAGGAAATGTCCATCACCGAAATTGCCGGTCAGTTGAACATCACAACCGCCGCCGTCAAAAGCCGGTTGCACCGGGCGCGAACGTTGGCGCGGGAGTATTTGTTGGCGTAATGGAGCCCACTTTAGGGAGTATGCGAACCTACGCACTTATGTTGAAATGCGGCTACGAACCACATTCATCCCTGGGAGTAGCATCTTGATTGTACGAAGCATTTTTTTAGTCGGCGCAGCATTGCTCAGTGGCCATCTTTTTGCGGCCCCGTTGGCGGCGTCGGCACCGGCTGTAGCCAAAATGGCACCCAATGTGACGGTCAATGCCGCGGCGGTGACCAAGCCACAACTGCCTGTCGAGCCAGAAATCAACCTCTCCGTCTTTGTGTTTGACGCCGGCAACAACCCCAACAACGGTGTTGAAGTCACCCAAAACGGAAAAATGTGGGGCAACTGCAAGTGGGGTGGTGTCAACGCACAACCCGTGCCCGGCCAATCGTCGACCAAGCTGTGCAAGTTTGCCACGGCGCGTGGCACCAAAATCAGCCTGTCGGCATCACCGGGCAGCGCCCCGGTAGCCGCATGGCAGTGCAATAGCACGGGGTCGGGCGCGTGCTACAAGACGCCAACTTTTGAACTGCTGCGTGAAGGTCAGATTGAAGCAGCGTTCAATATCAAGCCCTGAGTGCGTTGGGCTGACGCGCGCCGGGGTGGCGATAATGGCGGCCTATGCCAGCCGCTCCGCACCACCGCGCACAGGTTTTTGGTTCCCCATGGCAGGGAGTCTATGGCACGCACATCGACAGTGCCCGCCATTTTGAGCGGCACTGGCACGGGGTCTATGGCCTGGGTCTGGTGGAGGCCGGTGGCCAGCGCTCGGCCAGTGGGCGCGGCCCGGTCGCAGCCTTTGCTGGTGACGTCATAAGCAGCAACCCTGGCGAAGCCCATGACGGCCATCCGCTGGATGGCGCTACCCGCAGCTGGCGCATGGTGTATATCGAGCCGGCTGTGCTGGCCTCCATGGGCACGCACCCACTGGATGCTGATGTTGGGGGCCTGGAACTGACGCAGCCGGTTTTCCAAGATGCCAAACTGCGCCAGGCCTTAGGCCACCTGCTGATGTGCTTGCAACGTTGGGACGCAGGCCTGTACACCACGACCGCCGACGCCCTGGCCTGTGAAGAGGCGCTGGTAGCCGTGTGCGCGCAGGTGCGTGCGCGCCACAGCACGGCGGTGGCCCATTCCCACGCCAGTGTCGACAGCCCAGCCACAGCGGGCAGCGCGCTACAACGCTTGCGAGCACAGTTGGCGGATGACCCGCTGCACCCACCCACGCTCTCGCAGATGGCGGTCACGGCCGGTTTGAGCAAGTTTCAGTTGTTGCGGCATTTTGAAAAGGCCTATGGGCTCACGCCCTTTGCCTGGGTGCTGCAACAGCGCGCCGAGCGGGCCAGGCGTGGCATTTGCGCAGGCAGCAGTTTGGCCGATGCTGCTGCGGATAGCGGCTTTGCCGACCAGAGCCATATGACACGTATTTTTTCGCGCCAGTTTGGCTATACGCCGGGCGCGCTGCGCAAGGCCAAACGGGTTCGCGCATAGTCCGATGCAGGCCTGGGTGGGCTTCGGTTCAGGGTTTGGTGGTTGTGGGCGTTGCAGGCTCGCTGGCGTGGAACTTTTGCAACTGTGTGCGCCATTCCGTCCAATCCATGGGCTTGCCCGTCTCAAAGCGCTGTTGCAGTTGCAGCAGCACCTTGGGCCAGGCCTTCTCAAAATAGGCGCGCGCAGCGGGCCATTGTCCGGTGCTGCCCCAGCCCAGATGCGTCAGGTTCAAACGCGTGGCCTCGCCCTCAGGCGCAAAACGCAGCACGACGACCGTGCGCTGCTGGCGCGCCTGTGCCAATTGGGGCGGTGCGTTCCAGGTAAAGGACAGCATCTTTTCCGGCTCTACTGCCAGCACGCGCATATCGTCCGCACCTTGCATGCCGGGCGCCCCGTAGGGGTCGATGATGATGCCAAACCGCCCGTCAGGCCGGGCGTCGACATGCGCTTCGGGCGCAAAAAATTCGACAATTCCGTTACTGGGGGTCCAGGCTCGCCAGACCTGGGCTACGGGGGCTTTGACCAGCACTGAGACTTCGATGGCGCTCTCGGCAGCGAAGCCGAGCGCGGAGAAGGCGCACAGCACAATGGAAATGAGCAGGCGATGCATGGTGGGTCTCCGTAAAACGATGGTTCAGTTTAGCAAGTGCGGCAACTTGGCAATGCGCTCAGGACGTTTGCCCTGCTTCTGCCAGCCACCGCTTTGTCAATATGGGCAAGACCGTACCAGCCTTGCCTTGCACGAATTGGAATCCGAAGGGAGGTTTTTCAGTTTCGAGCGCAACCAAAACTTTCTCCGCCCTGCCGCGTGCCGCCTTGACCAAGGATGCCGCGGGGAACACGGAAAGCGATGTCCCAACAACCAGCACCTTGCCCGCCGTGGCAACATGGCGCCGCGCTTCTTGCATGTACTCCACTTCCTCACCGAACCAGACAATATCCGGGCGCAACTGGGTGCCGTCCTCGCACAGTTGCCCAAGGGCAATGGGTGCGTTGTCAATCCGGTACCGCCGACGTGATTCCGACGTGCCCCTTGCGAACGCGAGTTGCCCATGGACGTGAATGACCTGCGTGGAACCGGCGCGTTCATGCAGTTCGTCTACGTTTTGGGTGATGACGACGACCTCATACGCCGATTCCAATGAAGCCACTGCCAAGTGCCCAGGGTTTGGCAAGGCCTTCCAGGCATCTCTGCGGCGCTCGTTGTAGAAAGCCAGTACTGCCTCCGGGCGTTCCTTCCACCCCGCCGGGCTGGCTACCTCTTCCCATGAAAAAGAATTCCACAAACCATTCGAGTCCCGGAAGGTGGGCAGCCCACTTTCCGCGCTGATCCCGGAGCCTGAAAAGACGACGATTTTGTTGGGCTGGACTTCAGGTTTCACAGCTTTCCTTTTCGCCAATACGTGCGATGTTCACAGATGCCATCGTACTCAATTCTGCATGAATGACCCGCGGCAACCCAGGCCAAAGCTTGGTCACAATACGCCATCACTGTTTATCCCAAATACTCCATGAAATCATTCCGTCGATTGAGTGTGCTGACCACCCTGGTGCTGTGCGCAGTGTCTGCCCTGGCAGCTCCCCAAGGTTTCTATCGGCAACCCGCCATGCATGGCGATACCGTCGTTTTTCTGAGCCAGGGCGATCTCTGGCGCGCGCCCGCGCAGGGTGGCACCGCCGTGCGGCTGACCAGCCACGCCGGGCAGGAGTCCAATCCGGTGTTGCTGCCCGATGGTCGAACACTGGCCTATGTAGGCCAGCGCGATGGCGTGGGCGATATCTATACGCAGCCACTCGATGGTGGCGAACCGACGCGCCACACCTGGCTGGCCAGCAACCAGTTGCGGCTGTGGGGCAGCGATGCCCAAGGCGCCTTGCTGATAACGGCGCCTGCCGTTGACGGGCGCCCGGTGACGCAAGCCTATCGATTGACGGGCGAACGCCTTGAAGCCTTGCCCATTGCCGACGCCACGGACATTGCTGCGAGCCTGGACGGCAAGCAGTGGATATTCACACGCAATGGCTTGCGCGGCGACAACGCCAAGGGCTACCGTGGCGGCGCCATGGCCAGCTTGTGGCGCATGGACCGGGCCGGCCATGCAGAGGCCAGCCCCCTGCTGGGTGCTGGCTTGTCTGCGGCCAATAACAAACGCCCCATGCCCTACCGCGATGCCCAAGGCCGCGAGCGTATCGCCTTTTTGAGCGATCGCGATGGCATCTACAACCTGTGGAGTGTGGCTGCCGACGGCAGCGACGAAAAGCAGCACACGCGGTGGCGCGAATTCGATGTGCGCTGGGCCAGCATCGACGGCAGCCAGGTTGTGGTGGCACGGGGTGCGGACTTGCACCGCATCGATCTGAACGCACCTGCGGCCTCTGCGCAGCCCAACCCGCCGGCCCTGGCGATCAGTCTGCTGGGAGACCAGAACCTGGCCGCGGGACCGCGCTGGGTCAAGCGGCCACAGGAGTTTCTGACCGAGGTAGGCTTGAGCTCCGACGGTGAACGCGCGCTGCTTGGCGTGAGAGGGCGCCTGGCCACCCAGGGAACCCAGGGCCTGCGCCGCGTGGTTCTCCAACAGCCAGACGGCTCGCGCTGCCGCGAGGCCGACTTCAGCCCCGATGGGCACTGGGTGTACGCCCTGTGTGATTTTTCGGGCGAGGTGGAAGTCTGGCAACTTGATGCCTTGGGGGGCGCCACGCGCAAGCAACTGACACATGGAGCCAAGGTGCTGCGCAGACACTTGAAGATAAGTCCAGATGGCCGCTACCTGGCGCATACGGACATTGGCGGTGCACTGTATGTGACGGATCTAAAAGCCGAAGGCGGTGTGCACACGCAGGAAATTGACCAGGCGACACGTGACGACATTTCGCAGCTGGCATGGCACCCGGGCAGCCAGGCCCTGGCCTATACCAAAGGCGGGGCGCAAGCAGGTTCTCGCACACAAATCTGGCTCTACGCGCAAGCTGACAAAAAGGTCCGCGCACTGACCTCGGCGCGCTTTGACAACACCGACGCGGCATTCAGCCCGGACGGCAAATGGCTGTACTTCAGCTCACGCCGCCACTTCGCCACACAGTTGGGCGCCAGCGTATGGTCTGACCGCAATATGGGGCCTGCGTTTGAGCCTGGCATCAAGGTCTACGCACTGGCGCTGCAAGCGGGGTCCGTGCACCCCATGGAAGCCAAGACCGAACTGAGTGCGCATGACAAACCCAAGGACCCTGTGGTCAAAGATGGCAAGGATGGCAAAGAGGTCGCGGCAGCGACGCCGGCCGTAACGCCCGCCTCGGCGCCGGCAAAAGATGCCAAGGACGTCAAGGACGCCAAACCCAACCTGCCCAAGATCGTGCTGGACGGCTTGGCCGACCGGCTCTACGAGCTGCCCCTGCCCGCCGGCACCTACCGCGCTTTGGCCGTGGATGCCAAGCGCCTCTGGTGGCTGGAGGCTGAGAATGCCGATGGCCTGGCTAACTTGCGCTCTGTCAGTCTGGAGCACGGCGCCAATGCAGAAACCCTCAGCGAGAAAGTAAAGCACTTTGAACTCAGTGCCAACGGCAAACAGTTGCTGCTGCAGCGCGAACTGAGCAAAGGCGCCGCACCAGAGTTGCTGATCGTAGAGGCCGCGCCCAAGCTGCCTGCAGAACTGCCCAAGTTTGCCGTGCGTTGGAGCGACTGGAACGTGGAGGTGAGCCCGCACCAGGAATGGCAGCAATTGTTTGACGACGCTTGGCGCATGAGCCGCGATTATTTCTATGATGCCAAGTTGCAAGGCATAGACTGGAATGCCAGTCGCGCCCGCCACGCTGCCCTGTTGCCACGTGTTGGCGACCGGCTGGAACTGGCCGAACTGATGGGGCAGATGACCTCAGATCTGAATTTATTGCACAGCCAGATCGCACCCGGCGACGTGCCGCCCCTGGCAGAGGAAGCGCCGGCGCTGGCCGGCCTAGGCGCGCAACTGGAGCCGCATGCCAAGGGCGCGCGGGTCGCACGCATCTACCGTGGCGACGCCGAATTGGTCAGCGAGCGCGGCCCCTTGCTGGCGCCGCATGTCGATGTGCGTGAGGGCGACGTCATCGTCGCCATCAATGGCCGTGCGGTGGTCTGGCCACAGGCCACCACATTGTTGCAGGGTGAAGCTGGCAAACAGGTGCGGCTGGAAGTTCAGCGCGGCGACGGTGCGCCGCGGTCTTTTATCGTGACGCCGGTGGACGCGCGCCACGAGACGGCCTTGCGCTACCAGGACTGGCGCACCAGCCGCATGCAGGCGGTCGACAAGGCCAGCCATGGCCGCGTGGGCTACCTGCACTTGCGTGCCATGGGCAGGGAGGATATTGCCGACTTTGCCAAAGACTTCTATGCCCAGCTGGAGAAGGAGGCTTTGATCATTGACGTGCGCTTCAACGGTGGCGGCAACATCGATAGCTGGATTCTGGAGAAGCTGCTGCGACGCGCCTGGGCCTGGTGGCAGCCGCGCCATCCATCCATCGAGCAGGGGGCAGCCAGCGACCCGAATATGCAAGGCTCGTTCAATGGCCCGCTAGCCGCACTGATCAACGAGAACACCTACAGCGACGGAGAGACATTTGCAGAAGGCTTCAAACGCTTGAAGCTGGGCCCCGTCATTGGCAAGACAAGCAGCGGCGCTGGCGTTTTCCTCAGTGACAACAATCGGCTCATGGACAAGGGGATTGTGCGGGCCGCAGAGAGCGCGCAGTTGGACGCTGAGGGCAAAATGCTGGTGGAGGGCAAGGGTGTTACTCCGAATATGGAGGTGGACAACCTTCCCCGCGCAACTGCCGCCGGCGGTGATGCCCAACTGGACGCTGCAGTAGCCGCCTTGATGAAGGCCTTGCCGCCGAAAGCGCCGCAGCAACGCACCCCGCATGTGCTGGCCTATCCCCGGTATTGAGGCAGCAGCCAACGAAATGCCCGGGTCGCTTGACCCCCTGCAATAACGTTCAAGACTTCACAAGCGCTATTGCCGACACTGCCGACTTCTTCAACGCGCAAGGAGTCGTATGTCGGAGTCTTTCAAAGGCCAGCTGCAGTGCAGCCTGGCCATGGTGCTGGTGGGCAGTACGGTCGTTGTCAGCAAGTTGATCGGCCAGGATATAGAGCCTTTTTTGGCAACCACCCTGCGCCACGCCATCGCCTTGCCGGTCTTTTTGGTGTTGATGTATGCCGCAGGCGTTCGCCTGCCCCGCGTGGGGCTGCGTGATGGTGCTCTGTTGCTGGTGCAGGCGGCGGCAGGCAGTGTGGGGTATTCCGTGTTGCTGATACAGGGTGTCAACCTGGCCAGTGCAGCGGATGCCAGCGTGGTAGCAGGGACCCTACCCGCAGTGTCCGCCCTATTTGCCGTTCTGTTCCTCGGCGAGCGGATGGGGCTGCGGTTGATGGTGGCCATTGCTTTGGCGACCATGGGCGTCATCGCGGTAGCCCTGTCTCCACAGGTGTCGGTGCAGGGGCATGCCAGATTGCAAGGCGTCATTCTGGTGCAGGCTGCCATCGTCTGTGAAGCAATATTTATTTTGGCCAACAAGCGCCTGTCCAAACCGCTGCCAGCCTTGGCGCAGTCCACGCTGATGTGTGCGGGCGGTTTGCTGTTGTCGATGGTTCCCGCTTGGTGGGTTGCGTCACGCGCTACGGCGGGCCTGAGCCTGATCGCCGCGGGTGGCCTCATTTACTATGCATGGGTGCCGACCGTCGGCGGATTTTTACTATGGTATGCGGGCAGCGCCAAGACCAGCGGCGCACGCGCTGCCTTGGCGACCGTGTGGTTGCCGGTTGCGGCGCTGCTGTTGTCGGCGTTGTTTCTGCACGAAGCGATAAGCCACTGGCAAATGCTGGGTTTGGGGTGCGTCGTGCTGGCGATTGTGCTGGCCGCTACGGCAAAAGCGCAACCGCAAGCGCGGGTGCAGACCAGCCGCTCCTACTCGGGATGCGCCTCGCGCGAGTCCGGTGGCGCCTGATCGCGCGCGTGCAAGCCATAGTCCCGCACCACATGGGCTACGCGCAAGCGGTAGTCGGCAAAAACATGGTCACGCCCCGCCGCCTGCGCCTGGCGGTGGACTTCCAGATTGCGCCATTGCTGCACAGCCGCTTCATCGCGCCAGAAGGACAGCGACAGAATTTTGCCGGGTTGCGACAAGCTCTGAAAGCGCTCGATCGATACAAAACCATCGATCTGTTCCAGGTGGGGCCGCAGCGCTGCCGCCGTGTCCAGATACGCTTGGTAGCAGGCAGCATGCGGCTGCACTTCAAAAATTACGGTGACCATGTTGTCTCCTGCCACGTGGATGGTTGCTCCAGCGTTCCATCCACAACCTCGGTGAATGTTCGCTCTTCGCGCAGAATAAACCGCAGTGCCTGCGCCATCTCAAAGTTGGCGCGGCCTTCCGGGTCGTTGCGCAGGCGCGCTCGGTAGGTTTCATAGGCCGCCAGGCTGTCAAAGGCAATCAAACCCCAGGCAATATCGTTGCTGCCCTCGTGCGGCAGAAAATAACCCAGCAGATGGCCGCCGCAGCGGGGGATGATGCGGCCCCAGTTTTGCGCGTATTGCTTGAAGGCTTCGCGTTGAAACGGGTCTATCTGGTAACGGATAAAGCAGGTGATGGTCATACAGGCTCCAAGGTTGATAAAAGAAATTCATTGACCCGTTGGTACAGCAAGCCGCGTTGGCTTTCCAGATGCATCAGGTGCGTGGCGCGCTCGATCACGCGGTCTGTGGTCTGCGCGTTGGTCAGCGCGCCTAGTAGCACGGCGGCATCGGCGTCGGTGCTTAGTGAGTCCCAAGCACCGCGCACCAGCAGCGTGGGCGCCACCAGGTTTGCCGGCTCAAAGGGCCACTGGCCCGACCACCAGTCGCGTATATCGGCCATGGGTCCGCCAGGTGTCAGCACGGCGGGTGGTTGCCTGTCGTTGGCATGCGGGTCGGTGGCCAAGTAGTCCCGGCCCCATGCTTCGAAGTGCGATTCACTCAGAACCTGCGCCTGGCCGCGCGGCACGTCTTCCACAAAGCGGCGGTACTGCGCCCACAGCGTGGTGAGGTAGTGCCGGGGTGGTGGCACGGCGGCGGCGCTGGGCAGCAGGGACGATGCACGCGGAGCTATGGGGCCAAACAGCGTCAATGCACATACGTCGTCAGCATGTTTCACAGCATAGGCGGCAGCCACGGTGGCGCCCCACGAGTGACCTAGCAAGGCCACGGGCCGGTTGCCGTTGCCTGCGCGCACGGCTGCCACCACGCGCTGCAGTTGGGGCAACACGTCGTGCAGGCGTCCCACGGGCTTTTCACCTTCGTGCGGGTAGCGCTGCGAGTGGCCGTAACCGGCCCAGTCAAAGCCCCATGCGGTAAAGCCAGCCTCGTTGAGTGCATCGGCCCAGGAGCGGCCGTCAAAGCGGTAGAAGATGGACATGTCCGCGCCAAACGTGGAGCCATGCACGTAGACCACGTCACAGGCGGCGACTGCCTGTTCTACGGCGTCTTTTTTTGGCGCCTGGGTCTGCAAGACCAGGGTGGGCTGGTCTTGCATGTACAGCGGGTAGCAACTGCGCGGTGTGTGGGGGGAATGTGTTTGCATGGGGGCAATCGTAGGTTTGTGAAGGCCTGTATTGCTTCGTTACAGAACGAACCATGGCGCACCGCGTTTGCTCTACCATGGCGGCATGCCTATGAAAGACGGACCCAATATTGCCCGCATAGCCGCCCTGATTGGCGACCATGCCCGTGCCGAAGTGTTGACCGCACTGCTGGCCGACCGCGCGCTGACGGCTACTGAGCTGGCCGATGTGGCCGGTGTCAGCAAGCAGACCATCAGCGTGCATCTGGCCAAATTGCTGGAGGCCAAGCTGATTGCTGTGGAGCCGCAGGGCCGCCACCGCTACTTCAGGCTGGCCAACCATGACGTGGCGCAACTGCTGGAGAACCTGATGGGGGTGGCCTTTCGCAGCGGCGCCGTGCGCCTGCGCGGCAGCCCGCGCGAGCCAGCGCTGCGCAAGGCCCGCGTGTGCTACGACCACCTGGCTGGCGAGCTCGGTGTGCTTGCCTTTGAGGGGCTGCAGCAACGGGGTGCATTTGCTGCCACACCACAAGCAGAGCTGGCGCTGAGCGATGCGGGGCAGGCCTGGTTTACAGCCTTGGGCGTCGATTCCACGGCTTTGGCCGGGCAGCGCCGCTGCTTTTGCCGGCCCTGTCTGGACTGGGGTGAGCGGCGCCACCACTTGGCCGGTGCCCTGGGCTCAGCCCTGCTGGAACGGGTCTATGCACTGGGCTGGGCGCGTCGCGCCAAAGACTCGCGCGTGGTGCAGTTCACCGTGCCGGGCGAGCATGCATTTCGACAGTTGTTTCCGGCTGCGCGCGCAAGCGGCGCAGTGGCGCAGGCTTAAGCAGCGGCTGGTGTTGCGCCGCTCTCTGCGCGTTGCGGCAGGCACACCATGCGGTCACGGCCGTCTGCCTTGGCCTGGTACAGCGCACGGTCGGCCAGCGCCAGCAGGCCGCTAGCGTCGGTGTGGTCATCACGGCGCTGCACCAGCCCACCGGAAAACGAATAGCAGAAATCCGGCGCCACGTAGTCCAGGCGCTCCAGGCGCAGCAACTCCAGCACGCGGCTCATGACCTGTTGCGCGGTCTGTAGTTGGGTGTCAGGCAGTAGCACGGCAAATTCTTCCCCGCCCAGCCGGCCCACCACATCGCCGAGGCGCATTTGGTGGCGCAGGAAGTTGCTGAAATGCGCCAGTACCGCATCACCAGCGCCATGACCAAAGCGGTCATTGACCTTCTTGAAGAAGTCCAGGTCCAGCATAGCCAGGCACAAGGGACGCCCGTTGCGGATGGACTTGGCCAATTCCTGCTGCAGTTGCTGCATGAAGTTGCGCCGGTTGGGCACACCGGTCAGGTCGTCGGTCAGCGCCAGGCGTTCTATGTCGTCGCGGGCTTTGCGCAATGCGGCTTCGGTTTCCTTCTGGCGGGTGATGTCGGAGCAAAACATCACCAGTTCACCACCGGGGCAGATCTGCTCGGTCATCAGCATCCAGCGGCCATCGGTCAGGTCAATCTCAAAGCTGCGAAACGGGGCTGAGCGTTGGCGTTCACGCACATGGTCCAGCCAGGACTGCAAGGTGGGCCAGTTGATGTGGATGCCGCGCTGCTGCGTGTACATCCAGGCCATCAGCTCCTGGTGGGTTTTGCACACCATGGACTGCTCACCAAAGCCAAACATGTGGGCGAGTGCCGTGTTGTAGTAAAGGAAGCGATTTTGCGCATCCAGAATGCCGATGCCGTTCTCGCTGAGCCCGGCATACTGCATCCACAACTCCGAAACCGCCAACGTAGTCGCCATGGTCTTGCCACCATTTCATGCTTGGGCACTCAGGATAGCGGGGATTCCCGCCCGCGCCAAGTGTCAATAGATAACAAGATGACAAGCGCGTGTTTTTGTTCGTCAGGCTGCCTTGATCTCGCGCAGCCCCTTGCCCAGCCGGCGGCGCAGCAGGGTGCGCAGCGTCACGCCATCGGCATAGCCAACCATGGCGGCAATGGCGTCCACGTTGTGCGCGCTGGTTTTGAGCAGGTGCACGGCGCGTTCAATACGCAGGTCCTGGATGTAGGACACCGGCGTTTTGCCCAGCACGTCGTGCAGGCGCCGGGCCAGCGTGCGCTTGCTGGTGGCCAGCGCGCTGGCGGCTGCGTCCAGCTGGATGTTTTGGTGCAGGTTTGCGCGCACCCAGGCGTCAAAACGTTCCACCAACGGGTCGGCATGGGCCAGATGGTCGGCAATCACAAAGGCGGATTGCGAGGGCCGGGAATCCACAATCAAATACTTGGCCACCAGCGCTGCCAACTCGGGGCTGGACTGGCGTATCAGCCACAGCGCCATGTCCAAATGGCCCAGCGCCGCCCCCGCGGTGATGAAGGGGCCGGAGCGCACCAGCATGCGGCTGGCATCGAGCTTGACGGCCGGGTAGCGCTGGCGAAAAAACGGCGTCAGCCACCAGGTGGTCGTCGCATCGTGCCCATCCAGCAAACCGCTTTCCGCCAGCAGAAACGTGCCGATGCAGGCCGCTGCAATCGGCACCCCCGCCTCAGCCCAATTGCGCAAGGCCTGCATGGCATCGGCTACATCGGCACGTTGCAAGGCGTGTTGCAACTGCTCCGGCATTTTGTGCCCCATGGCCGGAACCACCACCCAGTCGGGCTGCGGGCAGTCTGCAATGGCCAACACGGGCACACCCATCTGCTGCGAGCTGCGAACCTGCGGCCGCACACTGGCCATGCTGACGCGGTATTGCGGCCCGGCACAGCCATGCACAGCCGCCAACTCGTTGGCCGTGGTAAAGGCATCCAGAACCGTCGCCAAACCCGTGTCAAAGACACTTTCGAGCACCAGTATCGTGATATTCATGGCTCAATTGATACTAAAGTTGTCAATTTTGCCAATATGCCATACGCCAGCTGATCCGTAAAGTTCACCCCATCGCGAATCTTTGCGATAGACCCTTGTAACTTTTAGGAGAATTTCATGCTTTCACTCGCACTCTTTGCCCGTCTTGAAGCCAAACCCGGCAAGGAAAAAGAAGTCGCCAGCTTCCTGGAAACCGGCCTGGCGCTGGCCAACCAGGAGGCGACCACGCCGCTGTGGTTTGCGCTGCAGTTTTCGCCCACCACGTTCGGCATTTTTGACGCCTTCACCAACGAAGCGGGCCGTCAGGCCCATCTGCAAGGCCCCATTGCACAGGCACTGATGGCCAGGGCGGCAGACCTGCTGGCCAGCCCGCCCAGCATTGAGCCCATTACCGTTCTGGGTCTCAAGAATATGGCGTCCGCTGCGTAAGGTTTTGCCGGCGTTTGTGCGGGGCTCGCAGCAGGGTGGGGGCTCAGGCTGTGCGGGCGCTCTGCTCCGTGTCCCCCGGCCTTCGGCCTCCTCCTTAACCTGCGCAGAACACCCGCACAGCCTGAGCCCCAGGCCAACAATTTTTGAGCACTGCGGAATTTTTTTTGCGTTGAATGTCGATTTCTCTAGCCGCCAATCGTCGTATGCAGGCAATATGCCAAAAACCGCATCGATGGATGCCCAACCCCGAAGGAGACTTTCATGCAATACATGCTTTTGATCTACAGCAACGAAACCGAATGGGCCAGCCAATCGCCCGACCAATTGAAGAGCATGCACGCCGCATACGGCGCGTATACCCAGGAGCTGATTGCATCCGGCGCCATGCGCGGCGGCTCTGAGCTGGCGCCCATTGGCTCGGCCACCACGGTGCGCGTGCGCAATGGCAAGGTCATGAGCACTGACGGACCGTTTGCCGAGACCAAGGAGCAACTGGGCGGCTACTATTTGATCGACGTGCCAAACCTGGACGAAGCTGTCAAATGGGCGGCCAAGATACCGTCGGCCAAAGGCGGCTCCATCGAGGTAAGGCCCTTGGTCGACAACGCCATGGCGTCCTGACCCGCGTGGTCCGACCATGATTCTGGGCCACCTGCTGGAGGCCACCGCCCGGCGCGAACATGGCCGCATTCTCGCCGGGTTGATACGCGCCTGCGGCAACTTCGACCTGGCCGAAGAAGCCCTGCAGGACGCCTATGTCAAAGCCCATGAGAGTTGGGAGCGCGATGGCGTTCCCGACAACGCCGCCGCCTGGCTGACGACGGTGGCACGCAGGCGCCTGATAGACCTGCTGCGCCGGGACGCCCGGCTGGCGCCCGACAGTGAGACGCTTCTGGAGCAACTGGAAGCCGAGCCCGCCCCAGCAGCTGATGATGATTCCCGCCACAGCGGGCTGGACGACGACCGGCTTCGCCTGATCTTCCACTTCGCCCATTCGGCGCCGGCACCCCCCGCCG
>JACXTT010007298.1_pt1 | contig 15597 bp, 12 predicted proteins | sample 9270951 | NCBI WGS metagenome assembly JACXTT01 (sample SAMN15532306, study PRJNA645909) | rock metagenome | isolation source: weathered quartz diorite | place: Puerto Rico | collected 2017-06-21 | reverse complement strand
CCGGCGCCAGCTTCACGGCCGCCAACGCAGTCGTGGATGCCACCACGCCCACGGACCGCAACCAAACGTCCGATTACGTTCCGTGTTGCCCCGATTTTTACTACGCCGGCATTGTCACGCGCTACTGCATCTGCTGCAACACCGGCTTTGCGAACCTTGGCTGGCCGAGCTGGCAATCCCAATCCCGCAGCCAGCATTCCAGCGGTGTCAATGTCTGCTTCGCTGATGGCGCCGTCCGCTTCATCGCCAACAGCATCGATCAGGGCGCCTGGTTTCGCCTGCTCAGTGCCAACGACGGCAATTCCCCCTCCTACATCGGAGACTAGCCATGCGCTCCAATTTGTTGTTCGCATTTCTCACGCTCGGAATCGCCGGTTGCGGCGGCTCGGAGACTGTCGTCTCTGGAACCGTGAGCGTCAGTAAACAGCCAGTTGAGCGCGGATACATCACGTTCTTCCCTGTCGAATGCACCAAGGCCACGCGCGGTGTCGAAATCAAGGAGGGGCGATTCACGGCAACCGACATCCCCCCAGGACAATGGCGCGTCCAGGTCACCGAGGCGCCAGACGTGGAAGCCGTCAAGCAAAAGGACGGATCGACACTCCTGAAAATGCGTGCCGCGAAGAGGCGCAATTCATCGAAGGCCAACGCAAAACCATTGGTTGTCGAGATTCGGCCCGGAAGCCAAACCTTGGATCTCACACTTTAGTCATATTGCCCCGGTCAATCTGAGGGAGCGAAAATGGCTATCCAACACGAAAGCGTGCACATCGATGACGCGCTGGAACTCCCGCCAACGGTAGGTTCGCACGCCGCCACCTGGAATGCAAGCAACTTTCCGGAAGTCGGCGACGTCCTTGAGAATTGCCGGCTGATCGCGGTGCTCGGCTACGGGAGTTCGGGGCGTGCGTTTCTCGCCCGGCAGCCCGCGCTGGCGGACCGATGCATCGTCTTGAAGGTTTCCAAAAATGTAACTGAAGAGCACCTGAATCTGGCTCGCTTGCAGCACACGCATATTATGCCGCTTTACTGGGCCAGCACTCATCCTCACAATGGCCTTCGCGTCCTGGCGATGCCCTATCTTGCGAAAACGACGTTGGCAGGATTGTTGGCGCGGCTTGCGTCGGCGCCAATTGAGTGCTGGGACGGTCAGCGGGTCTTTGCGGAGTTGCACAACGATCAAGACGAATTGCCCGTGCGCATTCCGCCGCAGGAGCATTCTGCCCAGATATTGAAGCACTCGAGTTGGGTCGATTTCGTGCTGCGTCTTGGGCGAACGTTGGCAGAGGCGCTCGCATTCGCGCATCAGCGCCGTGTCTTACACCTTGATGTCAAGCCGTCCAACATCCTCATCACCCCCGATGGGCAACCGATCTTGCTTGACATGGATGTTGCGCGGCAACCAGTTGCCGCGGGCGCCGAGACGGTTCGTTGGCTAGGCGGAACGCCGGCTTACATGTCACCGGAGCAGCGTCAGGCCATGGAAGCCCTGACGCACCACAAGCCGATTCCACTGCAAATCGATGAACGATCCGACGTGTACTCGCTTGGCATGGTATTGTATCTGGCCCTGGGTGGAGCGCTGGACAGAAACCAACGTCCCGACCCACGGCGTCTTTCGGCCATGAATCCGCGCGTCAGCCGGGAATTAGCGGAAATCGTCGCGCGCTGCCTGGCGTACGACCCATGCGATCGCTACCCCAATTGCGCCGCTTTGGCGGACGATCTGGATCGTCAACTCCACGATCTGCCGTTGTGCGGCGTGCGTAGTCGTCTCTCGGAGCGTTGGCGAAAATGGCGCCGGCGGCGACCGCTTGGGCTGCCGCTGGTTATTCTCCTTGCGAGCTTTTGCGCTGCCATGAGCTATGCGGGTTTCAGCTATCAGCAAATCAATGTCGAACGCCGCGCGCAAGCGGAAATTGCCCTCACGGAAGGTCAAGAGTTGCAGCGCCAGGGGCATTACGAGGCCGCTGTTCGTCGATTTCGCGCCGGTAAGGAGATTGCCGCGGACGCGACCAACGCCGACTTTCTGCTCGAGCAACTTTCCCGGCGTCACAAGAGTGCCGAGCGACTGCAGCATGCGCAAGAACTCAACCAAACCGTCCGTCTCATGCGTTTCTACTCACTGGATGAGCGAACGCCCCGGCGCATGCAATATATCCTCGAAGCCGCAGGCCGCAAGGTGTGGACGAATCGCGCTCTGCTGGCGGATCGCTCTGCGGGTACGCTGGAACAAGCCATCGAACAGAACATCGAAAACCAGTTGCAAGAGTTGATGCTGTTATGGTGTGATTTGCAAATCCGTCTTGCCCCACCGACCCATGAGGCTCTCGTTCGCGCCGAGGTCCACAAGGTGATCGCCCAAGCCGAGCAGCAATTCGGTTTGTCATTCTCGGTCAAGCTTGCTCAGGCCCAACACGGCCTTGCCACGCCAAAGAATGTGTTGGGCGCCAAGGCCGGCTGGGAATTCTGCGCTTTAGGACGCATTGCGCTGACGCGCGGCGACCTGGAGCATGCCAGCATGAACTTCCAGAAAGCATTCGAACTGGACCCCCTTGACCCCGTCGCCAATTTCTATGTGGGCGTCGCGGCCCTACGGCAGAAGCGTTATGCCGATGCGCTGCATGCGCTTTCGTTTTGCTTGGGCGCCGATCCTGTTCCCGAGTGCTTCGTGCTTCGCGGCGAAGCTCATGCGGCTCTCGGACATCACGATCAGGGGTTGCGTGATTTTCAACTCGCAATCGACCGCAGGCCCGATTTTGCTCATGCGTATCAGCTGCGTGGTAACCTCTATCAGGCGACGGGACGAATGAAAGAGGCCCAAGAAGACCTGGAATGTGCGAGGAAATTGCGGGAATGGCCAAAATCACGCTGAGATTGGCCGCGTGTTCCGTAATTCAGCAAGCCTAGGGGAAGTGCCGACCTTGCGTTCAGGAAACGCCCGATTGCTGGGGTGTCCCGGAAAGTTATGATGAATAGAGTCCCCATGAGGGATTCGGTGATCGGGCGAGACCGGCACCCGAATACTGGGGGCGTTTCTTCAGATTCTTGAACGCGCTGGCCGCGATACGATACAATACCAATACATCATCGTCGTCGAAGACTAACTAGCCTCCGCTATCCTTCGCATTGCCTTTTCAGACGCGCGACAAAAGGCTTTCTACATCGATGTAGTTCTTCCGACGGCAAGGAAGGTCTTCGTCCACTTTTTTTGGAGGCAGCATCATGCATCGGCGCATTCTTGTTGCGGACAATGACTCGACCTGCCTTGCCTTGAGGAAGCTGGCGGCAAATGACGACGATCTCCAGGTGGATGACGTCGGCGATGGCGCCGCGGCCCTGCAGGCTCTGAGCGACCAGAACTACAGCGTTTTCCTCGTGGACATGATGATGCCCGCCCTGGGCGGCATCGGCTTGATGGAAGAGATTCAGAAGCGAAATATCCCCGTCACTGTTATCGTGATGACAGGCGCAAGCAGCATCGATCAGGCTGTCCAGGCGATGCGCCTGGGCGCCTATGATATTCTGACCAAACCGGTCGATGCACATCACCTGCGCATGGTGGTGCAACGGGTCTTGCGTGAGCGCCGGCTGCAAGACGAAGTCGCATCGCTGCGCGAGCAGCTCCAGAATCGCTTCGCGTTCCGCAACATCATCAGTAAGAATCCGCGCATGCATGCGATTTTCGAGTTGATCGCCAACGTGGCCCAGACGAGTACCACCGTGTTGATCGAAGGCGAGACCGGTACCGGCAAGGAGCAAGTTGCACTTGCCATCCACCTTGCATCGCAGCATCGAACCGGGTCGATGGTTGCCGTCAACTGCGCTGCGTTGCCTGAAACGCTTCTCGAAAGCGAGTTGTTCGGCCATGAAAAAGGCGCGTTCACCAGTGCAGTCGGCAAACGCATCGGCCGGTTCGAGATGGCGAACAGCGGCACGATCTTTCTCGACGAAGTCGGCGATATTCCCGCTTCGATGCAGGCCAAGCTCCTGCGCGTGTTGCAAGAACGCCGCTTTGAACGCGTTGGCGGCACGGAAAGCGTCGAAGTCGATGTCCGCGTTATCGGCGCCACCAATCGTTCGTTGCAAAAACTCGTGCAGGAAGGGAAATTCCGGGAGGATCTCTATTATCGGCTCAACGTCGTGAAGATTGATTTGCCGCCGCTGCGCGAACGCCGCGAGGACATTCCGCTTCTGGCTGCCTACTTCGCCGAGAAGTACGCCCGGCCCGGCGAAGCACCCAAGCGGATTCCGCCCGAGGCAATGGACATCCTGTTGAACTACTCCTGGCCAGGCAATATTCGCGAACTGGAGAACGCGATTGAACGCGCCTGTGTGACCTCCTCGAATGACACGATATTCCCCCAGAACTTCCCGCCAGACTTTTTGCAGACGCCGTCGCAAAAGTTCCCCATGGCGATCGATCTGCACCAGCCGTTGCCCGATCTCCTTCGTCACCTCCAGGCGGACATCGAGGCTGAGTATATTCGCAAGGCGATGGAGCAAACCCACGGCAATGTCAGCCAGTGTGCGCAGATTTGCGGAATCTCGCGCCGAAGCCTGTCTGCCAAGTTGGGCTCCTATCAGATCAACAAGTCCATTTACAAGGAACTCGTCAATGGCATTCCAGCCAGCGGACCCGGGTGAGCGAACCCTTGAGCAACGGTCTTCCTTGCAGTGAGCAATCACCTGCTCGCTCGACGCCATTTTCAGCGATTTCTCGCAGCTAAATCAGGCACCAATACTCTGGCACTGCATTTGCCCATTCTGCTTTGACGCCCATTACGTGGAAAGATGTGACTTGAACGGTCATTCAACATCAAAGTATTAGAAAGGTAGGTGACGAAATGAACTGGGAACGACTTCAAGGAAGCTGGAAGCAGCTCCAAGGCGCTGTGCAAGAGAAATGGGGCAAACTGACCGACAACGATCTCGATCGGATTGCAGGCCAGCGCGAACAGTTGCTCGGCAAGCTGCAAGAGAGGTACGGCTTGGCCAAGGAAGAGGCCGAACGACAACTTCACGACCTGCTTGACAAGCAGCTGCAATCGCTTGAGCAACGTCAAAAGGCAGCGACGGCGTGATAAGGCAGGTCCTTTCACGCTCGCAAGAGCGGGCGGACTTAACAGGAGACACGTAGTGGTGATGATGCCATGCGGGTCTCGCCACGAGTTCGCCCGACTCGTGCGATGTCCTGGATCTCGTCATAGTCGGGAGAGCGCCATGCTAGCCATCAGTACGATTCTACATCCGACCGATTTCAGCGAAGCGTCGAGGTATGCACTCGACGTTGCGTCCGGGCTGGCATCCGACTACCGCGCCAGTTTGGTGATTATTCATGTAATCCCCGCGCAAGTCATTCTCTCCGACGGTTTTCCAATCATGAGTCCGGAGCGAGGATTTTCGGGTGTTCGCGACCAGCTGGAAGAATTGGAAATCCCCGATGATGGCATCGATGTCATTCGCCATGTCGAGGAAGGGAATCCCGCCGCGGAGATTCTCAACCTGGCGTCCCTGTGCCATGCGGACCTGATCGTCATGGGATCACACGGCCGGGCTGGGCTAAGTCGATGGTTCATGGGAAGCGTCGCCGAGGCGGTGATGCGCAAAGCAACCGTTCCAGTATTGACTGTCACATCCAAAGTTGCCTTGTGCGCGCCAAGCGACGGGTTAGCTCGAATGCGAGCGGTCCACGCATGAGTTCGGTGTGAACGAACGAAGGTGTTTTCCAGTGTCCTTCCCGCGCCGTTCATTTTTCAGTCGCCATCTCCGCCCGCAATTCAATCACCCACTGAAGAAAATGCTGCACCGTTTCAGGGTCCGCCAGGAAAAAACGCGCTGCCGTTTTGGCGGTGTCCCCAACCTTGATCGTGACGGCGGCGTCGCCCAGCGCGCGAAAGGCGTCTTCATCCGTCGTGTCGTCACCGATGTAAACGACTAACGTGCCGGGTTTGCCAACCTGATCCTTGATCCAAGTGATGGCCGCGCCTTTGTTCCAACGTACCTGTGGGCGTATTTCAAGCACCTTGTTTCCCGACAAAACGTGGAAACGGTCGTTTTGAGTATTCACGATTTCATGGACCAAGCGGAAAACTTCATCAGCGTCCACGGACGCCACGCGTCGATGGTGGACGCTGAGGGTGAGGCATTTATCCTCTACATAAGCCCCTTGAATGTGATGCAGCTTTTTCGCGATGTTCTGAGCCAGGATGTGAAGTTCCCGCGAGGCGGCTCTTGCTGCGGGCTCGATAAAGCCGATCCCAGGCCCGCTGATTTCCAAGCCATGGTTGCCGGCATAGATCACGCCGGGGACTCCGACCAGCTCCTGTAGATCTTCGTATGTTCGACCGCTGACGATTGCCACGGACACGTCGTCTCGACGTGTCAGCGCCAAGATCGCTGCTCGCGTGTGTGTTGGCAACAGAGCATGCGCTGGCTCATCGACAATCGGCGTGAGCGTGCCATCGTAATCCAGCCCGAACATAAGGTGTCGTGATCGGCTGATGCGTGTGCCAACGTCGTGCATACCGGGAAAGGATAGCTTGTTCATGGCAGAACCGGCTTTTCGTGTCGTTTCATCGGGAGCGAGGTCGTGGTGACTCTACTCACTGCTTCTTGAAGTACAAGTCGTAGCCGTTCAGCAGGAACCCCAGGGCAACGCAAAGGAACGCCCAAATCATGGCATTGGGCAACGAGGCCAAGCCGATGGCGGCCATGGAGAAGCGGACGGCGGCCGCCACAGGATCTTGGTGATGCTCATGGCTGCCTCCCTATTCACGACACCGCGATCAGTTCCGACGCTGGTTGTGGTGTCTCGGTCTCGGAGAATTCAAACTTCAGCAGCGTGGACAGGTATTTCCCAGCCCAGCGATAGATGTTGTGCTCGCTTACATTGGCGCGTAATTTTTGCATGCGCTTGCGCCGCTCCACTTCCGGCATCTCCAACGCTGACCTCAGCGCCTCAGCCATCTCGTCGATGGCAAACGGATTGACCAGAATGGCCTCAGTCAACTCACGAGCGGCGCCTGTGAACCGGCTCAGAATCAAGACTCCGTCCTGGTCAAATCGGCTGGCCACGAACTCCTTGGCGACCAGATTCATGCCATCGTCGAGTGAATTGACGACACAAAACTGCGCGAGCCGATGCAGCGCCATCATTTGCATCGGCGCAAACTGCTGCTTGAAATAGACAATCGGTTTCCAGGAATCGGTGCTCCAGCGCCAGTTGATCGCCTCGACCAAGCCATCGATCTCGTCATCGAGAAGCTGGTACGCCTTCACGTGCGTTCGGCTCGGGACGCCGATCTGCACGAAGACAAGGTGTTCACGCCATTTTGAATGTAATTCAAGGAGACGGTCAAGCGCCCGCAGGCGTTCGGGAATCCCCTTCGTATAGTCGATGCGGTCGATGCCGATGCCAATCGCCTCGCCGGCGAAACCGAGTTGCGACTTCCAGCGGTCGATTTCGCTTGCCACTTCGTCGGAGCGAGCGGTCTCCTCATGATCGTCGAAGTCGATGCTGATCGGGAATGGCCGAACGATGGTTACCTTGCCTCCCCGTGTGACCTCAAAGCGCTCGTAATCGACCTTGGCCTCCAACGTGCGATCAACGCAGTCGAGGAAATTCTTGCAATGATAGCGCAGATGAAAACCGAGCAAGTCGTTGCCGAGAAGACCGTCCAGCAACTCTTCCTTCCACGGAAAGGTTTGAAACACTTCCGGATTCGGCCAAGGGATATGCCAAAAATGCGCGACGATCAGGTTGGCCCGGTCGCGTTCCTTGAGAATCCGCGGCAACAGGCCAAAGTGGTAGTCTTGAATGAAAACGAACGAGGGTTCGTCGTCAGTTTCGTCGAAAATGGCTTTTGCGAAAACTTCATTGACCTGGCGATAGATTGGCCAATGTTTTGGATCAAAGATTGGTCGTGTGAACACCATGTGGCAGAGCGGCCAAAGACCCTCATTCGCCGCGCCGTTGTAATAGCCTTCCTGTTGCTCCTTGGTAAGCCAGACGCGGCGAAGCATGTACAGGGGGTTTCCGGGTGGGACGCGAAGCCGACCGGCTGCGTCCGAGGTGCGCCGGTCGGCATTGCCGCTGCCGTGCGCAATCCAAACACCTCCGCAGGCACGCATGATAGGCTCCAGCGCGGATACCATGCCGCTGGCCGGCGGCACGCACTCAACTTTCTCACCTACGAACCGATGCAGGTACGGTTCACGGTTGGCCACCAGAATGAAGCGATGGCCGCCCAGCCTCGTGCGAATCAACTCCTGCAAAGCGTCTTTCGTCCACATGGTTCGATCCTCAATCGCGGCACTTGTCGCTGCAAACATTCCGCCGGATGCAGTGAATCACTCTCTCACCGCATCCGACGACAAAGTTTCGGGAGGGGATCGGCTGCTTTTTTCAGGCTGATCCGGAGAACATGTCTGTTCGACATGGGCGACCAATTGATGGTCGGTTAGTGTCTAGGTATTGTGGCGGCAGACTCCGATCTTGATGAACCTGCGCGACACGGCAAGATCGGAATCTTGCCGCCACGTAAAAGTCAAACTGAGACACTACCTGAGAGTCGAATTACTTCGCGGCTTCACAAGCACGGATGCCCTCATGAATTTGCATTCCTTTCATGCATTTCACCTTCGAGGTGTGTGCGTGGAACGATGAAATGAATCCATGGGGGCTAAAGCACGCATCTTCCCGAAGAGCCTCATTTTCGGATGGAATGTACCACGGTGGCAAATAACTGTTGGCCTTGACGATCGAATGTAACCGCGGCTTCGTCGCCAGGTTTGAGATCGGCTAACCTGCTTTCACGGTCGTTGAGGTAAACCCTGCCGTCCTTTGCCAGCTGGAACGTCCAGTTCTTGACGTTCTCCGACAGGACGAGCTCGCTTTTCTCAACTCGTACCGCGGTTATTTTTCCCTTTACCTCAAGAAGATTGTCGTTGGTCGATTCCACTCCGTTGTGAGAATTCGGTTCGGCAGTGGGCGTAGCCGGATAGATCATGCTCGTGTTGATCGTAAGGTTGACAACGTACCTGCCTTCCGGATGATCGGTGGTGATGCCAACCAAGCCAACGGCGAATGCCATGGCGCCAGCGGCAACGAGAGCGACGACGCAAAGAAGTATGAGAGTACGCATTGGAATCCTCCTGGAATAAACCTGGGACGAAACAATACCGATGTGCCGGGCAAGTACCTGGAGCGAAACAAAGATGGCCAATTCAATGGAGCACTTTCATGGCGACTAAGGTTCGTGGTGCAAGCTATGTGCCAAACCGCCAACCTTTTCTGAAGCGGAAGAACCCGGGATTCATCCCGCACGCTCCAAATTTGCGCAGCGTTTTTCCTTTCCGTGTGCAAATCGTCGCCCATTTGGCATCAATTGCGATATGGAGAGTGGAAAATGGTCCATTGGCTTTGTCGGCATAGCATTTGCCGTTTTCGATTAATTCATAGGTGAGCCATCCGACAGGATCAACGCCATGAGAAATCGTAGAGACGACGAGCAGTCGTTACTTGCAAACGATCCGCTCTGGTACAAGGACGCGATTATCTACGAACTTCACGTGCGCGCCTTTCACGACACCAATGACGACGGCATCGGTGACTTTCGCGGCATCCTCGAGAAGATGGACTATCTCCAAGATCTCGGCATCACGGCACTCTGGCTGCTGCCGTTTTACCCGTCGCCGCTACGCGACGACGGGTACGACATCGCCGACTACACCGACGTCAACGAAATGTACGGCACGCTTGCGGACTTCAAAGCGCTCCTCCGCGAGGCGCATCGCCGGGGCATGCGTGTTGTCACCGAGTTGGTCATAAATCACACGTCAGACAGGCATCCCTGGTTTCAGCGAGCATGCCGGTCGGCGTCCGGCAGCGCCTGGCGGAACTACTACGTCTGGAACGACACGCCTGATAAATACCAGGATGTCCGCATCATCTTCAAGGACTTCGAACATTCGAACTGGGCATGGGACGCAAACGCCAAGGCGTATTATTGGCACCGTTTCTACTCGCATCAGCCGGATCTCAACTTCGACAACCCGGCAGTACATCGGGCAATTTTTGATGTGCTGGATTTCTGGCTTGACCTTGGCATCGATGGCATGCGCCTCGACGCCGTCCCGTATCTTTACGAGCGCGAAGGCACCACCTGCGAGAACCTGCCGGAGACCCATGCATTTTTGAAAATGCTGCGCAAGCATGTGGACGAAAGCTATCCAAACCGCATGTTGCTGGCGGAGGCCAATCAATGGCCTGAAGACGCGGTCGCCTACTTCGGTGCCGGCGATGAGTGCCACATGGCGTTCCATTTCCCGGTGATGCCACGTTTGTTCATGGCCATCCGCATGGAGGACCGCTTTCCCGTCATCGACATTTTACGGCAAACCCCGGAGATCCCTGGCAGCAGCCAATGGGCCTTGTTCTTGCGGAATCACGATGAACTGACCTTGGAAATGGTGACGACTGAGGACCGTGACTACATGTATCGCGTCTACGCTCAGGACACCCACGCTCGGATCAACCTTGGCATTCGCCGGCGTCTGGCGCCGCTCCTGGAAAACCACCGCGGCAAGATCGAATTGATGAACGGGCTGCTTTTCTCCTTGCCGGGCACGCCGGTCCTGTATTATGGTGACGAGATCGGCATGGGGGACAACATTTACCTGGGCGACCGCAACGGCGTGCGTACGCCGATGCAGTGGTCGCCGGAGCGCAACGCCGGGTTTTCGCAGGCCAACCCGCAGCGCCTGTTTTTGCCGGTCGTTATCGATCCCGAGTATCACTACCACAACGTGAACGTCGAAGCCCAGCAGAACAATCCGCATTCACTGTTGTGGTGGATGAAGCGACTTATCGCGCTGCGCAAACGGCATCAAGCGTTCGGGCGGGGCAGTCTCGAATTCCTTTATCCGGAAAATCACAAGGTGCTCACCTTTATCCGGCGGCACGGGGGAGAGCAAATTCTCGTCGTTGCCAATCTGTCGCGTTTCGTCCAGTGCGTGGAACTCGACTTGTCCACCTTCAAGGGGGCCGTTCCCCGGGAAATGTTCGGCCGTTCGGCATTGCCGGCGGTCGGCGACAGGCCCTATCAGCTGACGTTAGGACCATATGCTTTTTACTGGCTGCTCCTTGAACCCGCGTCCACGAGCCGGCCGTTAACTTTGACGGCATCTCAATTGCCAACGCTAGCGGTTGCGGGAACTTGGCAGAACGTCTTTACAGACCAGGCCTCCGACGCCCTGGAGCGGATCTTGCCTGGATTCCTGCAAACACAGCGCTGGTTCACCGGCAAAGGTGGAACGCCAACGTCGGTTCGCATCTTGGATAACATTGCGCTTAACCACGATGACGCACGGATCATGCTGATCCAGGTTGAATACGAGGCGGGCGAGGCCAAACGGTTCCTCTTGCCAATCACATTCCATAGGGAAGCGAAACCTTCGACGGGGCCCGCCGACTCAGAAACAATGCCTGCCGAAGCCTTTCGCATTGCTCAACTCATGATAACGGGGACCATTGAAGCGGAAGATCAGACCGGAATCTTGGCCGACGGAATGGCAGACAAACGGTTTGCCCGGAGCGCGCTGGATGCCTTCGCTCACCATCGTCGCTTTCGCGGCGTCAGCGGACAGTTGCTGGCGCGAACCACTCCGCCATTTCATCGTTTGCGCGATGTCATGCGGACGCCGCTGGATCCCGCCTTGGTCAAATCCGAGGAGAGCAACACGTCCATTGCTTATGGCGACCGCTTCGTGCTCAAACTGCTACGTTGGGTCGAGGACGGTATCAATCCAGAGGTCGAGATCGGCCAAGCCTTGGTCGAAAAGACGAACTTCACTGACCTGGCTCCTTTGGCCGGCACTCTTTCCTTTCACGTCGGCAATGGGACGCCAATGACCTGGGCGACGCTGTCGAAGTTTATCCCCAATGAAGGCGACGCCTGGCACTACACAGCAGAAGCCGTGCGGCGTTACTTCGAGCATGTCCTGACGCGCCGCGATCAGCGTCCGGAGCCGGTGATTCCCAATCTGCCATTCCTTGATGTCGTGCAACAGGAGCTCGCTCCAATGGCAGGAGAATGGATCGGTTCCTATCTCGAAGCCGCCCGGCTCATGGGACGGCGCACGGCGGAATTGCACATTGCCCTGGGCTCGATCGTGGACGATCCGGCATTCTGCCCCGAGCCCTTCACGCTGAATTACCAACAGTCCACCTTCCAAACGGCTCGCAACTGGGTCTATCGAACCGGCCAACTCTTGCGTCAGTCGATGCCAACCCTTCCTGAGAATGCCCGCGCCGATGCCCAGCTCGTGCTAGGACGAGAGGCCGATATCATTCAGTACCTGCGGCCTATCATCAGCCGGCGCATTGCCGCACAGCGCATCCGCTGTCATGGCGACTACCATCTGAGCAGCTTGCTCTACACGGGCAAGGATTTCGTCGTCATCGATTTCGAAGGGGAGGTTTTGCGCCCGTTGAGCAATCGCCGCCATAAGCGCTCACCGTTGCGCGACGTGGCTGGCTGGCTGCATTCGATGTATTTCGCCGTGCAGTCGGTTCTCCAGGACGAGCATATGCGTTCCGAGGACAAACCGATCGTCGAGCCATGGGCGCGTTTTTGGCAGTGGTGGGTTGCTGTCGCATTCGTGAAGGCCTACTTCGAATTCCCTGGCATTGCACCCTATTTGCCAAGGGCGCGCGAAGATATGCAGATCGTTCTCGACTACTGCTTGCTGGGTCGCGGAATCTACGAATTGCGTTTCCAGTTGCTGAACCATCCCGAACGGATCCATATCCCGCTGAAGGCAATCCATTACCTGCTGCACGAACGCGACCGGAGGCAGTTAGAAGGACTTACCACTCGCCACCTCGAAGATCACACCCCATTCTCCATCACCCATTGAACGGCCTCGCGACCTAATTCGGCCGCGTTGACAATATTCAGCTTGCTCTTGATGTTCTCGCGATGCGTTTCCACGGTCTTGATGCTCAGATGCAATTCAGCAGCAATGTGTCGGGTCGTTTTGCCTTGGCCGATCAACCTGAAGATTTCCAACTCCCGATCCGTGAGAGTCTCGATCGGCGCCTGATCGAGCTGCGGCGGCGAGCCGACCGCTCGCTGAACCAAGCGTTCGGTCATGCGCGGACTGAGGTAGATTTTTCCCTCGAGCACATGGCGAATCGCTTCGATGATCTTTTCCGACACTTCCTGCTTGTTGACATACCCAAGTGCGCCGGCCCTCAAGGCGCGTTCGGCATAGAGCGATTCGTCAAACATCGACGACACCAGCGTTTTCGTGTTCGGCGAGCAGGCCTGGATTCGCTTGATCAGATCCAGGCCCTGACCAGTCTTCAGGGACAGATCGATAATCGCCAGGTCGGGTTGGGTCGTCTTCACCAATTCCAACGCGTCGCCAACATCTTCCGCTTCACCGCACACAATCAAGTCGGGTTGGCGCGCGATGCGCGCGACCAAGCCTTCACGGACGATGGGGTGATCGTCCACGATCAAGATTTTGATCTGCGTTCCGCCAGGGCTGTTATCCATGGAGAGTCCCTCGATAGAGCGTGCAGGTGACAACCGTGCCGCCGGTCGGCCCATTCCGGGCAGTGAAATGAGCGCCGATCTGCCCGGCACGATAGCGCATGATTCGCAATCCCATGCCTCCCGGTGCCTCGTCAGGATTGGGTAGCCCGACACCATCGTCGGCAACCTTCAACGTAATATAGTGCCCCCGCGCCTCCAGGCTGACGCGTATATTGGCTGCATGTCCGTGCTTGAGAGAATTCGTGATCGCCTCCTGGGCGATCCGGTAGAGTTGCGTGGCGATATAATTATCGTCCACGGGCACGGGTTCCGCATACTCGAAGACGCAACGAACTGCGTGCAAGTCGCTGATGCCATTGGTCAGCTCGGTCAACGCCGCCATCAAGCCTTCGGCATCGACCTCTACGGGAATCAGCCCGCGCGACAGCAACCGCACCTGGCCGAGAGCGTGTCTTAACCCACGCGCGATGCGTTGCGCCGTTGGCGCGTGATCCGGGGAAGCGTCTTGAAGCGTGTCCACAAGGTTATCCGCAAGCATGCACAGGCCGGTCAATTCTTGCCCCGTGCCATCATGCAACTCCTGGCCAATCCGGCGCTGCTCTGAGGCTGCGATCTCCAGAACTTCCTGCTCCAGGCGTTTGCGATCGGTAATGTCCTGGGCGGCGCCGAGAATCTGCGTGGGATTGCTGTCACCGTCACGGACAAAAACAGTGCTCCGGTTATTCAACCAATGCCACTCCCCGTTGGCATGGCGAACCCTGTATTCGGTTTCGATGACGGCCCCATCTTCGGCCGATTGGCATTCCTCGTTGGCCAGTTCGGCCCTGGGGAGGTCATCGGGATGAATGTCTGACATCAGCGTTGGCATGGTAGGTTGCTTATTCTCCTCCCAGGCATAGCCGAGAAATGTCTCAAGGCGGCGGTTTATGAAGACATTGCATTGATCCTGGAGGTCATATACGTACAGAATGCTCGGCGTCATTTCCGCGATTCGCTGCACGAAACGACGGGTCTCTTCGAGGGCGGCCTCCGCTCGCTTGCGTTCGCTGATGTCGCGGAGCACGCCGCTGAAGAATTCCCCCTGCTCGGTTTTCCACGCCGCCAACGAGAGTTCCAGAGGGAATTCGCTGCCGTCCTTGCGTCTACCGACTAACTCGATTACCTTGCCGAGCAAACGCGACTGCCCGGTAGCTCGCAAGCGTTCCAGGCCGCGGGTATGGGCATCTCGAAAAGATTCGGGCATAAGCATCGTGAGCGATTGGCCAACCGCCTCCGCTTCCGTGTACCCGAAGATGGCTTGGGCGCTTTTATTCCAGAATACGATCGTGCCGGAATTGTCAGCCGAGATGACCGCGTCATTGATCGAGAGCGTCAAGGCTCGAAATCGCTCTTCACTGGCGCGCAGGCTCTCTTCGATTTGCTTGCGCTGGCTGATATCCCGAATGGCGCTGGAAACCAGGATGCCTTCGTCCGTCGCCAGCGGACTGAGGCTGATTTCGACCGGGAATTCATGCCCGTCCTTGTGCCGGCCAAACAAGCTTAGGTTGGCGCCCATGGGCCGCACGCTGGGGTCGGCGAAATAGCCGACGCGGTAGCCGACATGTTGATCGTGAAAACGGCGGGGAATAAGCAGCTCGATCGGTTGCCTCAGCATCTCGGCACGCGGATAGCCGAACAGGTGCTCGGCCTGTCGATTGACCAAGGCAATGGCGCCATCTTCCTGAACAATGACCACAGCGTCGGGGGCGGCTTCGAGCAAGCCGCGAAATTTTTCCTCCGTCTGTTTGCTCTTGGTGAGGTCGTGGATGATTTTCCAGTAACCGCGCAGACTGCCCGCGGCATCGCGCAGGGGTGTCAGAACACTGTGGACCCAGAATTTCGAACCGTCCTTGCGCAGGCGCCACCCTTCGCTTTCGCTGCGCCCTGCGCCCGCCGCCGTCCCCATGGTCAGCTTCGGTTTGCCCTTCTTCCCGTCCTCCCCGCGAAACAAGCCCCCCTAAGAATGGGCGCCAAATTCCCCCGCCCCCGAACC
>JACXTT010007297.1_pt1 | contig 15598 bp, 16 predicted proteins | sample 9270951 | NCBI WGS metagenome assembly JACXTT01 (sample SAMN15532306, study PRJNA645909) | rock metagenome | isolation source: weathered quartz diorite | place: Puerto Rico | collected 2017-06-21 | reverse complement strand
CGCTCCCAAGATGGCGGTCGAGCCCCACGCGATGACCTCGAACAGGGCCTCGTCGGCGATGGGCCCGTCGCGAGGCGGTTGCCGTGGCGGTGCGCGGCCATCGTTCGGCGTGACCGCCGGCCCTCCTGCAGAGTGCTCACCGTCACGTTGACGATGGCCCGGATCGGGCCGTCGATCGCACGGACGCCCCATGTCCGGGGCGGGTCGATGTGCGTGATCTCCGAGGTAACCGACCGCTCCGCGCCTCCGATCCGGCGAGTCGTCAAGCATCGGTCGCCGACGCCGTAGGGCCCTCCGCCATCCATGTGGCCGTCGACCACTCCCTGCTGCCACTCGACAAAGCGGGTCGGGTCCGTGACATAGGCGAACGCCTCCTCTGGCCGGCGATCGACCTCGATGGTCGCGGTGACAGACGCCGTCAGCTCTCCCCCGCGATCACGTCCGCATACCGCTGCAGGTAGAGCGGCCAACCCTCCTCGCCCGCGACGCCCTCGCGCACACCCTCCCAGCCGTGGCCGTGGCGGTCGAGGTTGCGGTGCTCGAGCTCGACCCGCGTCCGCTCGCGGCCCTCGGCGATGAACCGCACCTCGACCTCGCTTGACTTCTCAGGGTCGGTCTCGAGTTGCCAGAAAGGACTGATGTCCCAGCTGATCACGATCCGGTCAGGGGGCTCGTAGGCCAGCACTCGCGCCCAGCGGCACTCGCTACCGTCCACCCCACGGTCATACAAGTGCCCGCCGACTCGCGGCTCGAACACCGTCTCGGCGATCTCGACCGCCAACAGGTTGTGCGACGGCGGCTTGAAGGAGCCGAAGTCCTCGGTGAAGACCCGGAACGCGCGCTCGATAGGCGCCTCCACGACGATCGAGTTCCTAATGGTGGTCTCCGCTGCCTGGGTGCTCATGTTCTCTCCTCGGTTGGTTGTTCGACGACCGCCTTGTAGGCGGCCAGGGCGTTTGCCCAGTAACGGTCCAGCTCGGCGCGAAGCGCCGCGAGCCCTTCCGGGTCGACTCGATAGATGCGGCGAGTGCCAACGGGCCGGTCGACCACCAGCCCAGCGTCCTTCAGCACTCGAAGATGCTGCGAGACCGCGGGGCGACTGACCGGAAGCTCCTTGGCCAACTCGACGACCGCGCTCGGCCGGTCCACGAGTCGTTCAAAGATCGCCCGACGCGTCGGATCTCCGAGCGCCGTCCACACATCCGGTTGGTAAGTTTGCACGAACGGTTAGTTTACTCTTACCGTCACTCTCGGTCAATTCAGAGCCTGGTGGCGCGCCTCGATGAACCCGAGCCGGAGCTTCGGACCGGACTGACCGCCTGCCACCCTCACCTCCGAGCTCGGCCGGGAGGCCTAGGGGCGTGCTGCGGCTCCTCGGCATCAGGCGAGGCTGCCGCGTGGACGGCTCCCTGCCTAACTAGAGGACGGCGCCGCGATCGCGCAGCCCAGCACCGCAGTGACGAACTCGGCGAAGACCTCGTCCGGTAGGGCCTTCGGGTCGGCGGCCCGCTCGAAGGCCAGCCCGTTGAGCGATGCCGCGATGGCCGTCGCCAGCACCGCCGCCGGGAATCGGAGCTTGAAGCCATGCCGCTTGGCAACTCGCTCGAGGGAATCCGCGAGCGCGTCCCGGATCGCGTTGCGGCGCTTGGCGAGCTCGCCCTGGAGCTCGGGGTTGCGGACGCTGAGCGACCAGAACTCGTAGAAGAGAAGCGGCCACTCGGGATCCCGCTCCAGGAAGGCGCGCAGTTGCGCCGCCGCGTCCTTGCCGGGCTCGGCGCCCTCGGCCGCCTCGGCGATCGCTTCGACCTCGGCCACGCGTTCCGCCACCTGCCGGTCGGCCAGGGCCAGGAAAAGCTGCTCCTTGCCGGCGAAGTTCGAATAGAGCGCGCCGATCGTGAAACCCGCCTCCGACGCGATCTCGTCGACCGTCGCCCGGTGGTAGCCGCGCCGGGCGAACACTTTGGCGGCGGCGCCCAGCAAGTGCTCGCGGGTCCGTTCCTGGGTCTGCTTGCGCGTCAGCACGGCTGGCACAACTCAGATAGCGTACGCTATCCAGATAGCGCACACGATCTGAATGAGGAGAGTCATGCCGACCGCCACCGTTGCCGACCAGACCGAGACCGCCCGCCGCGCCCTCGAGGAGGTCTGCTCGGGCAGGGATCTGGCGGGGATCTCGCGCGACTACCACCCCGACTTCGTCGATCACGTCAACCGGTTCACCTACCGCGGGCACGAGGGCGCCCGCCGATCGGTCGCGCTCTACCTGGCGCTGTTTCCCGACCTGCGATTCGAGGTCAACGATCAGGTCGGTGACGGAGACAAGGTCGCGTCGCGCTGGACTCTTCGCGGCAGCCACAAGGGCCGCGCGGTGGAACTGCGCGGCATCGTGATCAGCCGCTTTCGGGATGGGCGGATCATCGAGGACTGGGCAACCAGCGACACGATGGAGCTGCTGCGCCAGCTGGGGCTTCGGCGGACGCTCCAGCTCGCGGTCAAGCACCGAAAGCTGATCTTCGACCCCGAGGGTTCGGCGCCAGAGCGCGCCGCTCTTCGCCGCGCGATCGACCAAATTACGTGCCGCTTCCGCCGCAATCGCTCATGTCCCATCGCTCCGAGCGAGACCGAGCGCATCCGCCGGATCTTCGACAAGCAGGCGCCGAAGTACGACAAGAGCATGGCGCGCTTCGAGCGGCTGCTCTTCGCCGGAAACCGCGACTGGGTCTGCGCGCGGGCCGAGGGCAAGGTGCTGGAGCTCGCGGCAGGCACTGCCAGGAACCTCCCTTTCTACTCAGCCGAGGTGAAGCTCACCGGCGTCGAGCTCAGCCCTGAGATGGCCGAGTTGGGTCGCCGACGCGCCGAAGAGCTGGGCCGCCAGATCGACATGCGCGTCGGGGATGCGGAGGCTCTCCCCTTCCCCGACGACTCCTTCGACACGATCGTCTGCACCTTTGGCCTCTGCACGGTCCCCGACGACGCCGCCGCGGTCAGTGAAGCGAAGCGCGTGCTCCGACCCGGCGGGCGGATCCTGCTCGCCGAGCACGTCCGCAGCCCCAACCCCGTCGTACGAACGCTGCAGCGGGTGCTCGAGCCATTCGCGCATCGCTTGGGCGGCGATCATTTGCTCCGCGAGCCGCTCGATCACATCGTGGCCGAGGGCTTCGAGGTGGACGAAGTCCAGCGCCTCAAGGTCGGGTGGGTCGAGCTGATCGCGGCCACGAAACCGGGCTGATCCGTGCTAGCCGACGCGAGGCCGAGCCTCTCCAACCTCCTCTGGCACATTTACCTACTGTGACGACGGCGGCCAGCCTCCCGAGCATCCGCGCACCATCCGAGCCGACTGGCCCGAGCTCGCCCGCCGGACCGGTCGAAGCCGGGGCGGTGGTGCACATGCCCCCCGCGCTGCCGCTGTCCACCTTTCAGCAGACTCTGCGGTTTGCGACGCGCCCGCTCACCTTCCACCTGAGCACCAGGCGTCGTCTCGGCGACGTCTGGCAGGTGCGGGTCCTCGCTCGCGACACGCCCTTCGTCGTCACGAGCCACCCGGACCACGTGAAGTCTCTGTTCACGGCCAAGCCCGCGGACGCTCCGTCGTTGACCAGTGAGTCGCCGCTACGCCCGATCGTCGGCCCGAACTCTGTGCTGACCCTGGTCGGCGACCGACACATGCGCCAGCGCAAGCTGCTGCTGCCGCCGTTCCACGGCGAAGCAGTCGAGCGCTACGTCGAGCTGATCTCCGAGGTGGCCGAGCGCGAGATTGAGCGCTGGCCAATCGGCGAGCCGTTCGCGCTTGCGCCGCGCATGCAAGCGGTGACGCTCGACGTGATCATGGCAGGCATCTTCGGTATCGACGGAGAGCCCACGCGGGGCAATGGAGAACATCGACTTCGGCAGGCGCTGCGCCGCCTGCTGAGGGTCTCGACGCATCCGCTGTGGCAGCTGATCGAGCTGCAGAATGCCGGACGACAGGACCCGCGTGGGGTATTGCGGTGGGTCCTGCGGCTGCTCGATCGCCGGCTCTACGCGCTGATCGCCGAGCGCCGCGCGGCTGGGATGCGGCCCGGACGGACCGACGTGCTCTCGGTGCTGCTCGAGGCGCGCGACGAGGACGGCCTCCCGATGAGCGACCACGAGTTGCGCGACGAGCTCCTGACGCTCGTGCTGGCCGGACACGAGACGACCGCCAACTCACTTGCGTGGACCTTTGAGCGGCTGGTGCGCACACCCGACGCATACGATCGTCTTCGCGATGTCGTGCGGTCCGACGGCGAGAACGCCAGCAGCTACGTCGAGGCCGCGGTCCACGAAGGGATGCGGGTGCGTCCCGTGATCCCGATAGTCGCTCGCCTGGTCAGGCGGCCTTGGCAACTCGGCGAGTACGTCGTACCTCCGGACACGCCGGTCGCCGTCAGCATCGTCGCGCTGCACCACCGGGAGGACGTCTACCCCGATCCCCACCGGTTCCACCCGGAGCGCTTCCTGGACCGCAAGCCCGGTACGTACTCGTGGGTTCCATTCGGCGGGGGGATCCGGCGTTGCCTGGGCGGCGCCCTGGCGATGGCGGAGCAGAACATCGTGTTGCGCTCGGTCGCCCGGAGGACGGACATGGTCGCGGCGGACCGGGCGCCGGAGCCGGCCCGTCAGCGCAATGTGACGATGATCCCGCGCGAGGGCGGCCGTGTCGTCGTGAAGTCCAAACGTCGCGATTAGCGAAATCCGGCCCGCCGCAGCGATGCGATGGCTTGGCGATCCGGAGCGCAAAGCGGAGCCTCGATGCGGGACTCCGTCAGGTCGAGTCGATCACCGCGTGCTCCTCGCCGATCCACAGCGGCGAGCGTTCGAGGTCGATAAAGCGCCGCTCATCCTCCAGCAGAGCGATGGCGGCCTGCTGACCGGCCGGGGTGGCGACGGCGGCGATGACGTCGTCCAGGCTGTCCCACCAAAGCTCGGCTTGGCCGTCGTAGACGTCGGGTTTGCTGCCGCGCGCGGCGCTCTGCGCGGCCGCGAGCTCAGATGAGCGGGCATGCGTCTGGACGTAACGGCGGATTCGGAGCGCCGGCGCGTGACTCAAGACAAGCGGCGCATGGTGATCGCGCCAGTAGGCCTGAAACTCCTCGCGCGTCATCTCCGGTCGCCGTCGCAGGCTGAAGACGAGCTTGATCACCTCAGCGAGCCTATCGGCCCCCGGCTTGGAACGCCGGCCGCCGGCGTTGAAGACCACGCTGACGGAATCGCAGGTCTCGCCACGGCCAGGCGGGTCCCGCAATGTGGCCACAGAGGCTGCTAGACGATTCCCGCTGCCCGCGCCGCGGTGACGGTCTCGGCGAGCGTCTCCTTCGCGTCGTGCCGCGGCCGCCAGCGGAGCTCGCGGCGGGCCTTCGTCGTGTCCATCAGGACCGGCTTGCGAAGCGCGTCGACCCAGCCCGCCTCGGCGGGCATGAACGGCGCCCGCGCGACCACCTCGCCGATCGCGCTCACTGCCGCGCGCGGCACCGGTACGGCATGCCATCCGAGCGCGTGCGCGACATCGCTCACGGTGATCGCGTCGTCGCTCGCGAGGTTGTAAGAACCGCCGCTTCCTCTCCCGAGAACGGCCGCCCTTACGGCGTTCGCGACGTCGTCGTGATGGACCAGTTGAAACGAAATCCCGCTGTCCGGCAGCACAGGACCGACCAGCGGGAGCGCATCCAGCGCCCGCCACAGCAGCCGCACGCGGCGTCCGAGCACTTTCTGGCCGGTGAAGCCCTCGATCAGCGTCGGTGCGTCGCGCCCGGCCACGATGCATGGCCGGAAGACGTATGCGTCGATCTCCGCCCCCGCGGTGATCTCGTCGAGCAGCTTCTCGAGCTCCGCTTTCTGAGCCGAGTAGTAGAAGTCACGCGCGCCGAGCGCCGGGACGTCCTCGGTCAGGACGTCGGGATTCTCGGGATGAAAGCCGTAGGCCGCAACCGAGGACGTATACACCAGCCGTTTGACTCCGGCCGCCACCGCCTCCTCGAACGCGTTGCGCGAGCCGCGCAGGTTGACCTCGCGGGTCTCGGCGTGGTTCCCGAAGATCAGGAACGCGAGGTGCACGACCACGTCTGCACCCTCCACGAGCGCGGCCACCGAGTCGCGATCGAGCACGTCGCCCTGGCGGTACCGAGTCCGGCTCCAACCGCTCTCGGAGCCGTCGAACGGCCGCCGGGCCATCCCGACGATGTCCGCGACGTCGCGCGAGCTTTCCAGCACCCTTACGGCGGCACGCCCGATGTCGCCCGTCGGACCGGTGATCGCGACGGTTAGACCCGCGGAGCTTTCGCCCGCCATCGACTACAGGTCCACTGGCGGGTAGTAGTTCTCCGCTCCGATCGCCCTGACGTCAGTCAGCCAGTCGCCGTCGTACTGCTCGCTGGGACCCTGCAGGATCGGGTCCACGAACTCCCATGCCTGTCGCTTGTAGGTCCAGTTGTCGGGTTGGAGGCGGTGCGCGTCGCGGAACCACCGCACCGCGTCCTTCGAGTGTCCCGCGCGATGCAGCTCCTGCCCGAGCTCGAACGAGGCGGCGGCTCGCGACACCTCCGGCGAGGTGGGCCGTGAGCGTGCCACGACCTCCTCGGGCGGGAGCACGTACGGGCTGTCGGCGCCGTTCTCCGCCCAGTCCCGCACGGCCACCGCGTAGCGTGGCGGGTCGACCTTCATCTTGGCCGCCTCGGTGAGCATCTCGACCAGGCGCGAAGGTGCCCCTTCCGGCAAGCCGAGCTCGGCGATCACGGCGCGTCCCGGGAATGCGGGCTCCGGCGGTCGCACGATCATGCCCTGCTCATCGATCCAGACGCCGGTCGGGACGTTGACGATGCCAAGGAGCTCGTCGAGGACGTGCGCCTGATCGATCAACGAGGGGTGCTGTGGCTTGGCCTGGTCGATCCACGGCCCGGCCGCTTCCTCACCGGCGACATCGAGCGCAACGGTGACGACTTCCAGGCCCTTCGGCCTTAACTCCTCGCGCAACTCCTGCCACACGGGCAGGTCGAAGCGGCATCCTCACCACGAAGCCCAGGCGACCAGCAGGACCTTCGTCCCGCGGAGGCTCCGAAGCGAGAACGGTTTTCCGTTCCGGTCGGGAAGCGTGACCTCCGGCATCTCTGCGGAAGCCAGCGCTCGTCCCATCGACTCCGGCCCGAGGGCCCACAGCCCGTGGTCGGCATCGTGGACCAGCGCCATCCCGAGCCGCTCGGACAGGACCCGCGCATCGAGTACTCCGGCACCGATTTGCGGCACCGGGACGCAGCGGTCGCCTTTACAGGCCCCTCTGGGCTCGAGCTTCCAGCCGGTGCGAAGCTGGAACTGCTCGGGCGTCACCTCGAGCTTGTCGAGAATCATCCCTGCGATTGTATGGCGCGCGCACGTGGACGGGCACCATGCTCCGGGATAGACTCGTCCGCGTCGTGTGGGTCCGGCTCTTTCTGCTGCTTGCGGCCGCCTTTTTGGCGATTGCGCCGGCGGCCGAGGCACATCGGGAGTCCGCCACCGTACGCGTTTTCGCGGTCGGCAACAAACAGCGCGTAGCCGACGCCGTCTCGTACCAGTCCTACCGCGACAAGATGTCGGCGCTGATGGACAGGAGCTTTCCGAACCGCGGGAGCTTCGTCCAAGCGGGCGTCGACGACGTCGCGAGTCACCTCCACCCGGCCGATCCCTCCGCGCCGGCGCGCGCCCTGGCCGTGTTCCCGGAGGACGTGGGTCTGCTCCCCGCGCTGATCGGGAGCCGTGGTGCAACCGCCCGCCAGCAGTCGAGCGCGGAGTTCGCGATTCTCTCGCTCTTTACTCCGTACGCGCCCCAGATGAGCTACTACACGGCCAAGTTCCCGAGCGCGCTCGGTGTGCGCGGCCTCGATTTGGCGCTTACCGACACGCTCTATCGAAGCTTCTACGAGACGTTTCGCGACCTTGCGGTCAAGTACCGCGCGTACGTCGCGGCCAGCATGAACGCAGCGCCGGCCCGGCGGGTCGAGGCCGCACAGGATCCGGCGCTGGTCTCGCTGCTGCGGGATCCCGACGAGCCCGGTCGCCCGTATGCCTACGAGGCCGTCACCCCCTACCCGACGAACTCGACCTACGTCTTCGCGCCCGACGGACAGGTGCTCGTTCCCGACGGCCGCGGCGGGACGCTCGAGAGCCCGCGCGAGACAGGAGGCGTGATCGAGCCATCCGCGAAGAAGGCCTACCTCACTCCGCCCGAGCAGCCTCCGCCCGGCAATTTCCTCGGCCTTTCGCTCGCGTCCGGCCCTGTCCGCGACCTCGACGTCCTCGACACGCCGGTCGGCAGGCTCGGAATCGTGATCTCGAAGGACGCCTGGATGATGGACGTGAACGACCGCTTCGCCACCAAGGGCGCGAACTTGATCCTGCAGCCTGAGGCGTTCAGCGACTGGGCTTTCGTCGCCGCTCCCTGGTCGCCCGACAACTTCAAGGAGGGCGGGTTCGCCAACCTCCAGAAGATCCCGGAGTTCAGCTTCAACGTCGACGCGAGCATGACGGGCAACTTCGTCAACGCGACCTTCGACGGCCAGAGCGCGATCATCGGCAGGAAGCGCAAGGTGTCCGCCGGGCCGCTCGGCCCGGACAACGCGTGGATCGGCCAGAACCCTGATACCGGATTCGTGCGCATCGCGCCATGGATCGAACCCGACCCCGGCATCTCGGACCGAAGCCTGACTCTCGCCAAACGGCGGGCGAGGCTCGCCGCGGACGGCTCGAAGCTGCGGGGGAGCGCGGCGTGCGCGGACGCCCTCGCCGTCGGCACATGCGGGAACGGCTACAGGGAGTCGATCATCTGGGCCGACCTGCGGCTGCCCGGCGACGCGCAGGGAGGACCGGTCGACCGCACCCGCGTGCGGCCGGCGAATTTCAGTCGCAGCATCGAGGTGAGCCGCGGCGACGGCGGCGAACGCCGTCGGTCAAGCGGACAGCACGCTCCGCAGGTGGCCGCCGTCGGCTCCCACGTGTACGTCACGTGGCACGAGAGTCGCGTGAACGGGCCGCCGCGAGTCTGGCTCGCCGTGAGCGACGACGGCGGACGCACCTTCGAGCGACGAGCGCGCGTCGCCTCTACCGGCTCAGGGGCCGACCAGCTCAACCCGACCGTCGCGGCCGACGAAAGTCAGGTCGTGGTTGCCTGGCAGGAATTCGCGATCCACGGTGACGACAACTTCGGCAGGATCGAGCTCGCGCGCTTCGACCGGGATGGGCGCAGGATCGGTGCTCCGGTGCGGGTGGACGACAGCGACACGAGTGGAAAGTGGCTGCCGTCCGTTGCGATCTCGGACGGCAAGCCCGTGGTCGCCTGGATCGACGAACGCGACCGAGGGCCCGATGGGGAGCCGCTGGAGCACGTGTATGCCGCACGCCAGAGCGACTCCGCGGACGGCTTCGGGCCGAGCATCCGGGTCGACGCGGGCGCGCCCGTCGCGCTGGCGCTTCACAACGACAACAAGTGGGCGCCGGCGATCGCAAGCGCGGGCGCTGAGGTCTACGTGGCCTGGGCCGACTTCCGCAACTACAACTGGGAGATATTCGGTGCCCGTTCCGACAACGGCGGTCGCACGTGGAACGCGAATGTGCGGATCGACGACTTCCTGGCGGGCGAACGCCTGAACGAGCGGCCCACGGTCGCGTTCGGCGCCGACGGCACGGTGCACGTAGCCTGGACCGACCTGAGGGCGGTCGAGCCCGACACGAACATCTTCTACTCGCGCAGCGACAACCGCGGCGAACGCTTCTCGGCCGCAAAGCAGCTGGACGACTCCCGCGTCGGATTCGATCCCGACCGCGACACGCCCTCGAGCCAATGGCATCCCACGTTGGTCGCGGTCGGTCGCAACCTGTTCGTCGCCTGGCAGGACAACAGGCTGGGGAACAACGACATCTTCTTCACCCGGAGCTCCGACGGCGGCGCCAGCTTCGCGCGCTCGGAGCGGGTCGACGACAGCGGCCAGGGGCGGAGCGAGCAGACGCGGCCGCGGCTCGCGTGGGCGGCCGGCACCTGCTACGTCGTCTGGGAGGACAACCGGAACGGACGCCCAGAAGTCTTCCTGGGCCATCGCGCCTGCCCGGTCCCCTGAGCAGGATCGGATGTGCGTCAGCTTACGCTGAGCCCGGCGCCCTCGCAGGCCGCGCGCAACCGCGCCAGGCCGAACCCGTCGACGGGGCCGAGCGCGCCCTGGCGAGCGACGCCTTTGGTCGCAACCCGCAACGCTCCCCACGCGAGCATCTCGGCCGTGAAGTCGTAGCCGTTGACGCCGGTCAGGTGGACTTCCGAGAGCTGGTTCCCGCCCGCGTCATACGCGGCCCCGACGACGTGGGACCCACTCTGGGCGCGCGCCTCTGCGTCGGGCCCGCCCGTCGAGCCATGGACGAGGCTCCCGGCCGCTCTTTCGAAGAGCGTCGCCGCGCCGGGGATCTTGAACAGGGCCGAGCCGGCGAGCGATGCTCCCTGCATCGCACGGGACATCGGCCCGAACCAGCCCAGATAGGTGTTCACCTCGCGCAGCTGTGGCGCGATCCGCGGCAGCGCGAAGTTCTCGGACGCGCCGACCGACACGGCGGGTCGTCGCCGACCGGCCACTTCGAAGTCGCGCATCCGGCGCGCGCCAGGCTCGGTCACGATCCTGCCGTCGCGAAAGGCGAAGCTCGGCTCCGCGATCACACCGATCAGTGAGGCCCGGGTCCCGCCGCTCATTCCGTCGCGGGTCCCGCCCGTCATGAAGTAACCAACATCGACCCGCCGAGCCGGCTCGCCGGCCTGCTCGAGCGCGAGCGCCCCCGCGAGGTTGCCGGGAACCCAGTCGTAGCCGAACGCAGTCAGCATTCCGGAACCGGAGCGTTCGGCTGCCGCACCGTAGCGCTCGAACACCTCGCGGATGAACGGGGGCTCTCCGGTCGAGTCGATGTAGTGCGCGCCCTTCGCGATCGCCGCCTCGGCCGCCGCTGCTCCCCAGCGCATGAAAGGGCCCACCGTCGTGAGCAGCACGTCTCCCGGGCCAACGAGGTCCCGGATCGTCTCCGGGCGAGACACATCGGCGGTTGCGTGCTCCAATCCACCCAGCTCGGAAGCAAGCGCAGCCACGCGATCCGGGTCCCGCCCCGCGAGCACCGGCTCAGCGCCCCGCCGGTCAAGCGCCTCCAAGGTCAGGCGACCGGTGTACCCGGTTGCTCCGAAAAGGACGATCCTGCCCGCCATCGGCGGAAGACTAGTGATCGACGTGGTCCCGCGGCAGACCTGCGGCCTCGAGCGCATCCGCCGGTTCTGTGAACGCGCGAAGCTCCGTGGCGAGGCCGTCCCGGAGCGTCCACACGTGCGCGATCCGTTCTTCCACGGGCACCCCGCTCGTCCGCCCCCGCCCAGTCATGCTGAGGATCACGACGATCTTGTCGTCGTGCTCGAAGAACTGCTCGGGGTCGAACCGGAAGTCCATGAACGACTCGCTGGTGTCGCGCAGCGTCGTGAGCATGCCTTCGAAACCGTGATAGGAGCGCGCGTCGGGAGCCTCTGGCCGGTCCTTCAGCACGACCTGCGGATCGAGCAGCCCGCGGATCGCTTCGAAGTCACCGCGTCCGGCCGCCTCGTAGCCCCTCCTCAGGCGATCGACGTTGCTCTCGGCCATGCCTAGCCGAAGTATGGACGGAGCCGAACCTGGATCCGGTCGGTTGCCACCGCCACCGCCGCAGCGAAGCCCGGGCCCACGTCGAGCGGCGCGCAGGTGATGCCGGTGGCGGCCGCCACACCGGTCAGGCCCGTACCGAGCGCCTTGCCGGTCGCTTCGAGCTCGGTCCAGCGCTCGAAGAAGCGATCGATTCCGAGCGCCGCCGCGCGAGCCGCCGCGGGCCGTTCCCGGATCTGCTCGACATCGACGCCGATCTCGCTTCCCGCAACCGCGACCAGCGCGAGACCAGCGGAGTCCGAGACGCTGAACCGCACCCCCTGCGCGCCTTCAAGCTCGGGCCTGCCCAGCGTCGACCGTGTGAACGTGATGTCGGCGGGACGTGATTCCGTGCGCTCGGCGAGGATCGTGCGCAACGCCGCCTGACGGGCGACGTATCGCCGCTTGCGAAGAGCCCTCGGTGCCTCGCCCGCACGCTCGCACTCCTCGGGAGAGAGAACTTGCAGAAGGCGCCCTGTCTCCGCATCGGTGCGATCCAGCGGCACCAACCAGACCTCGACGCGCTGGGCCATCGGGCCCAAGCTAGCACGGGTGATCCGCGTCACAGACCGGCCTCAGGGAGTTCGCCACAATCTCGGGATGGCGCGCTGGACCCGCACCGTCATCCGCCATCGGAAGAAGATCCTGTTCGCCTGGCTCGTGGCACTGGTCCTCGGGGGCGCGGCCTCGGCCGGCCTGAGCGGCCTGCTCACGAACCGCTTCTCGATTCCCGGCTCAGAGGCCCAGAAGGGCTCGGACCTGCTCAAGTCGAGGCTGCACGACAATGGTCAGGGCGCCTTCACCTTGGTGGCTCAGGCGACCGGCGGCTCAGCACGCGATCCGGCCTTCCGGCGCTCGGTCGACGCGGCCGCGACCAGAGCGGCGCACGTCATCAACGGCGCGAAGGCGGGGTCCGTGATCGTGGCGAGCAACAGCGTCGCCTACGTTCAGATCTCGACGCCCCTGGAGTTCGCCAAAGCGTCCAAGAAGACGTCCGCCATGCGCAAGGCGATCGACCATCCGGCCGGCATGCGGACATACCTGTCCGGCGGCCCGGCGATCGACCACGACACCACGCCGATCTCGAACAGGGACCTCGGCAAGGGAGAGCGGATCGCACTCCCGATCGCGGTCTTGGTTTTGGCCTTCATGTTCGGCACGCTTGCGGGCATCGCGGTGCCGCTCGCATTCGCGCTGGTGTCGATTCCAGTCGCGCTCGGCCTGCTGTGGATCTTCGCCCACTTGATTTCCATCCCGCTCTACGCCCAGAACATGGCCACCCTGATCGGGATCGCGATCGCGATCGACTACTCGATGCTGGTCGTGTTCCGGTTCCGCGAGGAGCTGGAGAACCACGACAACCCGCACGAGGCGCTCGTCACGACCATGAGCACCTCGGGGCGCGCGACGATCTTCTCCGGTATGACGGTCGCACTCGGGCTCGCCCTCCTGGTCCTGATGCCGCTGCCGTTCATGCGCGGCATGGGGCTCGGCGGGCTGCTCGTCCCGCTGGTGTCGATCACGGCGGCGGCCACCTTCCTGCCCGCGCTTCTGGCCGTCATGGGCCGGCGGATCAACCGCCTGCGCTTCATCCCGAAGTCGGTGCTGGCCAAGCGGGCGCGCAACGAGAGCAGCTTCTGGTCCCGGCTTGCCCGGTCGATAATGCGCCGGCCCTTGCTGTATCTCGTCGTGACGGCCAGCTTGATGCTCGTGATCGCCCTCCCGGTCCTCCAGCTGCATCTCACGAGCGGCGACAACCGCGGCCTGCCGGGCGGCACCCAGGCGGTCGAGGGGCTTCGCGTCCTGGAGCGGGCGCTCGGGCCGGGCTCGCTCGCCCCCAATCAGATCGTGTTCGACTACAAGCGGCCGGAAGCCGTCTGGTCCGCTCCATCGATCGCGGCGCAGCGCCGCCTGATCGCGCAGCTCCGGCGCGACCCCGAGGTCCAGGCGAGCACGATCCAGGCGCCCGCGCTGCTCGGCAGGAGGCCGGGACCGCCGCCCCCACCGGTACAGAGGACGGCACTACTGGCGAACCTGACGGACCCGCCGGGCGCGCTCGGCCAAGTGCGCGTCGCGGGCAAGCACGACGTCGGCACGACCGCGGCCACCGACCTCGTCAAGCGCATCCGCGACCGCTATGTGCCGGCAGCCGGCTTCCCGACGAGCGACCTGTTCGTGACAGGCCAGGCCGCATACGGCGTCGACTTCGTCCACAAGGCCTACAGCGTGTTCCCGTGGCTGATCGCGGCCGTGCTGGTGCTCACGTACCTGATCCTGCTGCGCGCGTTCCGCTCGGTCGTCCTCCCGGTCAAGGCGGTCGTCATGAACCTGCTCTCGGTCGCCGCCACGTACGGAGTGCTCGTGCTGACCTTCCAGCACCACTGGGGCAAGATCCTCGGGTTCCACCAGAGCCCGCAGATCGAGGCCTGGATCCCGATCTTCCTGTTCGCGATCCTGTTCGGCCTCTCGATGGACTACGAGGTGTTCCTGCTGTCTCGGATGCGCGAGGAGTGGGATGCCACGCACGACAACGAGCGTGCAATCGTGGTGGGACTCGAGCGCACGGGACGAATCATCACCGCGGCCGCCGTCATCATGATCGCCGCGTTTGCCGGCTTCACGGCGGGCAGCTTCGTGTGGTCTCAGGAGTTCGGCGTCGGGCTCTCGGCCGCGATCCTCCTCGACGCGACTATCGTGCGAGCGATGCTGGTCCCTGCGGCGATGAAGCTGCTCGGCGATTGGAACTGGTACCTACCCGAGCGCGTCCGAAGGGCGCTCCGGCTGAAGCCCGCGAGGCCCGCCCGGGCGGTGGCGCAGGCAGAGGCCGGGCGCTAGCCCGAGCCGCCCGGCCTCGCCCGCGGCAAGCTCGACAACCGCGACCCTCGAGGTCGCCGCACGGACGACCCGGAAGGGCGGCACGGCGCTGTGCAGCTCGACCACCTCCACCGAGCACGCTCGCAGGCGCACGAACAGGACGTCCAGCCGAAAGCGCATCCCCAGAGTGTGGACCGAATGGCAGCCCGGGATCAGGAGCCCGGCCCCGCCGGGCAGGGCCGGCAGGCAGGCGAGTCCGAGCAGTCGCTCCGAATACCGCCTTGCGACGAAGGCCGCGAGCGTGCCGCCGTTCGGCAAATCCATGTATAGAACGGTCATGCCGGCGAAGCGGCCCATGCTCAAGTAAAGACGCTGCCGGCCCGAAACTAATCTCGGGTTGGCAGCGGGACTGCAACCACCCTGTCAGCGACTCGTCGCGAGGCAGGAGTTGTTCGTAAGATTGAGACGCAAGCCGTCCGCGCTGGAGCGCGCAGGCGGCTCCGGTGCTCCAGTGGCCAGAGACGAGACCAAGAAACGCGGCAACTACGACTCGGGAGAGGACTACGTCCTCGAGTACGGCGAGCTTCGCTTCACCTTCAACGAGGAGGACTTCCGCCAGCGCGTCGAGCAGGCGGCGGTGAAGCTGCGGTTCGTCGAACCCGGTCTGGGAGCCGACGAGCTCGAGGATCTGGTGAACCTCACGGTCAACGGCGAGATCCGCGAACCCGTCTCGCCTCTCGGCAATCACGTGAACGACCGCTGGTACGACCTCGTGGGTCCCGCTGATCGCTCGCTCGTGCACTGGTTGCGCCGGCTCGTGTTCCGCGGTGCCTGGCTAGACCAGCGCGTCAAAGAGGGCGAGCTCGACGTGTACTTCCACGAGGAGACCCAGAGCTTCGGCTACGTGCAGCGCGACCGCGACTCGGAGCTGATCGAGCTGTCACCCGAGCCGTCCTGGGAGCCCGCGGCCTACCGCCGCTGAAGTAAGAGCCTGTGGAGAAGGGCTCGCGGGACTCGGAGGCGCGCTTGTCGCCTGTCCAGCCGAGGTGCGGGTCGCCGTCAAAAACCAGCACCGACGGGGTGGGTCGGGGGGTCAGTCGGAGGTG
>JACXTT010007296.1_pt1 | contig 15599 bp, 14 predicted proteins | sample 9270951 | NCBI WGS metagenome assembly JACXTT01 (sample SAMN15532306, study PRJNA645909) | rock metagenome | isolation source: weathered quartz diorite | place: Puerto Rico | collected 2017-06-21 | reverse complement strand
GAAGAGCAGACCTGGGTGGTGAAACGTTCGTCGACTTCCTCATACCACGCGCCATGCGCAATCGCCTTGTACGCGAGCATTGTGCGGAAGGACGACCAGCCCGCATCGAGGACGGACTTTGCCATGCTGGTTCTGGCAAGGCCGGCGGCATTCACATTACCCACCGCGATGTAATCAAAGTCCCGCACGATGCGATGCGAGAGCTTGTGCAGGAAGTCGCGCCGGGCATTTTTGATGCGCGCGTGAAGGCTCGTGGCCTGTCGCGTCTTTCGCGCCCGCTGCGCTCTGGCAAGGGCTTGCTCGAGTTGGCCAAGGTGACGCGGATTCTCGATCTTCTCGCCGGTGGAGAGTGCGGCAAGGGCCTTCAGGCCAAGATCGATGCCGACGCCGCGTGCCAGGGAACGGGCCTGGGTGTCGGCAACTTCAATCACGATGTTCAGGAACCAGTTGCCTCGTGCGTCGCGGGAGAAATTCGTGCCGTCCTTGATCTTCCCTTCAGGAAGGGGCCTGGAGTCGAACACGCGAAACGTATTGCCGGCAAAGCGGAACGCATCGCCAGAACGCTTGAGATCCCGCCCCTTGAGGGGCACCCAACCGAGGGACCTGCGGCCGCGATAGCGCAGGTACGGCCGGCGATGCTGGCTACGCGACTTGGCGTATTGCTCGCAAACCGCGTTGACGGTACCCGAATGGATGCCAAGCTCCTTGCTGCTTCCGGTCGTCAGCACGTTCAGATCGAAGCCCGTAGGCCATTTTTTGCCCCACTTGAGTGCGTGCTTCTGCGTGTTATTGCAGAAGTTCCAAACGTAGTTCACCGCGCGGCTCTGCTGATTGAGCAGGCCGTTCAGCGACTTCACCCGGTAGCGATAGACGAGAAACATGCCGGTCATTCCAATTTGGGATTGCTTGCTGCCAGCAGCACTCCTTTCACTCCCCGCCCTGAAGGGCGAGCTTTCTCGGAGCAAGTCTGATGAGACCCTCATTGCTGTCGCGTTCCACCCGGCCATGGCTGGCGGCCGGCACCATCACCCTCGCACTGATGCTTGCCGCCTGCGGCGGCGACGACTCGCCGGGCGCGAGCGGCGGCACCCTCCAGCCCACCGCCGCCAATGGCAACAAGCCGGACCAGCCAGGCAAGCCTGACCAGCCCGGCGCCTGCTCCACGCGTTGCGCCCCGTGATGCGGGCCCTTTTTCGATCCAGCGACAGACCGACCCAGCCACAGCCATGACCTTCAACCCGTCAAAAAGACAGTTCCTGAAGACCAGCCTCGGCACCGGCGCCGCCGCCGCGGTGCTGGCCAGCTTTCCGCCCAGCATCCGCCGCGCGCTCGCCATCGAAGCCAACAATGCCACCGGCACCATCCAGGACGTCAAGCACGTCGTGATGGTGATGCTGGAGAACCGCTCGTTCGACAACTACTTCGGCACCTTCAAGGGCGTGCGCGGCTACGGCGACCGCTTCGCGATCCCATTGCCCAATGGCAAGAACGCGTTCTACCAGACCGATGCCAACGGCAATCTCCTGACGCCCTACCATCTCGACGAAACCCAGGGCAACGCGCAGCGCGCCGGCGGCACGCCGCACACCTGGCCCGATGCGCAGGCCGCGTGGGACCACGGCCGCATGGACCGCTGGCCGGTGGCCAAGAAGACGCTGTCGATGGGCTACTACGATGACGCCGAGATCCCGTTCCAGCGCGCGCTGGCTGACGCCTTCACGCTGTGCGATGCCTACCACTGCGCGATGCACACCGGCACCATCCCCAACCGCCTGTTCTACTGGACCGGCAGCAACGGTCCCACCGGCGACAACGTCGCGGTGATGATTAACGAGTTCAACGCGGGCGCGGATGTGGGCCCCTCCACCGAAGGCTGGACCTGGAAGACCTACGCCGACCGCCTGCAGGCCGCGGGCGTGGGCTGGAAGGTCTACCAGAACGTGCCGGACAACTATGGCTGCAACCAGATGATGAGCTTCCGGCACTGGCGCGCAGAGATGGAGAAGATGCCCGTCGGGCGCAAGCTCTCCAACACCGCCGGCACCGGCGTCAACCCGCCCTACAACCCGGACATCGACGACCAGTACAGCCCGCTGGCCAAGGGCTTCTGCAACACCATGCCCGACGGCGGCTTCCTGCAATCGCTGCGTGACGACGTGCTCAACGGCAAGCTGCCCGAGGTGTCGTGGATCATCCCGCCGGCCGAGTTCAGCGAGCACCCCGGCCCGTCCAGCCCGGCCAAGGGCGGCTGGTACGTGCAGGCCATCCTGGACGCGCTGACGGCATCGCCCGAGGTCTGGAGCAAGACCGTGCTGCTGATCAACTTCGACGAGAACGACGGCTTCTTCGACCACAGCCCGCCGCCGACCGCGCCGTCGCGCAACCTGGACGGGACCCTGGCCGGCAAGTCGACCCTCGACGACGCGCAGATGGCCTATGAGTACTTCAACTTCCAGCCTGCCACGGCCAAGCAGCCGCCGCAGGACGGCAAGCCCTTCGGCCCCGGCCCGCGCGTGCCGATGTGGGTGGTGTCGCCGTGGAGCCGCGGCGGCTGGGTCAACTCCGAAGTCTTCGACCACACCTCGGTGCTGCGCTTCCTGGAGGCACGCTTCGGCGTGATGGAGCCGCAGATCAGCGCCTACCGTCGTGCCATCTGCGGCGACCTGACCAGCGCCTTCAACTTTGCCACGCCCAACACCGAGACCCTGCCCACGCTGGCCGGGCGCACCACCCGTGCCGACGCCACCAGCCTGACCGCCTGGCAGCAGACCCAGCCGGCGATCCCGGTGCCGGCCACGCCCGCGCTGCCGGAGCAGGACACCGGCACGCGTCCGTCGCGCAAGCTGCCGTATGAACTGCATACCAGTGCACGCGTCGACGCCGCATCCAAGGCCGTGCGCCTGCTGTTCGCCAACGCCAGCACCAACCAGGCCGGCGCGCTGTTCCACGTCTATGACAAGCTGCACCTCGACCGCATTCCGCGCCGCTACGTGGTTGAAGCCGGCAAGACGCTGGACGATGCGTGGGACATTGATGCCGACGGCGGCAAGTACGACCTGTGGGTGCTGGGGCCCAACGGCTATCACCGCTCGTTCTCCGGCGACATCAACGAAGCGGTGACCGCGTCCACCGAAATCCAGGTCTGCTACAACCCATGCAGGAAGCCCACGATCCAGGTGAAGCTGCATAACGACAGCGATGCCGACGTGACCTTCACCGTCACGGCACTGGCCTACCGCGACGACGGCCCGTGGACGCAAAGGGTAAAGCGGGGCAAGGTGGAAACGCTGGAATGGCCGGTGGCCGACAGCGGCAACTGGTACGACTTCGTCGTGACCTGCGAGGCCAGCCCGTCGTTCGCGCGGCGCTTTGCGGGGCGGATGGAGACCGGCGAGGACGCGGTCAGCGATCCGGAGATGGGAGTGGTTTGATGCGGCAAGCCCCGGGGCTCACGTCGGGCCCCGGGGGCGGATTGTGCAAAGCAAGTCGCGTAAGTCGTAGCCGGCGCCCTGCCGGCTACGCCTTGCGCCAGACCGGCGAGGCCGAGATCGCCACCTTGCGCGGCAGGATCTGCTGCGCGGCGAAGGCATCGGCGATGCGCTGCTGCTCGGCCAGCGCGGCGGCGTCGACCGTGCGCACCGCATAGCTGCGCCGCGCGTTCGCGGCTTCCACGGTGGCCGCATCCAGGCCGATCAGCGGCGCGTGCCAGCGCGCAGCCTCGGCCGGATTGCGCTTGACCCAGTCGCCCGCGTCGCGCAACGCATCGAACACCACCTCAAGCACCTCGGCATGCGCGCGCGCGAACGGCGTCGCCGCCAGGTAGAAGCGGCGATAGCTGGCCAGCCCCTCGCCATCGCGCAGCACGCGCGCACTGGCCTGGCGCTGCACCGCCGCGAGGAACGGATCCCAGATCACCCATGCCGCCACGCTGCCGCGCTCGAACGCCGCGCGGGCGTCGGCCGGGCTCAGGTATGCCGGTTCAATATCGCGGATCGACAGACCCGCGCGCGCCAGCGCTTCCAGCACCAGGTAGTGCGCGCCTGCGCCCTTGGCAAACGCCACCCGCTGCCCCTTGAGTTGCGCCACCTCACGAATTGGCGAGTCGCCACGCACGACAATGGCCTGCGCCTGCGGCGAAGGCGTCTCGCTGGCGTAGTAGGTCAGCGCGGCACCCGCGGCCAGCGCAAACGGCGGCACCGCATCGGCCACGTCGGCGCTCAGGTCGATATTGCCGAGGTTCAGCGCTTCAAGCAGCGGCAACCCCGAGGTGAATTCGTACCACTGCACCGCCACACCCTTGGGCGCCAGCGCCTTCTCCAGCGTCTGCCGCGACTTCAGCAGGATCATCAGCGTGGAGGACTTCTGATACCCGATGCGCAGCGCGGTCCGGCCCTGCCCCCAGCTGACGCCTGGCAGCGCACTGGCGGCGGCTGCGGCGCCCGCTGCGGCCAGAAGCAGGCGGCGGCGTGAGTCGTGGGTCGGGTTCATGACGGTGCTCCGGGATTTCGTCGGAGCGCCAGCTTAGTCACGGGCCCGCACAAAGCCAACGAAGATTGTCGCGGATGCTTATGCGCCGGCCGCGCGAATCACCGCAGGCCGGCGTTATGATCTGGCACTCCTGCGCAACTACCGAACGGAAATCCATGAACCTGTCTGCCGGCATCCCCATCCTCCGGATCTTCTCGGTCGACAAGGCCAAGGAGTTCTACCTCGACTTCCTCGGCTTCTCGCTCGACTGGGAGCATCGGTATGAAGAGGGGTTTCCGCTGTACGCGCAGGTCAGGCGCAGCGGCCTGACGCTGCACCTGAGCGAGCACCATGGCGACGCCACACCGGGATCGACGGTGTTCGTGACGGTGGAGGATATCGATGCGCTGCAGCGGGAGCTGTCTGCCAAGGCCTATCCGTACGCCAGGCCCGGCGTTGAGGATGTGGGCTGGGGGCGGATGCTGCAGGTAGCCGATCCGTTCGGGAACCGGCTGCGGTTTTGCGAAGTGTCAGAGGATTAGGTCCGCACTGGCAGGCGCCTTCCTGCCAAGACTGGCCTACTCAGTTGCGCTTGACCAGCGGAGCCGGGAACCACTCGCCGGACAGGATCGGCTGGTCCGGCCCATAGAGCCGGAACGTCAGGTGGTAGTTCTGCCCCTTGGGCGTGGGCAGCCAGTTGCCGTCAGGCGCGTCCTTCGGCCGGGCAGGCCCGAAGTACAGCGTCAGCGAACCGTCTTTGCCATAACTCAGCCTGGACTGTTTGTTGATCAGGAACCGGTTCTTCGCATTCGGGATCACGCGGAAGTTCCTGGAATCCACCGCAATCACAGACCAGAAGTATTTGACGTGGCCGGCAGGCAGCTCGTCCTTTGGGAAGGTGATGGTGTAGACATTGCCGCCGTCGAGCCTGGTGCCTGTCCCGTCTGTATCCGTCTTGAAATAGACGACCTCATCCGTGCTGTTGGCCCAGATCCCGCCCAGGTTGATGCGGGTGCGGGTCTGGTAGTCGCTGCCGTACTTGCCAATGGTAGCGGGCCGGTTCCAGCCGTTCTTGATGGTACCTGCCGTGGAGAACGACTGGAAGAACGCCGGCAGCGTCTTCTCGCGGATGACCTTGTCCACCCGCGCGCGTTCGGCGGGGCTGCTGGCCACCGCGGCACTCACGGCGCGCACCTTGGCCTGGATGGGCTCCATGCCCGGATTGATGTCCGGCTCCGAGCCAAGCGCAACGGCTGCCGAGTCAAAGGCTTCAACACCGGGGAGCTTGTCATTGGTGAAGGCGGGCGTGGCAGGCACCGGGGCAATCGTCGGCGTGCCGGTGATCCGCGTCGTGATCTGATGCTGCAGGGCAATGGCCTGCTTCTTGTCTGCGCCGATTTCCACCCGGGCCAGCACCCGTGAGATCTTGCCCGGCAGGTCGATGCGCCTGGCATTGGGCGAAAGTGCCGCACTGGCACCCTTCAGGCACATCGCGAATTCGCCGCTTGGATGGTCCGGATAGTTGCGCTCGTTAATATTGGCGACGGTTTCGCCCCAGCCGTTCAGGAACTGAATGGTGTAGTAGCGCCCCTTGATGGCCGGCACGCTGAAGACCGTGCAGGTCTTTTCGTCGACCGCGACCCAGGCCTCGCTGTAGGCCACATCCAGATTGGGGTTGGCCCACGACACACCGCCGACGTCGCGATGAATGATCCGGTTCCACTGGAAACCTTCCTTCTGGAAGTCGATTTGCTGCTGGCGCAGGACAAGCAGCCGGCCCAGCAGGTAGACGTAGGCATCGTTGATGTCCTGTTCCGACACCGCGGCCGGCGGGGGGCGCGACGTGACAGCCGACGCCGCAGCCAACGCCGCGGCCGGCGGGTTATGGCATCCGGCCAGGCCCGCCAACATGGAAGCGGCCAGCATGGAGGCACCGACGGCGCGGATTGAGATCGACATGGGGCCCTCTCTTTCCAGTATCGCGATTTGCGATCGCTAGACTGTCGCTGAGAGGTGGAAAAAAGTGAACTAAATAAATTCTTCAGGTGATCTGAATAAAATCGGCCTGGACACTTCTTTCCCCCAGAGATGCCTGAGTGGCACCACAGCCGCAAGCAGAACAAAGTTACTGCCAGAAGTCAGGCGCTTGCACCGGCCAGGCGACGTGGGTATCCGCCGCACCGCCCCCGGCGTCCTGCGGGGTCAGCCATTGGAACAGCAAGGCATGTAGCTGCGACGGCTCCAGCGGCTTGTGCAGGACCAGGCAGCCTTCGCGCTCGGCCTGCCGGAGCGCCTCGGAATCGAACTCGCCGCTGACCATGGCGCCGCTTGCGTGGTGGCGACGGCAAACGGAGCGTGGCAAGCCCACCGCCTTGATCGACTACGTGACCCCCTTCACCAAGCCTATGAACGCCTCCTCGCTTGATTCGACGCGCACGGACGCCGTTCGCGGCAAACAAGCACTTCGAGTATGCGTGCCAACCATGCACACTTCAGCGCAGGCCTTTTTCAATCCCACCGGCAACTTGCAGGATTCGCTCGTCGGCACCGTTCAATCCACAGACGCTGAGTGCGACGCCCGGCACGGCGGCGGGAAGCGGAAGGGATACCGCACAGCCATCGAGAAAATTGATGACACTGGGATTGCGAAGCACGAGGCCGTTGGTCGAAAAGAAGGCTTCATCGCTGTCGAGCGCGTCCAGCCGCGGCGGCCGGACGGCCACCGTCGGCATCAGCCAGGCATCGGCATCACGCAAAAGCTCTGCCGCTCTTTGGCGCATGACTTCGCGTTCCTTGAGCAGGGTCAGATAGTCGGCGGCGCTCTGTTGCTGGCCGCGGCGGATCCGCGTCGCCACGCGCGGGTCGTAGGCAGCGCCGCGCTCGTCCAGCAGCGCACGATGCCAGTGCCACGATTCGGCCGCGGTCAGGCCGCCGCCGGCATTGATCTGTGGCAGGCGGTGAAGCTCGGGGAACTCGAATGGGATGACGTGCGCACCGAGCCTGGACAGGCTGTCCAGGGCTGCGTCGAAGCCACGCGCGACTTCGCTGTCCAGACCCTCTGTGACGAAGTCGCGCGTCACGTATAAGCGTAGGCCCGCGAGCGCAGTGGGCCGGCTGTCGAGCGCCTCACCACTGAGGACCGCATCGAAAGCCGCGCAGCAAGCCACTGAGCGCGCCAGCGGGCCGGCCGAGTCGAGCGAGGTCGACAACGGCACTGCGCCCTCCAGCGGCACGCGCCGTGCACTGGGTTTAAAACCGGTCAGTCCGCAGAACGCGCTCGGAATGCGGATCGAGCCGCCCGTGTCGGTACCGAGGGCGGCCACGGCCATGCCGAGCGCCACGCTGACGGCGCCGCCTGAGGTAGAGCCGCCGGCGATGCAGGCTTCGTCGAACGGCGTGCGGGGCGTACCGTAGTGCGGATTCAGGCCGAGCCCGGAGAAAGCGAACTCACTCATGTTGGTGCGCCCGATCAGCACCGCGCCCGCCGCGCGCAGGCGCGCCACAGCGGGCGCATCAGCCGCCGCACCAGTGCCATCGAGCACCTTTGAGCCGGCCCGCGTCACCTGGCCGCGCACATCGAACAAGTCCTTGACCGAAACCGGCAGGCCGGCCAGTGGCGATGCCACATAGCCTGCGGCACGCGCCTGGTCTGCCGCTGCGGCCGCCGCCAGCGCGCCCTTGTCATCGACCTCGACAAAAGCCGCGCCGCCCGCCGCGCGATGACTGTTGATACGCGCCAGCGCCTGTTCGGTCAGCGCGACGCTGGTAGTACGCCCGGCATTCAGGCTGGCGGCCAGTTCGGCGATGGTGGGAAGATCGGTACGCATCAAGGGGCTACCTCCAGGCTTGCCACGCGGTACGCATGACGTATCGAACGCCGCAATACCGGATCGTGCAGCTCGACTTCAAATGCCTCCCCTCCTCCCAGTTCCCCGATCACGGCCTGGGTGCCGCAGAACATCGCGGTACCGGGCGGCAGCGCGCCCTCGGCATGCAGGCGGCAGATCAGATCGCGAGGATCGAGCAGGCGTGTCACCAGTCCTTCCTGGTAAAGCTCGCGCACGCCATGCCGAGTGCGCCAGCAGCGCATCTCGAGCCGGTCCCAGTGCGCCGCGACATCGCCAAAGCGCCAGACCTCGCTGCCGACCGGCTTGGCGCACATCTGTTTGGAGACGGTGACATCATAGGCCTCGACCTTGCGGTCCGTATGGTCCGAGCCCACGCCGACATAGAGCGCGTCCGGGCCCGCCATCAGCACAAACTCGATCTCACCCGATGAATCTTCCCGCGGCACTTCCAGCAACGGCGCGGTGGTCAGCAGCGAGGCGGCAAGCGGGTAGAAGCACGGAACGGTCGAAGGCGGCTTCACGCCGATCTGTTCGAGCTCCCGGATGTGGTGGTTGACGGCGTCGGCATCGCGTCCGGTCCATCCGGCAATGACGAGCCGGTCGATATGCAGGGCCAGCGGTCCCTCGCCGGCGAGCTGGAATTGCAGAGTAGGCATGCGGTACTAGTAGTTGGGAAGGATGGGCTGCAAGCGGAGTGCAGCCGGCAGGCTCGGCCCGTCCGACACCGGCGGGCCACGCCTGATCTAGTGCTCAAGCGGCTTGTGAGCCGTCTCGCGGGCAGCCAGCAGCGCAACCAGCGTCACGCCCAACGCCACGCAGACGTAGAGCGACACCGCGCCGGTCGTGCCATAGGCCCTGTACAGGCTCGTGATGATGAGCGGAGCGAAGCCGCCACCGAGGATGCCTGCCAGGGTGTAGGCCAGTGATGAGCCTGCATAGCGCACCCGCGTCGGAAATTGCTCGGTCACGAACGCTGCCTGCGGGCCGTACATGACGGCGTGGATCTGCAGCCCCAGCACAACCGCCACACAGATCTGCCACGGCTGGCTGCTGTCCATCAACACGAAGAACGCGAACGCCCAGACGATTCCCAGCAGCGCGCCGGTCAGGTAGACCGGCCGGCGGCCGAGCTTGTCAGACAGCGCACCGAACAGCGGCACCGTCAGCGCATTGCCGGCCGCACCCAGCATCGTCGCGGTCAGTGCCAGCGGACGCGACAGGTGCAGCACACTGGTGACATAGGTCAGCGTGAATACCACGACCAGGGCATAGAGCACGTCCGAGCCGATCCGCACGCCGCCGGCCACCAGCAGACGCCGCCAGTGCGATACGAACACTTCCTTGAGCGGAGTCTTGGCCTGGGCATTGTGGGCAGCCATTTCCTTGAATGCCGGCGTCTCATCCACGCCACGCCGCAGCCACAAGCCGAAGACCACCAGCGCCACGCTCGAAACGAACGGGATGCGCCAGCCCCACGCCAGGAAGTCCTCCGGGCTCAGGAACAGCGAGACCAGGGCAATAAAGCCAGTGCCCAGCAGCGTGCCGGCCGACGGGCCCACCTGCGTAAAGGACGCGTTGCGCCCGCGCTGGTCCTGCCTGCCGTGCTCCATCGCCAGTAGCACCGCGCCGGCCCACTCGCCGCCGATGGCGGCGCCCTGCACAAAGCGCAGGGCCACCAGCAGCAGCGGGCTCCAGATGCCCCACGACGCATAGGTCGGCAGCATACCCATCGCACCGGTGGCCACGCCCATCAGGATCAGCGTGGTCACCAGGACGAAGCGGCGGCCGAGCTTGTCGCCAAGATGGCCGAACACCATGCCCCCGAGCGGCCGGGACACATAGCCGACGGCATACGTGGAGAACGCCAGGATCGTGCCGGTGAGCGGATCGAACGACGGAAAGAAGATGACGTTGAAGACCAGCGCCGCCATCAGGTTGTAGACGGTAAAGTCATACCACTCCAGCGTGGTCCCGATCGAGCTGGCCGCGGCCAGGCGGCGCATCTTCGCGTTCGCGTTGGCGCTGGCCTCGCGCGCGCCGGCTGCAGCGCCGACGTCGGCTACCGGAGAAATCATTTCGCTCATGACGTCAGTTCCTTTGCGTAGAGTTTCCACTTGAGGATGTAGCGCGTCGCACCTGCGGGATTGGCGTGCAGGCCCTGCGCCGCGATGCCCAGCGCAAGCTCGCTTGCCTGTTCGTCACTGCTCTCCACGACGAACAAGGGCAGCAGTTCGCGGCCTTCGAGGCTCTCATTGGGCAAAGGCTGACTGAGCTCGTCGTCGGGGACGAGAAGATAGGAGCGGACGAATCCTGCGCGCAGCGAGAGTTCATCTCCGACCTCGCCGGCGCGATCGATGAGGGACACGGCATCGTCGGCGCGCGGCAGTGGAAGGACCGCGAGCCAGCTGCCGCTGCCTTGCCCCACCGAAGCATCGACCGAGCACACGCGGCGCATCGGCTTGCGCATGCGTCCAAGGTTGGTGACTGACCATGGGGTCTGGTGCCGAAAGGCCTGCTTGTAGGCGGCCGAGGTGAACGCAGCCAGCGATTCGGTGCGATAGAGGCCAAGGTACTTCGGGCCACCGTGCACTGCCTGGTAGCGCGCGGCCGAGATAAAGCCTGGAACGCGTGCACGCTCCTCTACGTGTTCGCGGTCGTACCAGAGGTTGAAATCGGCTTCATCGGCCGCATCCACATCGGACGCGACGAACAACAAGCCATGTGGGGGAATGGCCGCAAGATTGCTCATCAAACTCTATCTCCTCTGACGGGGTGATCGCCGGGCGTGGCTGATGAGTCGATGATCGTTGCAGCAGCGAGTCAGGACAAACGGGAAATTGTTGGTCCTTCCGATCAGTTTTTCTTGTGGATACGGCCGGGAAGCCGCACCAGGGTGGCGCAACGGCCTCTCTAGGGCCTGTTCACATATAAAACGTGCGCGCGCAAGGGGGATACGCGGCGCAGGGCTAGGCGCCAGTCGCGCCGCTTGGTCATTCCAAGCAAGCGGCTGGCAGCAACGCCATGCGCCGCGTATCCCCCTTGCCCTGCGGGTTGGCCCGAGCCGGGGCCATCTACTTTGTCGGGCGCCTTGCAAAGGGAATGACCCTTTGCGGCGACGCCCTTCGCGTAGCTGACCCCGGCTCGGGCCAACGCGCGTACGTTTTATATGTGAACAGGCCCTAGGCCCCCGAATATGGTGCAGGCAGCGACCGGACGAACTGATCCGATTCGCGGCAAGCCAGTTCGGCAACAAAGCGGATGGCCTCGGAAACGCCATGGTCGTGATAACTGACCACGACACGCTGCGGTGGCAGCGGGACATCGCAGGCAAGCAGGCGCAATTCGCCGCGCTCGACCTGCTCGCGCACCGGCGCCAGCGGCATCAGGGCATTGCCGAACCCGCCCTTCACCAGCCTGACAATGGCGGCGATCGAGCTCACGCAATGCACCTTGCCTACCGGCAGTCCGGCCTTGCGATACAGCTCCTTGAGCGCAACGTGGGGCTGCGAGCCCCGGCTCATCGTGATGGTCGGATGCTGGAGCAGCGCGACCAGCAGGCCTTCACCCGGCTGCGGTTCGCCCGGCGGGCCAACCCAGCCCATCGCCATCGGCAGGCAGGGCATGCTGGCAATCCCTTCGCCCACGGCAGTGTCGGTCTGCAGCGCGATATCGATTGCGCCGGCGCGCAAGCTCTTGTGCAGCCCTTCGGTCGTCTCGGAGGTGATCTGCACCTCGATGCCGGGATAGGTCGAACTCAGGTGGCGCAGGAAGTCGACCAGCCAGGTATGCACCACGGTCTCGATCGCCCCGATGCGCACCAGCCCGAGCAGCTGCTGGTCCGAGCGGCCCAGCACCATGATCTCGCGCTGCAGCTCGAGCATCCGCTCGCCGTAGCTGAGCAACCGCAGGCCAACCGGCGTCAGGCGCAGATCGCGGGCTTCGCGTTCAAAGACGCGGGCTCCGATCTCCTGCTCGAGCGAGGCGATGCGATTTGACATGGCAGCCTGCGTGATGTGCAGATGGTCGGCCGCAGCGCGGAAACTGCCAAGCCGCGCTACCCACATGAAGGCCTCGATGAAACGTGTATTCAAGGGCACCCCGGCGCCAGGCGGCCTGAAATCACACCGTTCATGATGTCGTCCCCCTCGTATTTATGTGCCAATTCACTTTGTCCATCGCGTTCCGTAGGCATCGCGCTTTTACTACACGGTGATGACCAGATCGGTGTACTTCGACAAATGACCATCCGAAGTCACCAAACGTAGTGGCTCCGAAAGAGCCTGTGCAACCAAAAGCCGGTCGAACGGATCACGGTGAATATCCGGCAGATCGCGCGCCATCGCCGCGTGGGCCGCCCGCACCGGCAATTCCGAAAAGCCGCTCGCTTCAATCTCGGACACAAGGAGATTCACATCGACGTCGAGCTTGCCAAGCCCGGCCTTGATCGACGCTTCCCATATACTCGCGCCGCTGACGAACACATCATCGGCGTCAAGTATTAGCTTGCGGGCCGCTTTGGTCAGCTTGCGGTCGTCCGTGACACACCAGAGGTAAACGTGCGTATCGAGAAGCAGGCGCATCACCGACCCTCGAATGCGGCAATCACGTCATCGGGTAGCGGTGCATCGAAGTCTTCGGCGATGCGCACCTTGCCTTTCAGGCCACCAAACCGACGCACCACCTTGGCCCGTTCCATCGGCACCAGTCGCGCGGCCGGTTTGCCTGCCTTGGCAATCACAATTTCCTCGCCGCTGGCTGCGGCATCGACCAAACGCGAAAAATGAGTCTTCGCTTCATGGATATTGACCGTCTGCATTTTTGCTCCTAGTGGACTAAGTCCATATTAGTCCACTGAGTCCACCTGGGTCAACTCCGTCTCGTAATACGTCCCGATTCCTGACTTCGCCCCTCAGGCCCGTGTAAACTGCTGGATTTTTCGAATCCGGCGCAATGTTACAAGTGCCCCGGCGCACAGGCTTCAGCGGCCCGACGCTAGTCCGCCTGCTGGCTCGCCTGACCGACGCCGACGCCCCCTCTCCTGCAAGCTCGCTCTCGAGCCAGCTGAGCCAATGGCTTGGCTGGGCGGACGCGATCGCGCTGTCGTCGGCCCTGAAGGCCAATGCACCGGCTATGCCACCTGCGGCAAGTGCCGCTGCCGGCACCGAGGCGCAGGAATGCGCGCGCGTGCGCGCCACGCTGGCCGACGCCATCGTGGAAGACACCACGCTTGCCAACCGGCGGCGCGGGCCGGCGCGCCCGTCCGCGCTGCCCGACTCCGTCGATGCGCAGGTCGACTATGCGGTCTATCGCCAGCGTTACCTCACGCTCCAACAGACCATGGAGACGGCGATCAGCAACCTGCGCGCCCGCTTGCGCGCCACGTTGTCCGCCCGTGCCCCCGGCGTGGCCAAGCTGGCCTTGGTCGATGCGGTGATGGAACGCGTGCTGGGCGCGCGCGAGCAGGCCCTGCTGGGCACGGTGCCGGCCATGCTGGAGCCGCACTTCCAGCGCCTGCGCCAAGGCGAAGCGGCAGCGCTGGCCGAGGCCCAGGCCGCGGGGCAGCCCCCGGCGGTCCGCCCCGGCGCATGGCTGGGGGTGTTTCGCAAGGATATGCAGAGCGTATTGCTCGCCGAACTCGACATCCGCTGGCAGCCCGTTGAAGGCTTGCTGGCGGCGCTGCAAGACAGCTAACCAGGACATCATGACCCGATACCTCACCCATATTGTTGCTTTCCTGGCGGGCCTGGCGGTCGTGTGCTGGATCGCCGCCGACTATGCCGGCACCAATTTCCTGGCGCTCATCGTCACCTTGCTGATCGGCGGCTTCTACGTGGCGGGGGCGTTCGAGCTGTACCGCTACCGCCAGGCCACGGCCACGCTGGCACAGGCGCTCGCCGGCCTGTCCGAAGCGCCGGCCAGCCTTGGCGGCTGGCTGGAACGGCTGCACCCGAGCCTGCGCGACAGCGCGCGCCTGCGCATCGAAGGCGAGCGCGTCGGCCTGCCCGGCCCCGCGCTCACGCCCTACCTGGTCGGCCTGCTGGTGCTGCTGGGCATGCTGGGCACGTTCCTGGGCATGGTGGCCACACTGCGGGGCACGGGCATCGCGCTGGAAGGCGCCACCGACCTGCAGGCCATCCGCGCCTCGCTGGCCGGGCCGGTCAAGGGGCTGGGCTTTGCCTTCGGCACCTCGGTCGCGGGCGTGGCCACGTCGGCCATGCTGGGGCTGCTGTCGGCGCTGTGCCGGCGTGAGCGGATCCAGGCCGCGCAGGCGCTGGACGCCCGCATCGCCACCACGCTGCGGCCCTACTCCCGCGGCCACCAGCGTGACGAGGCCTTCCGGCTGCTGCAGCGCCAGGCTGACGTGATGCCGGCGCTGGTCGAACAGATGCAAGCCATGATGCGCACCATGGCGCAACAGAACGAGGCCCTGACCGAACGCCTGGCTGCCAGCCAGGACGCCTTCCACGGCAAGACCGAGGTCATCTATACCCGCCTGGCCTCATCGGTGGAGCAATCGCTGAAGGACAGCATTGCCGACAGCGCCCGCGCCGCAAGCGCAGCGATCCAGCCTGCGGTGGACGCGACCATGGCGGGCCTGGCACGCGAAACCACTGCCTTGCGCGACACCGTGACCCACGCCGTGCAACAGCATCTGGATGGGGTATCGAGCCGCTTCGAGACCGCCACCACGGGCGTCGCGGATACCTGGAACCAGGCGCTGGCCGGGCATCAACGCACCAGCGAGGCACTGGCCGCGGATCTGCGCACGTCCCTCGACGGCTTTGCCCAGACCTTCGAACAACGTTCGGCCGGGCTGCTGGACGGTGTCGCCACCCGCCTCGACACGGCTGCCGCCAGCGCTGCCGACGCATGGCGCGAGGCGCTGTCCCGCCAGGAGCGCACCGGCGAGAAGCTCGCCGACGACAACCGGCAAGCCCTGACGTCCGCCGCAGCCGCGTTCGGCGAACATGCGGCGGCACTGGTGCGCACCGTGGGCGAGTCGCATGCCGGGCTGCAGACGCAGCTGGCCGCGCACGACGCGCAGCGCCTGTCGGCCTGGACCGATACGCTCGGCACCATCACGACTGCCCTGCGCCAGGAGTGGGAGCAACTGAACGCGCATACGGTAAGCCGCCAGGACGAGATCAGCACGACGCTGGCGCAAAGCGTGCGCGAGATCTCGGCCCAGACCCAGGCGCATGCCAGCCAGACCCTTGCGGAGATCGACCGCCTGGTGCAAGCCGCTTCGGACGCGCCGAAGGCGGCCGTTGCGCTGCAGGCGGA
>JACXTT010007295.1_pt1 | contig 15604 bp, 16 predicted proteins | sample 9270951 | NCBI WGS metagenome assembly JACXTT01 (sample SAMN15532306, study PRJNA645909) | rock metagenome | isolation source: weathered quartz diorite | place: Puerto Rico | collected 2017-06-21 | reverse complement strand
GCGGCGTGGCGGGCTCAAACTTCGCACTCTGCCTGGCGGCGCTACTCGCGCTGACCGGAGCCTTGGTTAGCCTCGTGCGGCTGACCGTACATTCGACGGAGAGCACCACATGACCCACCCGACACCCGCCAACCCGACTGCTCCTGCGGTCATCAAGCCCCCATTCACCTTCGAGAGCGCTGTCGCCAAGGTGAGGATGGCCGAGGACGCCTGGAACACCCGCGATCCGCAGCGCGTCTCCCTCGCCTACACCGAGGACTCCGTGTGGCGCAATCGCGCCGAATTTCTCAGCGGGCGCGCCGAGATCCAGGCGTTTCTGCGCCGCAAGTGGAGCCGCGAGCTCGACTACCGGCTCATCAAGGAGATCTGGGCGTTCGGGGAAAATCGCATCGCGGTGCGCTTCGCCTACGAATGGCACGACGATTCGGGGAGCTGGTTCCGCTCCTACGGCAATGAGAACTGGGAGTTCGCTCCGAGCGGGCTGATGCGCCGGCGCATCGCCTCCATCAACGACCTGCCGATCGCGGAAGCCGAACGCAAGTACCATTGGAGCGCGCCGGGGCCGAGGCCCAAGGATCATCCCGGCCTGAGCGACCTCGGACTGTAGGCTCGCACGTGCTATTTAGACCTGGGCGTGAATTTGAACTTCTGCCCCGCGACGGTGGCCTGGTACATCGCCCCGCCCTTGACGATCGTGAAGACCGCGAGTCCGTTGTGATATGAGCCAGCCGTGACCGCGTCCTTCCTCCCACCGCTGGCGCCAGCGCTCGCGCCGCTCGTGCCTGCGCTCGCTTCCGCCGCGGCGGTGATGGCCACCGCACTGACGTCGGCGCCGAATTCGAAATCCCCGCTGGTGAAATCCTTGAACGCCCGCGGGTCCTCGAAGAACACGATCTGACTGTAGGCCTGACCACCCGCCTGCAGACCCACGCTCAGCTGCGTCACGGAGGCATCGCCCACGTACCTGCCGTGTTCGTATACGCGCCCCTTGCCGTGTGCACCACCAACCACCAGGCCGGCCTTGCCGATGGTGGGAAAGACGGCGTATCCGTAACAATGGGAAAAGAACGATGCGCTCTCACCCGCGTTCTTGAAGAGCGTCACCGTGTCGCTGTACGAGTCCGCGAGTGCGCCAGAGCCTGAGACGCTGAGCACCGCGCCGAGCAGAAAACCAGAAATCCGCGCCATTGACACTCTCCTTTTCCCTGCGCTGTCGCGCCAGCTGCCTCAGTAGGACCTTCAGGCCTTCTTTTCAACCGGCACGATGGTGAGCTCGACGCGGCGATTCTGCTGGCGACCCTCGGGCGTCGCGTTGCTGGCGACCGGATGCTGCGAGCCGTCGCCGACGACGATCAGCCGCGGCTGCTTGATGCCGTGGCTCATGAGATAGGCGGCGACCGACTGCGCGCGCCGCTCGGACAACGTCTGGTTGTAGGCAGCGCTGCCGGTCGAGTCCGTGTGCCCTGCCACCTCGATGACGGTCTCGCCATACTCCTGCAGCGTGCCGCTGACGGCGTCGAGGACCGGGTAGAAGTTCGCGCTGAGGTCCGCGCTGTTGGTCGCGAAGGTGATGCTGCCGGGCATGTTGAGCGTCAGGTTATTCCCCTGACGGACCACGGTGACACCGGTGCCGGCCAATTGCTGGCGCAGTTTGCGCTCCTGCCGATCCTGGTAGTTGCCGATCGCTCCGCCCGCGATACCGCCGACCGCGGCGCCGATCAGAGCATTCTGGAGCTTGTCGCCGCGTGTCAGGAGGCCCACGACCGCGCCGGCTGCGGCACCGTAGGCGGCGTCGCGGCGGGTCTTGGCGTAGTCAGGGCTCGTGGAGGCTTCCTGCACCGTCGCGCAGCCACCCAGAACGAGGGTGTGCGTGATCAGTACCGCGACCAGAAAGCGAGTCAGGCGCTTCATGTTCCTCGTCCTCCTTCAGGTTTCACTCGCGAGGAATGTTATGCGCAGCCGCGTCAATCGTCATCGTCGTCATGATGATGCCGGTACCATCCTCGGTGCCGATAGTAGGCCCGGTCATAGTCGCGATCATAGCCCGGGACCAGCACGTAGCCAGGCGGCGGAGCGTAGGCCCCATAGTACCCGGGCGGCACCGCATACGCAGGCGGCAGCTCGGGTACGTAGTACCGCGGGGGCGCGACGTACACGGGTGGCGGCGCCACGACGGCGACACCCGGCACGCCGATGCTAATGCCGACCGCCCAATCGGCGGCCTGTACGGCCGGCGTGCCGGCAGCAAGCCCCAACCCCAGAACCACACCCGGGGCAGGAATCAGTTTCATTGTGCACCTCCTCCGCTTCAGGTCCAACCGTGAAGGAGCTTGAACCAGGGAAACTGAACCTTCGCTTAAGGCCTCCCGGCGCCGATCAACGCACCGCTGAACACGGTAACATCGCGTGCCATGAGTGGAACGATTCGCGACCACATCAAGAGCCGCGTGCGGTTGTGCTTTGCCTTCGCAATCGGCGGGTGGCTCCTGATCGCGCTGGGTGGAGCGTTGGCAAGCAGCCTGCCCGACAGCGTCCCTCGTGCCGCCTTGCCCCTTGCGGGATTCCTGCTGTTCGGCGGGTCGCTTCTGGCCATGCAGTGGACGGTCAGATGCCCGAAATGCAAGGCGAAGCTCGGGCAGACGATCGCGATGCCGCTCGCCTTCAGCTGGGGTTCCGGGTCAAAGGTGAATTTCTGCCCCTTCTGCGGGGTCAACCTCGACGAGCCCCGCCCGCAGCCGCAGGCTCCGGCGCCGTCTCAGAATCCAATCAAGTAGGGTTGCGCGTGCGCCATTCACCAGGCGGACACGGAACATCTCTCTAAAGGGCGTTGTTCCCTCTGTGCGCTGCACATACCGTGGTCGCATTTGAAGCGGCACGGAGCAACGTCAATGGGTCTCAAAGACAAGGTGGCCGTCGTGACCGGCGCGGCCAGCGGTATCGGCAAGGAAATCGCGCGGACCTTCGCCCAGGCAGGCGCACGCGTGGTGATCGCCGATCTCAACTCCACAGCAGCCCACGCGGCGGCCGAGGAGCTGGACGGCTCCGGTCGGCGCGCCATGGCCGTGGCGATGGATGTCACCAGCGAGTCGGACGTCGAATCCGGCATGGCGGCCGTGGTCTCGGCCTTCGGGCGACTCGATGTCCTCGTCAGCAACGCCGGGGTCCAGATCGTCTCTCCGCTGGAGGAGTTCCCCTTCGCGGATTGGAAGCGGCTCCTGGCCATTCATCTGGATGGCGCCTTTCTCACCACGCGAGCGTCGCTGCGGCAAATGTACAAACAAGGCGGCGGCACCATCATCTACATGGGGTCGGTACACTCCAAGGAGGCTTCCGTGCTGAAGGCGCCCTACGTCACCGCCAAGCACGGCCTCATCGGCCTCGCCAAGGTGGTGGCCAAGGAAGGCGCCAAGCACGGCGTGCGCGCGAACGTCATTTGTCCCGGCTTCGTGCGCACGCCGCTCGTCGACCAGCAGATCCCGGAGCAGGCGCAGAAGCTGGGCATCTCGGAGGAGGCCGTCCTCAAGAACATCATGCTCAAGGACACGGTCGACGGTGAGTTCACCACCCTCCGCGACGTCGCGGAGGCGGCGCTGTTTTTCGCTTCCTTCGAGTCGAACGCCCTGACCGGGCAATCCCTGGTCGTCAGCCACGGCTGGTTCATGCAGTGACCACGGGCGCGTCCACCGAGCGTCGCCTAGCGGCGTTCGATGAAGTGGCTCGCGATTGGACGGTGGCTGGTGCCCGGACTTACAAGCGCAGCGATCGGAGGCGCAGAGCGTTACCGATCACGGAAACCGAGCTCAAGCCCATCGCCGCGGCAGCCACGATCGGACTCAGAAGCAGGCCGAAGGCAGGATACAGCGCCCCGGCCGCGACAGGAATCCCCAGCGCGTTGTAGACGAAAGCGAGCGCGAGGTTCTGCCGGATGTTGCGCATCGTTGCTCGACTGAGGGTCCGCGCACGAGCAATGCCGACCAGATCCCCCTTTACCAGGGTGACACCGGCACTCTCCATCGCGATATCGGTGCCGGTGCCCATCGCGATGCCGACGTCGGCTTCCGCCAGCGCCGGCGCGTCGTTCACGCCGTCGCCCGCCATCGCCACCACGTGCCCCGCGTCACGGAGTCGCCGGACCACGGCGTGCTTCTGCTCAGGCAGCACCTCGGCCTCGATGTCGCTGATGCCGAGCTTCGCCGCGACCGCCTCGGCCGTCTCGCGATTGTCTCCCGTGAGCATGACGATGCGGACACGATCCGCCCGCAGGCTGTCGAGCGCCGCCCGCGTCGAGGCCTTGATCGGATCGGCGACCGCCACCAGCCCCGCGGGACGCCCGTCGACCGCTACGTACACGACCGTCGCACCCCCGCGGCGATACTCATCGGCGCGACTCGTCAGGCTCTCCGGGGCATTCTCGATGAGCTTTGCGCTGCCCACCGACACCTCCCGGTCGCGGACGCGTCCGCTCACCCCCTTTCCGGTGATGGCGTGGAAGTCCTTCACCTCTTGCGGCACGAGGTGCCGCTCGCGCGCAGACGCGAGGATTGCGCTCGCCAGCGGATGCTCGCTCCCCCGCTCAACGCTGGCCGCCTGCGAGAGCAGGCTTGCCTCTTCGAACCCCTCCACGGTTGCGCAGCCCACGACGCGTGGTCTGCCCTCGGTCAGGGTCCCCGTCTTGTCGACCACCAACGTGTCGATCTTCTCGAAGCGCTCAAGCGACTCGGCGTTCCTGATCAGCACCCCGACGGTCGCCCCCTTGCCGATACCGACCATGATCGACATCGGAGTCGCGAGCCCGAGCGCGCAAGGACAGGCGATGATCAGCACCGAGACCGCCGCGACCAGGGCGGAGGAAAGCGCTGGCGCCGGGCCCCAGATCATCCAGCCTGAGAAGGCCATGAGAGCCACGATAACGACGGCCGGCACGAACCACGCCGAAACGACGTCGGCGAGCCGCTGAATCGGTGCGCGGCTCCGCTGGGCATCGGCCACCAGCTGGACGATCCGCGCGAGCACCGTCTCGGCGCCCACCTGCTCGGCGCGCATCACGAGTGTGCCGGTGCCATTCAGCGTCCCACCGATCACCCTGGCGCCAGGCGCCTTGGTGACCGGCATCGACTCACCGGTGATCATTGATGCGTCGACCGCACTCTCGCCTTCGAGCACCTCGCCGTCGACGGGCACGCTCTCGCCCGGTCGTATCCGCAGTTGATCCCCCGGCCTGACGTGATCGAGGGGAACATCCTCATCGCAACCGTGGTCGGCAACCCGATGGGCGATTTTCGGCGCCAGGCGCAGAAGCGCGCGGATGGCATCGCTCGTCGCCGCCCGCGCGCGCAATTCGAGGACCTGACCCAGGAGGACCAGCACCGTGATCACGGCCGCAGCTTCATAGTAAACGGCGACGGCACCATCGTGCTCCCGGACAGAGGGCGGGAAGAGTCCGGGCGCGAAGGTTGCCACCAAGCTATAGAGGTAGGCCGCACCAACGCCGAGTGCGATGAGACTGAACATGTTGACCGAGCGGTTGCGGAGGGAGGCCCACGCCCGAACGAAGAACGGCCAGCCGGCCCACAGAACGACCGGCGTTGCCACCACAAGCTCGAGCCAGGTTGCCAGCGAGGATGTCAGGTACCCGTGCAGACCGACTGCCGGAAGGTGGCTCGACATTTCCCACAGCACCAAGGGCGCGCTGAGCAGGAGTCCGGTCGAGAAACGCCACGTCATGTCGCGCAGCTCAGAGACCTCGTCCCTGGCGGCCACAGGACTCAGAGGCTCGAGTGCCATGCCACAGATAGGGCAATTGCCGGGCCCGCCGCGACGCACCTGCGGATGCATGGGGCAGGTGTACAGAGAGGGACTCGGCTGAACTTCCACGTCCATCAAGGCATACTCAGAGCCTACCCGCGCTGAAACAACAACACCCACCTATCAAACGCCGCGGATCGATCCCCCACGGGGAGTGTGATGAACACGCGGTGCGAAACCCCATCCGTAGGTGGTCCAATGCCCCACGTTACCAACCTCATCAACGACTTGCAGGTAGGGACTGGCTTCCCCAGCGCCAGTCGCGAATTTCCGGCAGGTCCTCGCCGTAGCGCGCGATGTATTGCCGATGCTCGATCAGCTTGTCACGCAGCGCCTGCTTGACATAGCCGGCAGTGGACCCGAGTTGCGGTAATCGATCAATGGCGTCCGCCACCAGGTGAAAGCGATCGAGGTCGTTAAGCACCGTCATGTCGAACGGCGTGGTGATCGTGCCCTCCTCCTTGTAACCCCGGACGTGGAGGTTGTCATGATTCTTGCGCCGGTACGTCAGACGATGGATGAGCCATGGGTATCCGTGGAAGGCGAAGATGATCGGCCGGTTGCGCGTGAACAGGGCGTCGAAGTCATCGTCCGACAGGCCATGAGGGTGCTCGCTCGCTGGTTGCAGCTTCATCAGGTCGACCACGTTGACGACGCGCACCTTCAGCTCGGGAAAATAGCCGCGCATCAGCTTTACAGCGGCCAGCGTCTCGAGCGCCGGCACGTCCCCGGCGCAGGCCATGACCAGATCGGGCTCCACCCCACGGTCGCTGCTCGCCCATTCCCAGATGCCGATGCCGCGACTGCAGTGCTTGACGGCGGCGTCCATGCTCAACCACTGGGGCGCTGGGTGCTTCCCGGCCACCACAACGTTCACATAATGGCGGCTGCGCAGGCAGTGATCGACCACCGACAGCAGGCAATTGGCGTCCGGCGGCAGGTACACGCGGATGACGTCGGCCTTCTTGTTGACGACATGATCGATGAAGCCCGGGTCCTGGTGCGTGAAGCCGTTGTGGTCCTGCCTCCAGACGTGTGAGCTCAAGAGGTAATTCAGCGACGCGAGCGGGCGCCGCCATGGGATCTGCCGCGTCACCTTCAGCCACTTTGCATACTGATTGAACATCGAATCCACGATGTGTATGAACGCCTCGTAGGAGTTGAAAAGTCCGTGCCGACCCGTAAGCAGGTAGCCCTCCAGCCATCCCTGACACAGGTGCTCACTCAGCACCTCCATGACGCCGCCCTCGGCGGCGAGATGGTCATCGCCCGGCATGGTCTGCGCGGTCCACTGGCGGTCGGTAGCCTCGAACACGGCATTGAGACGATTCGAGGCAGTCTCGTCGGGCCCGAACAGGCGGAAATTCCGCGGGCGTTGATTGAGTCTGATCACGTCGCGTAGAAGACTCCCCAGCACGCGGGTGTCCTCGGCATCGATCGCACCGGGCGCCTCGACCGGCACGGCGTACTCGCGAAAGTCGGGCATGTGCAGCTCGCACAGCTTGAGTCCGCCGTTGGCGTGCGGATTGGCCCCCATGCGTCGATCGCCCCGGGGTGCAAGCTCGGCCAGCTCCGGGCGTAGCGTCCCGCTGGCATCGAAGAGCTCATCGGGCCGATAACTGCGCAGCCACTCTTCGAGCAGCTTCAGGTGCATTGGGTTCGTGCGGACTTCCGCGAGCGGTACCTGGTGTGAACGAAAGGTCCCCTCGACGCGCTGTCCATCCACGACCTTCGGGCCGGTCCAGCCCTTCGGCGTGCGCAACACCACCATCGGCCAGCGCGGGCGCTCCCTGAATCCCTGCGATCGGGCCTGACGCTGAATGGCCTTGATCTCCACGATGACGCGATCGAGGGTGGCGGCCATCAACTGATGCATCGCAGCCGACTCCTCGCCTTCGACCATGTACGGGCTGTAGCCGTAGCCGCGCAGCAGCTCCTCGAGCTCCGCGCTCGCAATGCGCGCCAGCACGGTGGGATTAGCGATCTTGTAGCCGTTCAGGTGCAGGATCGGCAACACGGCGCCGTCGGTGGCCGGATTGAGAAACTTGTTGCCGTGCCAGCTGGCGGCGAGCGGCCCGGTCTCCGCCTCACCATCGCCCACGACGCAGGCGGCAATGAGATCGGGATTGTCGAACACCGCACCATAGGCGTGACTCAAGGAATAGCCGAGCTCGCCGCCTTCGTGAATCGAGCCCGGAGTCTCCGGCGCCACGTGACTCGGAATACCGCCGGGGAAAGAAAACTGCCTGAAGAGGCGCTTCAGGCCCTCGGTGTCCTGGGTAATGTCCCCATAGAACTCGCTGTAGGTGCCCTCCAGATAGGTGTTGCCCACGATCGCCGGTCCACCGTGCCCGGGGCCGGAGATGTAGATCATGTCGAGAGCGTATTGCCTGATGATCCGGTTCAGGTGCACGTAGATGAAGTTCTGCCCCGGCGTTGTGCCCCAGTGGCCAAGCAGCCGGGGCTTGATGTGCCCGGGTTGCAGTGACTCACGCAGGAGCGGGTTGTCATAAAGGTAGATCTGCCCGACCGAGACATAGTTCGCCGCGCGCCAGTAGGCATCGATCCGGCGCAGCAGCTCAGGAGCCAGCGGAGCGTCCATCGGCATTCTCCAATAAGCAGGAGCAGCCACAATCGCGCGAGGATACGATAGCCCCGTGACACTCCTGACCGTCAATAGCGGCAGCACTTCGGTGAAGCTCGGGCTCTACGAACCGAGCGACGCGGGCGCGCCGCTGCGGGTTGCCACCGAGCAGCAGGCGGGTCGCGACCTCGATCCGCCCGCGGTGCTGCGCGCGGTGGCCGCGAAACTGCGGACGACACCCGAGGCGATTGCGCACCGCATCGTTCAGGGTGGAACTCGATTCGTGCGGCCGACGCGGATCGACGCCGAGGTCATCACCGCCATCGAGCAGCTCGCGCCCCTCGCTCCGCTGCACAATCCGCAGGCGCTGCGGTGGCTCGCCGCGGCGCAAGAGGTGTGGGGCCGCGAGACTCCCCAGGTGGCGGTGTTCGACACCGCGTTCTTCGCCCATCTGCCACGGGTAGCGGCTGAATATGCGCTGCCTGCGTACGTCGGCATTGAGCGCGGCGTGCGGCGCTATGGGTTCCATGGCCTGGCTCATGAGTCTATGTGGCGCAGCTGGTGCAGGTTGTACCCGGAGCTGCCACGAGGCGGCCGGCTGATCACACTGCAGCTCGGCGGCGGCTGCTCGATCACCGCGATCCATCAAGGGCGACCCCTGGACACCTCGATGGGCTTCTCGCCGCTCGAAGGGCTGGTCATGGCCACCCGGGCCGGCGACCTCGATGCGGCGATCGTGCCATACCTCGAGCGCCAGCTGGCGCTGACGGGTGATGAGGTCGTCGAGCTCCTCAACAACCGCTCGGGACTTGCCGGTGTCTCGGGAACGGACGCCAGTCCGGCGGCCCTGCTGGCCGACCCCTCACCACGGGCGCAGTTTGCAGTCGAGCTCTACTGCTATCGCATCCGCAAGTATCTCGGCGCCTATATGGCCGTGCTTGGGGGCTGCGACGGCATCGTCTTCGGCGGTGGTGTCGGTGAGCACGTGCCGGGAATACGGTCCCGCGTCCTCGCCGGCCTCGCCTGGGCCGGAGTCGCGCTCGACCCGGTGCTCAACGAGGCGGCACGCGGCGCCGACTCACGCATTGGAGGCACGCAGGCAGCCGTTCGCGTGCACGTGATCGGCTCCGATGAGGAGTCGGTGCTCGCGCGCGCGGCGGCCGAGCTGGCGGGTGTCCCCGGCGAAAATTGATTTGGCGGCGATCGGCTGGCGGATTCAAACGAGTATCGCGCCGCGCTGTGGATCGTCGATCCAGCTCGAGGCTCGGCACCCCATGCCTCATTTCTTGCTCTCAGCTGCGTAGCCGGCGTACAGGTGATCCAGCACGGGCGTCATCGCTTTCAGCAGCCTGTCATCGTTCTCCTGCAGCGTGCGGGCCCCCGCCATGATGGTTGCGAAGCCCGGAGCCTCGGCGATGGGAATCCCGCCCACATCAAGGTGGTGCACCAAAGCGCCGAGCCGCGCGAGCCCCGGGTCCTGTTCCAGACCGAAGCTCGCCACCAGAACTTCGAAAGTCACCTTGGAATCCGCGTGCGTGAACTCGGCGCCGTCGAAATCGAAGCCCACTGCCCGCTTGGGGCAATCCCTCACGCGCCTGAGCCACAGGAACTTCGCCTGCGGGTCGATAAAGCGCCGGATGAGCCACGCCGACGCCACCCGGTCGATCCACAGGTGTTCGCGTGTGGCCCACGTGCGTCCGCGATATTCCTTCCGACTGCGCGGACGGATCTTTCGATGTGCAGCATGCGGCTCGTCCGGCGCGAAGCGGGCGTTGATCGCCGCTTCAGCCTCAGCGAGTGCGCCCTCCATCTGCTTGTGTGGCTCGCCGGGGAAGAAGTCACGGACGACGATCGTTGCCACGTCCCGCGCTACATTCGCCAGCCGCTGCCGCGCTGCAGGCTCTTCCAGCTTCGCGAGCTCTCGCTTGAGCGCGTCAAGACGCTGAATGACCTCGGCGTACTCGGCGGTGCGATCGAACAGCGCGATGAACGCAGCGGCCTGCTCGGCGGAGTCCGCATCGAAGGCCAGAATATGAACGAGACCGCCGGCCGCTTTGATCTCCCCGCCCTGCTCTTCGAAGATGCGCCGGCTGCGGTCTGAGCTCGGCAGCAAGTACGCGCCATCCCGCAACAGGCCCGCCCCCGCCGCTTTCAGTCCGCGCCAGATCCGCATGCGCAGCGTCGGGTTGCGCCCCGGCAGGTTGGTTACGAGGACCAGCCAGGCTGGAGCTTTCGGTGTCATTGTAGATAATACTACTGTAATGTAATGACATTAACCAAGTAGGGTCAGGTGACCGGAGCCCCTATGAAATGGGTTACCCGTGAACGCCCCAAGATCGATCGTCTCGCCTGCCCGTGGTTGATCCTGCGGTTCATCGATGCGGACGCCGAGATTCGCTACGTGCGGGCGGCCCAGGTACTGGAGGTTGCGCGAGGCGAGGGTGCGATCCCATTCGACGTGCCCGGTGTCGAGCTCACCCACTCGGGCCCGCTGTGCAGCTTTGATGCCTTCCTCGAGAAGTATCATCTCGAAGATGCCGCGCTGGCGCGCTTAGCCGAGATCGTGCGTGCGGCCGACACGGACACGTTGGATCGGTCGCCCCAGGCTCCCGGGCTGTTGGCGATTTCCCTGGGTCTTGGCGCGAACATCGGCGATGACCAGGAGTTGCTGAAGACGGCTCTGCCCCTTTACGACGCCTTATACACCTGGTGTCGCTCGCTCGGCGGCGAGCGTCACGGCTGGCATCCGCAGACGATTCTGAAAGAGATGGATCCGTGAGGCCCGTTGCGCGTGCTTCCGGTGTGTCCGGAATTACCCGTCGGGAATTCGGACGCTCGGCGTTGCTCGCGTGGCTGACCGTCGCAAGCGGACAACAGTCCGGCGATGCGGCCTCTTTGCCCACGGGCCGGGCAGACACCGCGCGCTGGCGGGCCGATTTCCCGATGCTTGATCAATACGTCAACGGCCATCCGCTCGCGTACCTGGACAACGCAGCCACGACACAGCGTCCGACAGCCGTGTTGCAGGCGATAATGGACTACTACCATCAGAACAACGCCAATCCCGGTAGCGCGCTGCGCGCCCGCGGAGGATTCGGGATGAATCGCATCGCGATATTGACAGCGGGAGTCGCGGCCATGGCGCTGTCGACCTCGGCGCCGGCGAGCAACATCGACTGGGCGCGGGTCGATCAAGCGATCGGAAAGAAAGGATCGGACCAACCCGGGGGCGTACACAAGTATGGCCTGCCTCGCTCGGATCTGACTGTGACCGTCGATGGTGTATTGATCAGACCGGCCCTGGCGCTCGGATCGTGGGTGGCGTTTCAGCCCACAGGCGACGGCGCAATGTGCATGGGCGATCTCGTCCTGACGGATACCGAGATCAGCCCCGTCATGCAAAGTCTCGTCGAGCACGGGGTCGAGATCACCGCTGTGCACAATCACTTGCTGCGAACGTCGATTCCCGTGTTCTACATGCACGTCGGCGGGCATGGCGACCCCGTGAAACTTGCCGCAGCGCTGCATGCGGCGCTCTCATTGAGCAACACCCCTTTGAGCCAGGCGCCGGCCGCAGCGGCGACGCCCCCGGAACTCGACACCGCGGCCATCGAGAAGACGCTGAGATACAAAGGCGCCGCGAATGGCGGGGTGTATCAGTTCAGCATTCCACGAGCGGAAGCTCTGACTGAGGGTGGCATGGTCGTGCCGCCCAGCATGGGGACGGCCATTGCGATCAACTTCGAGCCCACGACGGCCGGCAAGGCGGCCATCAGCGGCGATTTCGTACTGCTCGGGACCGAAGTAAATCCCGTGCTGAAGACGCTGCGCCAGAACGGCATCGAAGTGACGGCTCTGCACAGCCATATGATCGATGACTCGCCCCGCCTCTTTTTCATGCATTTCTGGGCGAACGATGATGCCCTCAACCTCGCGCGAGGCCTGCGCGCAGCGCTCGACCTTGCCAACGTGAAACCTGGGTCGTAGTCGTTTGCGGCACCCCGGGGAAACTTCGGTGACGGAGAGCAGCACAACTCAGACGGTCCGTCTGAGCGAGCTCGTGCGCTACTTCTTGCGCCTTGGGCTCCTCGGCTTTGGCGGCCCGGTGGCACTGGTAGGCCAGATGGAGCGCGAGCTCGTCACCGAGCGCGGCTGGCTCACGCGAGAACAGATGCGCGAGGCGATCGCCGTGTGTCAGTCATTGCCCGGGCCGCTCGCGATCCAGGTCGGCATCTTCATCGCCTACTTGCGCGGAGGCAAACGCGGCGCCTGGGCGGGCGGCTGGGCATTCATCCTGCCGAACTTCCTCATCGTGGCAGCCCTCGGCGCGCTGTACGTCCATTTTGGCGGCCTGAAGCCCGTCACCGCGATTTTCTATGGTGTAAGTCCGGCAGTCATCGCGCTGATCCTGCATTCCTGCTATCGGCTCGCAAGGCTTGGCATGGAGGACACGCTCCAATGGCTTCTCGCTGCGGTCTGCCTCGGCATCACGGTCGTCCTGAAGGCCGAGGTCGCTCTGTTGTTCATCGGGGCAGGCGCAGTCGGAATTGTGTACTACGGCACTCTGGTGCGCAGGCCCTCGTCCACAGCGCCGCTTGCGGCGGCGTTGCCGTTACTGCCCACCGCTCCCGCGGCTCCGGTCGCGATGCTGTCCACGATTGGCAAACTGCTGTTGTTCTTTCTCAAGGCCGGTGCCCTCACCTTTGGCAGTGGTCTCGTGATCGTGCCGTTCCTCCAGCAGGGCATCGTGCAGCAGTACGGCTGGCTCAACGAGCGGGATTTTCTGGTGGCCGTCGCGGTCGGCATGATCAGTCCCGGACCCGTCGTGATCACGGCGACTTTCGTCGGCTACCTGGTCGCGGGCTTTTCGGGCTCGGTGGCAGCCACGATCGGCATATTCCTGCCCTCATTTGTCCTGGTGCTTGTCGCCGCACCGATCCTGGCGCGGTACCGCACCAACCCGAACGTCCAGGGCTTCATCAAGGGGGCTTACGCGGCGGCCATCGGGACCATCCTCGGCGCCTGTATCTTGCTCGGCCGCATTGCCATCGGGGATTGGTTCACCGCGGCGGTCGGCGTCGCCGCGCTGCTCGCCCTGTTCCTGTGGAAGGTGAGCAACCCGTTTCTCATGGCTGCCACGGCAGCGGCGGGCCTGATCGCCTTCCCGCTGATCCACCCGGCCTGGGTGATGGTGAAGTAGAGCAAGGGCCGACCGTTTTGAGTCACGCACACAACGAGGGGAACCACATGAGCAAGTCACTTTGCCCGATCACGCTCGGCACTCTGTGGGTTGCCGCCTCCGCCATCGGCGCAGAAGCGGAGAAACCGGTCGATATCGTGAGGATGCTGAGCAGCGCGAAGGTCACCCTGCAGCAAGGCCTCACTGCGAGCGAGTCGCAGGGCAAGCCGATCTCCGGGAAGTTCGAGGTCGACGAGGGCCACTTCCAACTCTCGATCTACACGGTCAAGGGCGGAAAGTTCTACGAGGTGATCGTCGATCACAATACTGGCGCGGTCGCCAAGACCGAATCGATGCATGAGGCCGACGACCTCGCAGAGGCCAAAGTGCAGAACGACGCGATGAGCAAGGCTGCCAGGACGCTCAAGTCCGCCGTCGACCAAGCCGAGCAGGCGAATCCCGGCTTACGTGCGATGAGCGTCACCCCGAAGCTCGAGAAAGGTCACGCGGTGGCTGTCGTGACGCTCGTGAAGGGGACTGCCCGCAAAAGAGTCACGGAGTCTTTGGAGTGATGCGCGGTCTTCTGACGCCGTACCGAATGGCCGCGGCCAGCTTTACGCTGACGATTGCGTTAGCGCCTCCAGCGCCCGCGGCCGGCACCGCGCCCCTGACGATCGATGCAAAGATACCGCTCGGGAGCGTTCATGGACGAATTGACCATCTGGGTGTCGACCTCAAGCGCCAGCGGCTTTATGTGGCCGAGCTCGGCAACGACAGCGTCGGGGTCATCGACCTGAAGGAACGAAAGACAGTGCAGACCCTCTCAGGTCTGAAGGAGCCGCAGGGAATCGGCTACGAGCCCACGACGGACACATTGTATGTTGCCAATGCGCGAGACGGTTCGGTGCGAGTCTTCAACGGTTCAGACTTGACGCCGGCCGGCCAGATCGCACTCGGCGATGATGCGGACAATGTACGAATTGACGAGGCCACGCACCGAGTCTGGGTCGGCTATGGACACGGAGCGCTCGCGGTCATCGATCCCGTCAGCCGGCGAAAGGTTGCGGACATTCCCTTGCCAGGACATCCGGAGGGCTTTCGCCTCGAGGGCACTGGGTCGCGAATCTTCGTCAACGTTCCCGATGCGGGCGAGATCGCCGTCGTCGATCGCAATACGAACAGGCAAACCGGACGCTGGAAGACGAACGAGTTGCACGCGAACTTCCCGCTGGCACTGGACGACGTGGATCAGGTTCTCGTGATCTTCCGTCACCCGGCGAAACTCGTGGCGCTTCGGAAGCAGGAGGGACACGCAGTCCAGTCGCTCGATACTTGCGGCGACTCTGATGACCTGTTTGTCGATTCCACGCGCCACCGGGCGTACGTCACCTGCGGTGAGGGCTACATTGAGGTGTTTAGTCGTGGCGCGGCGGGATACCAAGCCGCGGGACGACTCGCAACATTGGGCGGAGCGCGCACCTCGCTCTTCGTTCCGGAACTGGACAGACTGTTCCTCGCGGTGCGGGCGACCCTCACAACCCCAGCCTCCATATGGGTCATTCGTCCCGAGCCCGCTGAGAATTGATCTGGGTGGCGCCGCCGGCCGGAGTTGAGCAGGTACGCCAATGACCTTGAATCAATTCAGTTTTTTTGCAGCGGAAGAATTCCGGGTACCCCCAAACGTACCCGCGCCAGGTGGGCGCTGCTTGAGGATAACCAAGCCCGCGAATCGTGATCCGCTCGAAAACACCGTCTGCGCCTTTTTTACACAGTTCAAGCTCGCGCTTTAACCGGTGCTCTACTGAAGGCCACCATGCTCGGTCGGACCCGAGCACCGGTCGTCCCTCCCCCCGGGGTATTGATCGTCATGAACGATTCCGGCCCTTTCGGGTACCCACAGAGGTGATGCGTATACTGCTGAGGCCACTCCATCGCTGGATCTGGCTCGATACAGCGCGACGAGCTCGCAAGCTGCTTCGTTTCGCCGAAACCGAGGCAGATGGCGGGCGCGATCTGGTGCGCGCTGCCGAAGTAAC
>JACXTT010007294.1_pt1 | contig 15608 bp, 16 predicted proteins | sample 9270951 | NCBI WGS metagenome assembly JACXTT01 (sample SAMN15532306, study PRJNA645909) | rock metagenome | isolation source: weathered quartz diorite | place: Puerto Rico | collected 2017-06-21 | reverse complement strand
GCGACGACCGCGCCGGCGCCTCAGGCGGCCGGCGCCACGCGACCGCCGGCCGCGCCCGGAGGAGTCGAGGAGCGCGTGCCGCTGCGCGGGCTGCGGCGCAAGATCGCCGAGCACATGCGGCACTCGCTCGACACCGCGGCCCACTACACGTTCGTCGCCGAGTGCGATATGACCGAGCTCGCCGCCCATCGCGCCGGGCTCGTGGCGCGCGCGCAGGCGGCGGGCGTCAGGCTCACCTACCTCGCTTATGTCGTGAAGGCGCTCACCGCTTCGCTGCGCGAGTTCCCGTCGCTCAACGCGAGCCTCGACGACGCCGCAAAGGAGATCGTGATCAAGCGATCCATCCACGTGGGGCTCGCCGTGCATACTCCGGAGGGACTCACGGCGCCCGTGATCCACGACGCCGACCGGCTCGGGTTGCTGGCCCTGGCGCGCGAGATCGACCGGCTGGCGCAGGCGGCGCGGACCGGCAAGCTCAGGCTCGAGGAGCTGCAGGGCGGGACGATCACGGTGACGAGCACCGGAGCCAGGGGGGGCGTGCTCGCCACGCCGATCCTCCATCACCCGCAGGTGGCGATCCTCGGCGTTCACGAGGTGAAGCCGCGACCGGCGGTTCGCGACGGCCAGATCGTGATCCGCGACCTCGGCAACCTGTCGCTGTCGCTGGATCACCGCGTCGTGGACGGCGCCGTCGGCGCCGAGTTCCTGTACCACCTGATCGACCACCTCGAGCACCCGACGCGCTGGCTCGGCGAGCAGGACATCGGATGAGCAGCCTGGTCGACGAGACCCTGGTGCAGGTGATCGACGTCACGGGCAAGGCCGTCGGGCCCGTGCCCGACGTCCCGAAGGACGACTTGCGGGCGATGCACCGCCACATGGTGCGCATGCGGCAGCTCGACCAGCGCATGCTGTCACTCCAGCGTCAGGGTCGGATCGGGTTCTACGGCATGGCCACCGGCCAGGAGGCATCGGTCACGGGGTCCGCCTATCCCTTGCGGGCGTCCGACTGGATCTTCCACGCCCTGCGCGAGACCGGCGTCTGCATGTGGCGCGGCACGACGATTCGCGAGCTGGTGTGCCAGCTGATCGGCAACTCGGGCGACGTGCTCATGGGTCGACAGATGCCGATGCACTTCAGCGACCGCAGAGTGAACTCCGTCGCGTGGTCGAGCGTCATCGGCACTCAGCTGCCCCAGGCCGTGGGCGCCGCGTGGGCCGCGAAGCTGCAGGGACGCGACGACGTGTGCGTGGGCTACATCGGCGACGGCGGCACCTCGACCGGCGACTTTCACGCGGCGATGAACTTCGCCGCGGTCTACCGGGTGCCGTGCGTGATCTTCTGCCAGAACAATCAATGGGCGATCTCGGTGCCGCTGTCGCAGCAGACCGCGTCCAGCTCGATTGCGGTCAAGGCCGTCGCCTACGGCGTGCCCGGCGTTCGGGTCGACGGCAACGATTTGCTGGCGGTGATCTCGGCGATGCGCCAAGCGGTCGATCGGGCGCGCTCGGGCGGGGGACCGACGTTGATCGAGTCGGTCACGTTCCGAATCGGCGGTCACTCCTCGAGCGACGACCCCTCGCGCTACCGCAGCGCCGAATTGGTCCAGCAGTGGGAGCAGCGGGACCCGATCGTGCGTATGGAACGCTGGCTGCGGGCGGAGAAGCTCCTGACGGACACCGACCTCGAGACCTGGACGGCCGAGGTCCAGGACGAGATCTCGGCCGCGATCAAGGAGTCCGAGTCGTTGCCGCCGCCCGCGCTCGAGACCTTGTTCACGGACGTCTACAAGGACATGCCGCCGCACATTGCCGCACAGATGCGTTACGCCCTGAGCGTCGGCGAAGGCCAGAAGTTCGAAGGCGCGTTTCCGCTGTAGCGCGCGGGGGGGGCGGGCCATGGTCCCCTCTTCGCCTCGGGCTGGCGCGTGCCGGCACCCGTTGTCGGCGTGCGCTTCCCTCCTCGTCTCGCGGCGAGCGGGGGGCGGGCGGGCCGTGTTCCCCGACGAGATGAGGATGCGCGCAGCCAGGGACGGCGGAGCGCGTCCGAATCCGAGGGCAGCAGCCAGGATGGCTGCTGACCGAGGCGAGGAGGGGAACACGGCCCGCCCGCCCCCCGCTCGCCGCGGCGAACGCCGGCAGCGAGTGCTGGCGGAGGCGTGACCGCTGGGACCAAAACAGCACGAGGGCCCAGGCTTCCCTGGACCCCCGCCGTTTGGTCCGGCCCGCGCCATCGCGCGGCGCCTGGACCCGTGACCGTCCGCCATGGCGGCGCGGCCGTGTCGGTGGCGTTATTTCTTGGTCCCGCTCGTGGTCGCTGAGGACGCTGACTTCTTCTTGTCGTCGAAGTCTCGCGGGATCGCCTTCTGGTCGAATGGGTCGCCCGGCTTCCACTTCATCGCCGACGGGCCGAGCGTGATCGCGACGCGATGCTGCCCGCCCTGATTGCCGCTGAGAATGAAGCCGTAGTCGAACCACAGACCGTGCGTGCCAAGGCCCGTGCCGAACGTGGGTCCGCCCAACGGCTCGTCCGCCGGCGCCCCCATCTCGGCGCGATAGCCCGCGCGTAGCGCGACGTGCTCCTTCCACAGCCATTCGACCCCGGTTCGCACGTCCGTGTACGAGGTGGCGGGCACGTTCACGTCGCACGCGACCGTGACGCCGGTCGGGGCGAGCGTGTAGGACGCCCCGCCGCCGTAGTTCGCCGGGAACGGGTAGGCGCTCGATCCGTATCGCATGTAGCCGCCGAAGTTCTGAGCCGCGAATCCCAGCCCGAGCGCGCCGATGCGTGCCGACACGCCGCCGTCGAACGTCACGCCGGTGCCGCGCTCCGACGGACCCAGGTCGTCGAGCACGTATTTGCCCGTGACTCCGACCGCAACGTGCGATCCGATCGCCTGCGCGAGCTGCAGCATCCCGGCCGCGGAGCCCACGCTGAAGCTCTCGGTGGCCACGTTGCTGGCGTCGCGACCATCGATCGAGCCTTCGTACTGATACAACGCCGACATGGCCCAATGCGTGTCCGTGTGTCCGAACCGCCCGCCGACGCTCGCCCACTCCTGCATCGACTGGTCATCCAGGCTCGAGTGCGCGAGCCGGATACTCGTCTCGTTGAGGAATCCCAGCGCGCCGGGATTCGAGCTCGCGAGGTCCAGGCTGCCGCTGCGGCCGAGCCCTGCGCCCCCCATGGCGATCACCGCGGGGCCGGTGCCCACCGCCAGGAAGTTCGCGGCGGCGGTGCCCGCACGGTCGCTTCCCGCGATCGCTGGAGGGGCCAGCAACACGACCGCGAGACCTGCCAGCACGGCGTTGCGCGTTAGGTACATGTTTCCTCCCACGGCGCCGGTCATGGGACGCGGAGCAAACGCACGCTGCTGCGGACGTCGCCCGCCACGAGCCAGCCACGGTAGACACCGGGCGCCGTGACGCGGCCGGCATCGTTGAGTCCGTCCCACGTCACCTCGGTCGAGCCCGGAGACAGGTTGGCGATCGTGATTCGACGCACCAAGCGGCCGCCCGAGTCCAGGATCTGCACGGTCGCCGCGCCGCTCGCCGTCGTCGGGATCACGAGCGGGATCCGCACCGATTGGCCCACACGGCTCGGATTCGGGTAGCCGGGCTTGAGCGCCCAGGCGTTCGAGGTGATGACGGCGATGTTCGAGATCACCGTGTGCGCACTCTCGTTGCCGCGCACGTCCACGGCGGTGATCTCATACGTCACCCCCTGAGGATCGGGGGGTGCGGTGGTGTCGATGTAGTGCGTATCAGTGAGCAGGACGTTGTTGAGCCGGGTCGCGGAACCCCCGGCGATCCTACGGTAGACGTTGTAGCCCGCGAGGTCCGGCTCGGTGTTCGGGTTCCAGCTCAAGTGGACGCCGTCCCCCTCGCTCAGCGCCTGCGCACCCTGCGGCGCGGCGGGCGGAGTGGTGTCGATGTTCCAGTCGAACTGCACCAGGTTGGACAATGCGGACCAGTTCCCGCGGTCGTCGGCGGTCCGGATGGCGAAGTAGTACGTCGTGCCACGCGTCAGCCCGTAGACCGTCACGCTCTGCGGCGTGCCGCTGACGCGCGGCGTGGGCATCCCGGGCACCGTGAGGGCTTGCGTAAAGTTGCTGGCGTTGATCGGCGACTCCGAAACCCGGAGGTCGTAGGTCGTCGCCGTGCCCATGGCGCCGTCGTCACCGGGCGCCGTCCAGCCGACGACGACGGTGTCGGCGCTCTGGGCGTGCGCCGGCGTCGCGGCGAACGCCGCCAGCGTGGCCCCGATCAGAACGAGAGCCGGGGCGCGGCCCATGCGTCGCGTGCTCAACGTTCCCCAACCATGCGAGGCTTCACGGCGCTCGCGGGATGCCACGCGAGCCAGATGAAGTTCGCGGTCAGGTTGAGGATCGCGGACGGCGGCATCGTGTCCGGCGTCGTCGCGCTCGGGACGTTCGACAGTGCCGAGATATTGCCGGCCTCGTCGGACGCACGGATCGCGAAGTAGTAGGTCCCCTCTCGGGCCAGGCCGCGCACGACGTAGGTCTGGACCGTTCCGGGCGCCGCGGGCGCCGGCTCCCCCGTCACCGTGGTCGCCGAGCTCCAGTTCGTCAGGGTAATGGGCGCCGTGGAGTAGCGGATGTCGTAGCTCGTGGCCGTGCCGGTGAGGCTGTCGTCACCCGTCGCCGCCCAGCTCAGGGTGGCGGTGGTGTCCGTCAGGGTCGTGACGCTGACGGCGATCGGTGCCGGCCGCGTCACGTCGGGTGCCGCGAGCGTGGACTTGGAAACCACGTTCGAGATCAGCGACCAGTTGTTCGCGTTGTCCGCCGTCTTGATCGCGAAGTAGTAGAGCGTCGCGGGCGAGAGACCGGTCACCGTCACCGTCTGGGAGGTGCCTGGGGCGGCCGGCGTCGGGGTCGCGGTCCACTGAGTCGCCGAGGCGAAGTTCGCGGCGGTGATCGTCGAGGTCGAATAGCGTAGGTCGTACTGCGTGGCCGTGCCGACGTTTCCATCGTCGCCCGGCGCGGTCCAGGTGAGCTGGACGCTGGTGGCGGTGGTCTGCGCCTGGGCGATCGATGCGCCCAGCAACATCAGCGCCAGGAGCATGACGGGTGGCGGCAGTCGCTTGAGAGCCATGGCTTCCCTCCCCATCGGACACGCATCCCTGCCGCGATGCGCATCGCGTCCGCGTTGTGTCGTGCCAAGGTGTTCGGAGTGCGGAACCGACGCAGGGGTCGATCGGTGTCTCACACCATCTGCCATGCCGCCCGAGGAAACGGCCCAGCAAGCCGCGGCGCCGCGCAGCACGAAGCGTGCCTCGGAAACGGGCGCGACCGTGCAGAACGCGAATGCCGGGGAATGGGTCGAAGCGGCGCGGGGATACCGCAGCGGCTCCACTGAGCGTGGGCCGGAAGGGGTTAGGCTGGAGCGCGTCGGAGGCTGAAATTTGCACGGTCCTCGGGGGTATTCCGCAATATTCGAGCAGGGAAACCCCGCGTTTTGTCGTCGAGCGTTGACAGCGAGTCCCGCGACTCCTATCGTCAGGCTGGATAACGTGCTCCAGATGCTGCTGCACGGCGCGAGGGCGCCGCTCCTCGTATGCGGCCCGATCACGGGCCCACGGATGACGTGCAGACTCCCGGCACAGTGAATCGCTGAAACCACGGGTCCCTCGGACGGCCGGCGGGGACCTCGCCATCCCGAGCGTTTCCTCATCGATCACGGATTCGGCCGACGGCAGGACACCCCGCATGACCGCTGTCCCGATCGAGCGCGATCCCATCCTGCGGCGAGCCGCCGAGCTCGGCGCCTCGGACCTGATCCTGACCGCGGGCCACCCCGTTCTGGTCACGCTCGCGGGGCGGCTGACGCCGATGGACGGCACGACCATCCTCACCCCGAGCGACACGCGGCGGCTGGTCGAGAGCTTCCTCACTCCCACGCTGCTCGAGCGGTTCCAGCGCGATCTCGAGCTCGACACGCGGTTCATGCTCGCGGGCGTCGCCCACTACCGCGTCAACCTGTTCATCCAGCGCGGCCACTGGGGCGCGGCGATTCGCATCATTCCGATCAGGATCCCGCTGCCCGCCGAGATCGGGCTTGCGCCGCACATCGTCGACCGTTTGCTCGGGCTCACCCGAGGGCTGGTACTCGTCACCGGCCCGACCGGGTCGGGAAAGTCCACGACGATCGCCTCGATGCTCGAGCAGATGAACCAGACCGACCCGGCCAGGCACATCGTCACGATCGAGGATCCAATCGAGTTCCACTTCGAGGCGAAGCGGGCGGTGTTCGAGCAGCGCGAAGTCGGCAGCGACACCCGCAGCTACGCTCGCGGGCTGAAGGGCGCCCTGCGGCAGATGCCGCACGTCATCTTCGTCGGCGAGATGCGCGACCTGACGAGCATGGCGATCGCGCTCACCGCCGCGGAGACCGGCAACCTCGTCATCTCGACCATGGCGACGCAGTCCGCGGCGCAGACCGTGACGCGCATCATCGACTCGTTCCCGGCGCACCAGCAGTCGCAGATCCGTGCCCAGCTGTCGCTGACGCTGCGGGCCGCGGTGTCGCAGGTGCTGCTCCGCCGTCTCGACGGCAAGGGACGTGTCGCGGCGCGCGAGATCATGTTCGTGAACCAGGCGATCCAGAGCCTGATCCGTGAGGACAAGATCCACCAGATCCCGAACGTCATCGCGACCAGCGTGCGCGAGGACATGCTGCGACTGGACGATTCGCTTGCGGATCTCGTGGACCAGGCCCAGACGTCGTTCGACGCGGCTTACCCGTACTTCGAGGACGTGGAGAAGCGCGCCACGGTCCAGAAGCGCCACTACCGGGTGGTGCCGATTCGCGAGGCCGGAGCCTCGGCGGCACCGGTGCCTCGCGCGCGCGGCATCGGTCCCGGCGCCGGGAGGCAGGGATGACGACCTCGTTCCGGCTCTCGACGCGACGATTCGGCGAGCTGCTCGTCGAGCGCGGACGGATGACACCCGAGCAGCTGACCGATGTCCTGAAGGCCCGCCAGGACCCGAAGGAGCGACTGGGGCAGGCGCTCGTCCGGCTCGGCCAGGTCTCCGAGCTCGAGGTCGTCGAGCTGCTGGCGCACCAGTTTTCGCTGCCGATCGCTTCGGCGGAGCGACTGTCCAAGGCAGACCCTCAGGCGATCGAGCTGGTCCCCGAACACCTCGCCCGCCAGGCGAATTTGCTCGCCTTGGGGCGCGTCGACGACGTGCTCGAGGTCGCCGTGGGGGACCCGCTCGACGTCGTGTCGCTCGATCACCTGCGCGCCCTCACCGGCTGCCGCTTGAGCCTGTACGTCGGCACGCCGAGCCAGGTGCGCGAGGCAATCGACGAGTTCTACCAGCAGATCCGCGCCACCGAGCAGGTCGGCGAGATCCTCGACAATATCGACCTCGCGTCCGTGCCCGAGGCGGATCAGGACGTCGACCTCGCCACGCTGCGACAGCAGGTCGAGGACGCCCCCGTCGTGCGGCTCGTGAATCTGATGATCGCCGAGGCGATCGACGGCCGCGCCAGCGACATCCACGTCGAGCCCGCGCGCGAGCGGGTGACCGTGCGCTACCGGATCGACGGCGTGCTGCACGAGATGATGCGCCCGCCGAAGAACCTCCAGATGGCGATCGTGTCGCGCATCAAGGTGCTGTCCGATCTCGACATCGCCATCCGACTGCTGCCGCAGGACGGCCGACTCACCGTCCACCTGCCCGACCGCGAAGTCGACATGCGCGTCTCGACGCTGCCCACGGCCTTCGGCGAGAAGGTCGTGATGCGTCTGTTCGACAAGCAGTCGTTCGGGCGCCAGACCGAGAACCTCGGGCTCGAGGGTGCGGCGCTCGAGTCGTTCCGGCGCGCCATCCATCAGCCCTACGGCATGCTGCTCATCTCCGGACCGACGGGGAGCGGCAAGACGACGACGCTTTACGCGGCGCTCAACGAGATCAAGAACGTGCACAAGAACCTGGTCACGGTCGAGGACCCGATCGAGTATCACATCGACGCCGTGAACCAGGTCCACGCCAACCACAAGACCGGCATGACGTTCGCGCGCGCGCTGCGATCGATCCTGCGCCAGGACCCCGACGTCATCATGGTGGGCGAGATTCGCGACGCCGAGACCGCGGACATCGCCGTGAAGAGCGCGCTCACCGGCCACCTCGTGCTGTCGACGGTGCACGCCAACGACGCCCCCGGCACCGTGACGCGCCTGGTCGACATGGGCGTGCCGCGCTACCTGGTGGGGTCGGCCGTGACGCTGGTCATGGCCCAGCGTCTGGTGCGCCGCGTGTGCGAGCGCTGCAAGGAGGTGTTCACCGCCGAGCCCGAGCACGTCGCCGCGCTGGGCGAGGACTCAGCGATGCTCGTGGGCCGCCCGATCGCGCGTGGTCGCGGCTGCATCGCATGCAAGCAGACGGGTTACAGCGGCCGCACGGCCGTGTTCGAGCTGCTCGAGCTGACGAAGGGCGTGCGGCGCATGGTGCTCGACGGGCTCAACGAGGACCAGATCAAGCATCAGTCGCTCGGCCAGGGGCTCATCACCCTGCGCAAGAGCGGCATCAAGAAGATCCTGGACGGCGTCACCACCGTGGACGAAGTGCGGGCGGCGACCCTGGCGGACCACCTCTAATGCCGAGCTACTACTACCGGGCGCGAGACTCGAACGGACGGGCTCACGAGGGGATCGAGGTCGCCGCGTCCCAGGACGAGGTCCTGCGCATCCTCGAGAACTCGAAGCTGGTCCCGGTGCTGATCGAATCGCGCACCGCGGGGCGCAGTACGGCGCTGGCCGGCGAGTACACGCAACGCATTCTCACGGGGGTCCGTCGCTGGCGCTCGCGCGTGCCCAGGTCTTCGGTGGCGCTGTTCGCGCGCCAGCTCGCGACCATGATCGGCGCCGGCTTGCCGCTCGTGCGCAGCCTGCGCTCGATCGCACGCGATCACTATGACCGGCGCATGGCTGGCCTGCTCGAGCAGGTGGCGGGCGACGTCCAGAAGGGCGAGTCGCTCTCGGCTTCGCTGTCGAAGCATCCGGAAGCCTTCGACGAGGTGTTCGTGAGCCTGGTCAGCACGGGCGAGCTGAGCGGCTCGCTGGACCAGATCATGGAGCAGACGGCAACCTACCTCGAGCGCGCGGAGGTCCTGCGTCTCAAGGTGGCGGCAGCGCTCCGCTATCCAACCTTCGTGCTTACGTTTGCCGGGCTGGTGCTGGTGGCCATGATTGTCAAGATCATCCCCATGTTCGCCGCCATCTATCAGCGCTTCAAGGTGCCGCTTCCGCTTCCTACTCGAATCCTGCTTGCGGTGAGCGACCTCACGACCCATAACTTGTTGCTTATCACGTTCTTAGTGCTTGCTGCTACAACCATCGTCTGGCTCTATCTCCAGACGGAGCAGGGGCGCGTGAGGTTGGACCGGGCTAAATTCGGTTTACCCCTGTTCGGATCGCTGATTAGAATGTATGCGGTGACGAAGTTTGCTCGGACCCTCGGGATCCTGACCACGAGCGGGACGCAGATTCTGCATTCTTTGAAGGTGATGCGGCCGGTCCCCGGGAACAAGGTCCTCGAGCAGGGCATCGACCAGATTCGCAGCCAGGTCGAGCAAGGGTCGTCGCTGGCGCGGTCCATGGAAGAGGCGGGAGTGTTTCCCGAGATGCTCATCCAGATGACCTCGACCGGCGAAGAAACCGGCCAGCTCGACACGATGCTGGTGCGGACCGCGGACTTCTACGAGCAGCGAGTCACCGCGGCGGTCGAGGGCTTGAGCTCCCTGGTCGAGCCGATCGCGATCGTCGCCCTCGGCATCGTGATCGGAATGATGCTCGTGGCGTTGTACCTCCCGATCTTCAGCCTGGGCCAAGCAATGCGGACGGGACTGGTCGGACATTAGCAATCAGGACGGTGCGCGTGAGCCCACGGAGCACACGCGGATCGCGTGGTCGTCGAGCCCTCGGCGACAGGGTTCCCGAGACCAGGTTGTGGAGAGCCTGAGACGAAGGAGATCAAGATGAAGCGGAACGAACGGGGCTTCACCCTCATGGAACTGATGGTCGTCATCGTGATCGTGGCGATCCTGGCCGCGGTTGCGGTGCCGCTGTACATCAATTATGTGAAGGATGCTCAGCGGACCGAGGCCAAGGGTGCGATCGGGGCGATCATCAGCGCGGAACAGGTCTGGTATCAGGATCCGAACAAGGGGAACGGAACCTATGCCACCCAGAATTTGGGCACCGCCCAGGCCATCGAGACGCAGTTCCGTATCGACTTGACCGAGCCCAAGAAGAACTGGCTCATCGTCATCAATGCGAATGGTCAGGTCAATGACGGATTCCAGGTCGTCGCGACCGGGCAAGGACCGGCCCAAGGACTCACGGTCACGTACAATCACAGTCGCTCAAACGGCGGAACCTGGACCGAGACCTAAGCTGATTCGGAGCGCGAGGTGAGGGCTGGGCCTTCGGAGTCCATTCGTGCCGCATTGCCGCCCATAGGACGGGTGAGCGGGAACGCCGGCGGCTTCTCGCTAATGGAAGTAGTCGTGGCAACGGTGATCGCTACGGTCGCCGTCGTCGGGCTCGCGTACACGTTTGGGCTGGGCCGCGGGTTCATCAACCAGTACGAGATTGGGCGTGCAGCCGCGGCTCAGGCGGAGGGCCAGATCGAGCTCATCGCAGCCACCTCGGCGGGCGATACGCTCGTGAAGATCGGCCCCCCTCAGCATATGAGCTACTTTTTGGTCGCAGGCAAGATCTGCGGCACTCAACGATGGATGCTCCGTTGGATCGACGACCCTGCGGATGGCACGTACCCGGCTGACCCGAACCCGAACGACTTGCGGCAAGCCACAGTGACCGTTTCGTTCATGAACGGATCGATACCCGACAGCGTTCAGGTAACGCGCCTGCTCCCGGCTCAGTAGGTCATGTACTCGAACTCACCCGAGAACACAGCAGCGGTGTCCAAGCCGCCCCATCCGGGAACCGGCGAGCGTGGACTCACGCTCACTGAGCTGGTCATCGTCGGGCTGCTCGCGACCATCGTGATGATGGCGCTCACCGCGTTCTATGTCAGTTCCCAGCGCGTTTGGGTGGACGGTTCGACGCAGGCCATGGCACAGCGCGACGGCACCCTGTTGGTCGAGGCGCTGCGTCGCTCGGTGCACGAGGCAGAGCTGGCCGGGGTGTCGAACCCGCGTCCGGACCCCGACCATGATGAGCTGTGGCTGAAGTACGCCCCCGGTGACTCGACCGCCTATTTCCGGTGGGATTCAACCGACAGGCGCGTTCACTTATGGGTGAACGGCCCGATGAACGGCTTGCAGTATCGCGGCCCAGTCGCAGACACGCCGGTAAGCCGCTTTTATTTGACCGTTTACGACACGACGATGGTGGAGCTCACTCGGCTCGATCTCAAGACAGCGAACGGCGACAGCGTAAGCATGACTTCGCGCTTCGAACTGATGGGCGGCTGAGGCCACCGATGCACTCTCGTCCTGCAGGACACATCGGCGATTACGAATCCGGATTCGTGCTCGTCGGCGTGGTCATGTTCGTCCTCGCGCTCACGATTCTCGGCCTGTCATTGTTCGCGCTGTCCAGCTACGAGGGACAGTTCGTTGACCGCTCCGCAAGCTCCTCGCAGGCTTTGGATGCCGCTATGAGTGGTATCGAACACGCCAAGTTCGTGTTGGCGCGCACCCAGCGGCTCGAAAACGTGGGTGCGATTCTCTACCCCAGTGGGGTCGTCTATGCCAGTGCGCGCCGCACCGACCAGGCCGACCCCGATAGCTCCGGCCCGCTTCCACCGCCCGACGTCGCGATCGCAATTCGCGTGCTGGCGAACGTCGGCGGAGAGCGACGCATGGTGGAGACGCGCGTCCTGCCTCAGAAGCCCCCGCACCTCTTCAAGCGCCTGATGTCGATCTCGGACTCACTCTGCACGCGGATCGATGCCTCGATCCTGGGTTTCGCGCCCGCGTGTGGGAACTACGCGTTCAACGGCGAGATCTGGGAAGGTGGCATGGCGGGACTGGCGTGGAGGACCTGCGCGGGGGCGGGGTCGGATTCCTCGCTGTGGAAATCCTCGGTATACGTTCCGGAACCCGACGTTCAGTCATTCTTCACGCAGCACTTGAACGACCCGATGACGCAGGGCTGGGAGTTGGGATCGGGCAATCCCAAGAACATGCAAATCAGCCTCACCGGCCAAACTGGACCACCTACGGTCAGCTACATCAAGACGACCAACAGCGACTCCCGCGGCCAGTGCAGCTTGTTCATCCCCAAGCATAACTCGACCTCACCGGGCACCCTCACGATCAACGTCAGCGGATGGGTCGTCTGGATGCTCCCTGACGGCATTCATTGCGATCGCAGCGTCACCGTACAGGGCTCGGGAATCCCCGACCATGACTGCCTTGTGATCGTGGCGGGCAAATCGACCGACCCGGACAATCCGTCGCCTCCGCCTCTCATCAACTACGGTTACCTTGGCATCACGTTCAGTGCGGCCATCGGATCTCAGGACGTGCCGATCATCCTGGTTACTGACGGCTGGTTGTTCGACGAGCACTGGTTCTTGAGCGACATCAACCCGGACGTCGATAATAATACCGTCAGTGTCAGCTACCTCAGCGTGTTTGCCCACGGGGCCTCATACTGGGGTCCCAAGATCGGCACGATGAACCTGAATCACGCGCCCAATGATCTGCATGACGCGCCGGGTGGCTTGATCGACCAACTGTGCGACCAGGGCGCGCTCCCAAACGCCCCGAGCGGCGGCATCACGTTCAAGCCGATCGCGGGCACCTGGCGAGAGCTCAACCCAGACAACCCCCCGGCGAATTAGGATCCACTACCCCATGAGAGCAGGGATCCGCTCCCGGCCGTGGGCCGGAATCGACATCGGCAGCTACAGCGTCAAGCTGCTCGCCACCCAGGGCGGCGTTGCGGCGTCGCGCTATTGGCTGGCCGAGGCGCCGATCCCCGCTCCCACGAACGGGCCATCCGATCCATCGGTCGAGACCGTGGCGCGCGCGATCGCGACCTGCCTCGAGCAGACAGGGCTGACCCCGCGCTCACTGTTTGGCGTGAGCCTCGGGATCTCGGGTCCCGACGTCATCGTCAAGCACATCTCGCTACCGTTGATGGACGAGGAAGAGGTCGGCTCCGCCTTGCGCTTCGAAGCGCGCAAGCACCTGCCGTTCGATCCCCAAGGCATGACGATCGATTACCAGGTGCTCGGACGCTACCACTCCGACAAACGGCTGGACGTGCTGCTCGCGGCGGTGTCGCAGGAGCGACTCAACCGGCAACTGTCGGCGCTCAAGACGCTGGGCCTCGACGCCGACATCGTCGACGCCGCTCCGCTTGCGCTGACGAATGCGCTCGTTCATCGTGCCGACCTCGAGCGCGACGCGCACGTCCTGCTCGACCTCGGCCATACCGCCTCGCACCTGACGCTGTTCCAGCGAGGGGAGCCCTATTTCAGCCGGCGGCTGGAATTCGGCGGCCGCCACCTGACCGAGGCGATCATGAAGGGCACGCGCGTCCCGTTCGACGAGGCGGAGGAGTTCAAGCTGGCGGCGGGCTCCGAGCAGCCCGGATTCCTCGTCGACTGGGACTTGCCGGAAATGGAAGCGATCTCGAACTGTCTGCGCGACCTGCTCGTCGACGACTTGCTGCGCTCGCTCGCCTTCTACCGCACCATGGGTCGGCTACCGGAGCAGATGAGCCTGTGGATCTCGGGCGGCTCGGCCCGGCTCCCGGGGCTAGCGGCGCGGCTTACGGAGATGCTGGGATTTCCGGTGCTGTTGTTCAACCCGCTGGACTACTTGTCGGGGGACCCGCGCGGAGGGCGGAGGCCTTCGGCCGCGCCGCAGTTCGCCCAGGCTTTTGGATTGTCGCTGCGAACCGCGTGAATCCGCTCTTCACGATCAACTTCCGCCGTGAGGCCTACGTTCAGGAGGTCTCCCGCCGCCGGCGCCGCGTGGTCGCACTAGGCGGATGGGTGGCCTACTTCGGCGTGCTCGTGGTGCTGATCGGCCTGTATGGCCTGAACGGCACGGCGCTGGCGCGTCGGGCCATGCTGCTGGAGCGTCAGACCACGTCGATTCGCCGCAGCGGCACGCCGGCACTGGGCGCTCAACTCGGCCCCAACGAGCTGATGCAGGTGGAGCTTTACGCCCGCTCGACACGGTTGTGGCGCGATCGGCTGGAACGTCTCGGCAACCTGTTGCCGCCCGAGGCGCGGCTGACCGGCCTCACCGTCAATCCTCAGAACATGTCGGATGCCTCGTCGCAGAACGCGCTCATGATCAGCGGCGAGTTACGCAACGCTCCGGGCCAGGATCGGATGCAGGGAGTCATGAAGATCGTTGCGGCGATGCGCGCCGACTCGCTGTTCGGCCGCAGCTATCAGAACATCAAGCTGTCCTCGACGAGCATGTCCCAGGGTGGCAACGCGGAGTTCGATATCGAATGCCGTTAAGCCCGATCACCGAGACCTGGCTGCGCCGGCAGTGGCCCGCGTTGGTCGCGGTAGCAGTGCTGGCATTGCTGACGCTGGTGCACCAACTCTGGTTCCGCCCCGCCGCCCAGCGCTACGCGCGTGCGCTCAAGCAGGCGACGGAGATGGGCATGCCACTCGATCCAGCGGAAATGCCACGGATGATGCCACCGCGGTTATTCGCACACATCGCCGACAACTCGCTCCCCCAGGCACGGGCGCAGCAGGCGGCCAACTCGGGTCAGCTCACGGCCGAGTTCATCGGCGAGCTGAGCGAGCGCATGGGCCGTCGCGGCCTCACAGTGACCAGCACAGAACCCGGCGTGACGACGACCGGCGACCGAACGATTCAGCTGCGTGCCCACATGCGGGCGCGAGGACGCTATGCCGACTTCGTGATGGTGCTCGACGACCTCGCCCGCGATGAGCGGCTCTACGGCATCGAACGATTTGCCCTGCTACCCGACCCCGCGGGCGGCGTGTCGATTGACCTGTGGGCCAGTCGGCTCGTGCTCAAGTCTGTGGCGGGTGCGTGAAGCTAACGGCTCGAGACCTGATCGTGCCGCTCATCGCGGCGCTCGTGCTGGTGCTTACGCTGCAGCAGACGCTCGGCGCGCTCCGCGATTCGGGATCCTGGCGAACCCGATCGCGCGCGCCGCGAGTAATCCCGGAGGATCCCTATTCACGCGTGGATGCATTGTTTGACCCGCGCGGTGCCTTGCCAACGGCGGACGGGATGCGGAACCCGTTCGCATTCGGCGTCGCACGCGTCACGTCGGTCGTGCAGGGCGGCCATACCGTGGTGCGTGCACAGCGGGCTCCGCCCCCACCTCCAAAACCGACGCTGACCTCGATCATCTGGGACAACGACCCCCGCGCCACGGTGCGTTACGATGGGCGAGATTTTTCCGTGAGAGTGAATTCGCTGTTCGCCGATTTCAGGGTGAAGAGCATCACCGCGAACCAGGTCATTCTGGACCGGAACGGCGAGACGATCGTGCTCGCACTCCGATCGAAAGGAGACTAGCGAGTGATTCGTGTCGATCGTTGGTGCGCCATCGGCATCGTGGTGAGTGTGCTCGCCGTGTCCGGCCCGCTGCCGGCCGC
>JACXTT010007293.1_pt1 | contig 15611 bp, 14 predicted proteins | sample 9270951 | NCBI WGS metagenome assembly JACXTT01 (sample SAMN15532306, study PRJNA645909) | rock metagenome | isolation source: weathered quartz diorite | place: Puerto Rico | collected 2017-06-21 | reverse complement strand
GAGCCTTGGCGACGACGGCTGCGCTGTCGAAGGGTGCTTCGGCGGCACGGGCCGAGGGCGAGAGCGCCAGCATCACGACGGCCACCGACCCGGCTGCGAGCCGCCTCACGTCACGGACTCCTTCCTCAGGGCGCCCGGGATCGACTCGAGCACCCGTCGCGCGATGATTTCCGACGCGTGCGGCGCGGCGATTCGTCCCTGCGCCTCGCGCACCCCTCCGGCGGCGGCGGGATCGCGGAGCAACTCCGTCACGGCGGCTTCGACCTCGTCGAGCGTCTCCGCGTGCAGCGCGGCGCCCTCCGACTCGAGATACTGACTGTTGCGCACCTCCTGCCCCGGCGTCGGGCGAAACAAGACGAGCGGAGTGCGCTTGATGAGCGCCTCCGAGCACGTGAGCCCGCCGGCCTTGCCGACGACGACGTCGCACGCCTCGAGCAACGCATCGACCTCGTGGGTGAAGCCAAGGGTGCGGACCTGGCCGATCATCGCCGCCGGCAGCGCGTCGACCTGGTCGCGGAGTCGGTGATTCGTGCCGCAGACGACCACGACCCGCGGCCGGGTCGCGGACGCCGCGATCCGCTCCGCCACGTCGACGAGCGGACCGACCCCGCTGCCGCCGCCCATGATCAGCACCGCCGGTTGGTCGGGCTCGAGGCCGAAGCGCCCGCGGGCGGCCTCGCGGCCGATCGTCCGTGCGAACCGAGGGTCGACCGGAATGCCCGTGATGTCGATGCGCGGGCGATCGACGCCGTGGCCCGCCAGCTCTTCGGCCACCCGGGCGCTGGCAACGAAGTAGCGGTCGACGTGCGGGAACGCCCAGAACGGATGTGCCGTGAAGTCGGTGATGACGCAATAGAGCGGCACGTCGAGTCGGCCGCGGGCGCGGCCGTGAGACAGAGCCTCGACCGGCAGGAAGTGCGTGCACACGACGGCATCAGGGGACTCCCGCTCGACCACCCGCACGAGACGGCGCAGATTCAGCCGGTCGACGCCTAGCCGCACCGGCGCGGTTCCCCGGTTGACCGGCGCGAGCGCCCAGGAGTGGTAGAGCACGCCCCACAGCGTCGGCGCCCGCGCGGCCATGGCGTTGTAGGACGCGGCGTAGGCGCCACGGTAGAGACGCGAGGCGAACACCAGCGTGTCGACTTCGCGAACGGTCGCCCCGGGGCTCAGGTCCGCGATCGCGCTCGCGAGCGCCTGCGCGGCGCGCTTGTGTCCGCTGCCCGCCGTCGCATGCAGGATCGCGATTCTCGGTCCCTCGCCCTGACCCCCGCGCGGCGACAGGGTGTCGACGGCGACCATGCCCTTGCCGTCCGCGGGGAACAACACTTCGCCGGCCGCCGAGTCTCGCCAGCGCCGTCGCCACCAGCTTCGCTGCACGCGCAACCTCGCGCGCCAGCCACGCGTCAGGCCGGGAGGAATGCGCAGGCGTCCGAGGCGAGGAATTCGAACCATGGAGTCTTGGTCGGTCAGCCGGTCACGGCGTTACGGTGATGGGTCAGGGCGAGGCCGTCGGCCGACGGCTCCACCGACACGATGTCGATGCGGACGTCCGAGCGATTGGCGCCCGCGGACAGGGCCGCGCGCCGTAGCCGCTCGCGCTTGCGAGCGTCGATGGCCGCGTCCGCGCCGCCGAAGTCCGCGCGTCCTCGGTACTTTACCTCAACGAGCACCGTGGTCCGACCATCGCATGCGACGAGGTCGACTTCGACTCCGGCCAGCCGCGTATTGCGGGCGACGACGTCCCAACCGAGCAGCGACAGGTAGGCTGCCGCCAGGTCTTCGGCGGCCGTGCCGCGGCGACGAGCGATTCCCATCCGAGCTCCGTCGCGGGGGCGAATCGGCCGGGGGCTGGATCCGGTGACGCCGCGAGGCCGTCCTCATTCGAACGGCAGCTCCTGAACGCACACCGGAGTGAACGAGAAACGGTGCAGCGGGCAGGGACCGTGCCGGTCCAGAGCGTCCAGATGCTCGGGCGTCCCGTATCCCTTGTGTCGCGCGAAACCATAGGCGGGCCAGACGCCGTCGAGCCGCATCATGATGCGATCGCGGACGACCTTCGCGAGCACGGAGGCCGCGGCGATCGACAGCAGCTTCGCGTCACCGTCGACCACGGCGTGCTGCGGCGACGCCACGCCGGGGATGCAATCCACGCCGTCGACGAGGACCAGCTCGGCGCGGACCGACAGGCCGGTCACGGCGCGCGCCATCGCCTTCAGGCTGGCGCGGCGGATGTTGACGCGGTCGATCGCTCGCGGACCCTCGACGGCCCATCGAAACGCCCGGGCCCGCTCCAGGACGCGGGCGAACACCGCTTCGCGCGCTTCGGGGGTCATCTGCTTGCTGTCGTTGAGACCGTCCCAGGGCCCGTCGAGGTCGATCACGACCGCGGCGGCGACGACCGGACCCGCGAGGGGTCCGCGGCCGGCCTCGTCGACTCCGGCGACGGATTGCGAGCCGCCGCGGAGGCGCCTCTCGGCGCGGCGCATCCTGCGCCACGCGTCGAGCACGACGCTACTTCTCGGCGGTGGGAGCCGCGGCCGCCTTCTTCTCGGCCAGCCGAGCGCCCTTGCCGGTCTTGCGGCGCAAGTAGAACAGCTTCGCGCGGCGCACCTTGGAGTGGCGCACGACCTTGATCTCGGCCACCGCCGGTCCGTGCACCGGGAACGTTCGCTCGACGCCGATGCCTTCGCTGATCTTGCGGACGGTGAACGTCTGGCGCAGCCCCGCCCCGCGGACGTTGATGACCTCGCCGCGGAATTTCTGCTGCCGCTCCTTGTCGCCCTCCACCACGCGCACCAGCACCTCGACGGTTTGTCCGGGGCGCAGCTGCGGGCGGTCCGTCTTGAGCTGAGCGGCCTCGATTTTCTCGATCAGGCCCATGCGAGGGCTCCTTTCACAAAACGGCCGAGCCTCGGGCCCGGCATTCAATGGCAGCGCGGTAGTATAGGGGAATCAACCTCGGTTCGCCAAGACTTGCGAGCAGGCGGGCCGCGCCCACCTCCCTTCGCTGTCCACTACCTTCACTGACCGGAGCGGGATCCGCGCCGCCGTCGGCGCGAAATGGTGAGCCGTCCGAGGTGTGCGGTTCGGCCGCTCACGCCGCGCGGGCGCGGCGCGGCAGGTAGCCCGACTCGCGCAGCCACGCCTCGCAATCCACCATGCCGCGGTCCAGCGTGTAACGGGGCGCATATCCGAGCAATCGCTGCGCCTTGGCGATGCTCACCCGGGTGCGCGAGGACATGATGCCGGCGTCGACGCGGGTGAGCCGACGCGGGCGGTCCGTGAGCATGCCGTACGCGAACTGCCAGAGGGCCTCCCACGGAGCCCACCAGCTCGGAACGCTGGGAGGCAGCGGCTTGCCGCACATGCGGGCGAAGGCGCCGATGTACTCCCGCCAGGTGACGGGATGCTCGCCGGAGATCAGGAACGCCTGGCCCGCGGCCTCGGGCCGCTGAGCCGCGGCGACCAGGGCGTCCACGAGGTCCTCGACATGCACCAGATTGGCCCAGCCTGCGCCGCCGTCCACGAGCAGCAGCTGCTCCAGGTGGGTTCGCTGGAAGTACGTGAGCGTCCAGACCGGGGCACGGGGGCCGTAGACGATCGTGGGCCTGAGCGCAGTCACCTCCACGCCGCGCGCGGCTCCCACCTCGAACGCGGTGCGCTCGCCGGCCGCCTTGGTGGCCGAGTAGGCGTCACCGCGGGTCACCAGCGGATGGTCCTCGGTGAGCTCGGCCGGTGTGGGAAGGCGGTGCACCGCCATCGTGCTCACGTGCACGACGCGCCCGACGCCGGCGGCGGCGGCGGCCTCGATCACGTTGCGCGTGCCGTCCACGTTGATGCGCGTGCCCTCGGCCATCGACATGCCGCCCCAGGCGCAGTGGAATACCCGCTCGCACCCCTCGGTCGCCGCGCGCAACGAAGGGGCGTCGTTCACGTCGCCCCAGACGCGCTCGACGCCCGCGGGCGCCACCCGGCCAATGCCGCGGCGCACGAGCGCGCGGACGGTCCAGCCATCGGCCGCGAGGCGCGGGACGAGCCGCGAGCCGAGGAATCCGTCGGCGCCGGTGACGAGCGCGCGCCGGCTCATGCCGTAACGACCGGCTGGGTTCGGTAGCACGCGTCGACGATGCCCAACGTGGCGCGCATTTCCTCCGGCCGGATCAGGAACTCCTCGCCGGTGCGCAGCGCGTTCACGAAATGCTCCGCCTGGGCGCGATACATGTTGACGTGGGGCAGCACGAGCTCCTGCGCGCCGTCGCGGCGGCACACGGCGGCCCGCTCGCTGAATACCGTGAGCTGGAGCGGCTGGCCGAGGCTGGCGCGCACCCAGCCCCACCGCCCCCGCACGGTGAGCGCGTTCTCGAGCGCGCGCGAATAGCTGAACGCCAGGGACGCCCGCGCGCCGTCTGGGAACACCAGGGCTACCTCGGCATCGGTCTCGACGCTCCAGCCGGGCGCCAGGGTCGCGCGGTACTCGACGCTCTCCGGCGCCCCGCCCGCCAGCCACACGGTCAGGTCCAGGAAGTGGACGCCGACATCGATCAGCACGCCGCCACCCGAGAGCTGGGGATTGCGGCGGAAGTCGGTGCGCTGGCCGCCCTCCTCGTACGGGCCGCCATGCCCGCCCGAGACGCTCTCGAGGTGCCCCAGCCAGCCGCTGGCCACGACACGGCGCAGCATCGCCATGTTGGGCAGAAAGCGCATGGAATGCGCTCCCATCAAGCGCGCACCCGAGCGAGCGGCAGCCAGCATCCTGTCCAGCTTCTCGGCCGAGGTGGTCACAGGCTTCTCGCACAACACGTGCACGCCCTGCGCAAGGAACTCGGTGGCGATCTGGGCGTGGGTGGCGTTGGGCGTAGCGAGCAGAATCGCATCGACGTGGCCGAGCAGCTCATACGGGTCACGGCACACGCGCGGAATCCCGAACTTGCGTGCCATGGCACTGGCGCGGTCGAGATCGAGGTCCGCGGCGGCGGCAAGCGCCACCCCCGGGAGGCCGCGTAGGGCGGGGAGGTGGTGCGCGGTGATGGCGCCGCAGCCGACGAAGCCGAGCCGGAGCGCGGTCATTCGCGCGCGAGCCCCAGCATGGCGGCGTAGCGGCGCACGAGACCGGGTATGCGCTTCACGTTACGCCGCACCGCGGGCACATCGTTCGCTAGCGTGGCGCGCGCCCCCGTCCATCGCTCGCCGAGCGAAGCGAGGGCCGTTCTCCAGCGGGGCGCCGCTCGGAACCCCGGTGCCGGCCCGGCCGTAAGCTCGAACAACGGGAGCGGCTCGTGGCGAGCCACGCGCGCCAGCGTGGGCAGCCGCGCCGGATCCAGGCCGCACGCCGCCGCAAGGGCGGCCTCGGCGGCGAGGTCGCTGGCGCTGGCCAGCCACCAGTCGCGCAGCGGCGTCCCCGATCGGCCACAGACGACGGCGAGGTCGGAGCGGCCGAGGCGGTGCGCCTCGGCGCGCAGCGCGCCTCGCGGCAGCGAGGGATTGAGCGCGAAGAGCACCTCGGCCTGGGCCTCCAACGGTCCCGAGACTCGCGTGTCCGCCGCGGGTCCCGCGCCCGTGACCGTGGCCAGGAAGAAGGGCTCGAACCAGGCCGCTGGCACCGTGACCGAACGCGTTGCGCCGAGCCCCGAGACGGGCACCGTCGCGCCCACCGTCCAGCCCGCGGGCTCGAACCCGGGCCACTTCGCCGGCGTCCCGGAGGCGTCGACGATCTCAATGCGGCTTCCGGGCCGGTGCGCGGCGAGCCACTCACCCAGCGATCGGGCGGTCTCGAGCACGAGGGCGCTCCGCCACGCGACCCCGACCTGGATCACGATGGGCACGCCGTGGTCGGGCCAGATCGCGTCGTCGAGCCTCGCCCATAGACCTGCGAGCGCCTGGGGGCGGTCGGCATCTCCCTGGGTGTGGGTTAGGACGGCTTCGCTCATGAGTTCGCACGAGATAGGGCGGGGTCGGTGAGCGCCAGGCGGCCCGGCGCGGCAACCGGCCATGCTATCACACTGAAGCGGCGTGCATGTCGAACCGCGCGACCTACGCGCAGCGGCCCATCGCAGGGGCACCGAGTCCGACCCCCCGCCGCCGTCACTCGCGCGGCCTCAGGGATTCGACGAAGCGTCGGTCCTCGGGGCTCAGCGAGGCGTACTCGAGCAGCTCCGGACGCCGCTGGAACGTTCGGCGCAGCGCCTCCTCGCGGCGATGCCGTTCGATCAAGGCATGGTGCCCGGACAGCAGCACGTCGGGAACCTTCCAGCCGCGGTATTCGGCCGGCCGCGTGTAGTAGGCGCAGTCGAGCAACCCGGAATGGAACGAATCGCTTTCGACCGAGTCGAAGGTTCCCACCACGCCCGGGCGCAATCGCGCCACTGCGTCGATCACGCACATCGCCGCCGGCTCGCCCCCCGACAGGATGAAATCGCCGACCGACAGCTCCTCGTCCACCAGGTGGTCGCGCACGCGTTCGTCGACGCCCTTGTACCGCCCGCACACGAGGATCAGGTGTTCGAGCGTCGCGTATTCGATGGCGCATTCCTGATCGAGCCTCCGCCCCTGCGGGGAAAACAGGATGACGCGCGTGCCCGCGGGCCGCGCGTTCGGTTCGCCGGCCTCCAGCGACTGGAGCGCGCGATCGATGGGCTCGACCTTCATCACCATGCCCGCGCCGCCGCCGAACGGGTAGTCGTCGGTCGTGCGGTGGCTGTCGGACGTGAATTCGCGCAGGTGCACGATCTCGACCTCGAGCTCGCGCTTCTCGACCGCCTCGCGAATCATTCCCTCGCTCAGCGCCCCGGTGAAGAAGTCGGGAAAGATCGTCAGTACGGAAATCCGCAATCGTCCCCCCGCGGGCTAGAGGTCCTCGAGTCCGGCCGGCAGCGCGATGGTGATCACGCCACGCGCCAGGTCGACGCGCCGCACCACCTCGGGGGTCGCCGGCACCATCCACTCGCGCTCGCCCTGCACGACGTAGACCGGGTTCGCTCCCGTCGGCAGCACCGATTCCAGCACTCCGAGCCGCCGGCCCTGCTCGGTCTCGACGGTCAACCCCACCAGCTGGAACGCGTACGCCACGCCCGGCCCCGGGTCCGGCAGCCGCTCCGAATCCACGCTCAGCTCGCCGAGCCCCAGCTCGCGCGCCCGGTCGCGGTCGTCGATGCCCCGAAACCGCGCGAGCAGCCGGCCCGGGCCGGGCCGCACGCCCTCGAGGGTCAGGGTGCGCTGTTCGCCGCCGCGACCGCTCCACGTGATGCGACCCAGCAGGAGGAGCTCGTCTGCGGTGAGCGAACAGTCGTCGATCGTCACCTCGCCGCGCAGCCCGTGCGCCCGGCCGATGCGGCCGATCCGAACACTCGCCATGGGGCTGCTCCCGAGGGTGTGTGCTCGCCCGCGAGCCGCGAAACCCGGCCGGGCTCGGGGCGGGCCGCCGTCAGTCGGCGATCTCGAGGTTGGCGCGGCGGCGGAGCTTCGCGGCCGCAGCAGCGAGTGTGAGTCGGACGGAGCGCGCCGTGCGGCCGAGCTTGCCGATCACGTGGCCGAGATCGTCGGGGTGAACGCGCAGTTCGAGCGAGTTCTCGCCTCCCGCAACCGAGAGGACGGCGACTGACACGTCCTCCGGATGGTCCACGAGCCCGCGGGCGATGTAGACGACGAGGTCGCGGAGCTGCAGGTCCTCGGGCTCGGGCTCCCGACGCGACGACGCCGGACGAATTCCGTTTGTCGTCGCGCTGCGGTCGATCCTCTCGGCCGCGCCGGGTGGTAGAGGATGATCCACGGGGCCGACGACGGGACCGCTGCCGAGAGCGGGAGGCGTTTGCGGGCCACGGGACCGCTTGCGGAGCGGGCGGCCCCACTTACCCGCCTCGCCGGTACGATTGTCCTCGGACATTGCCTCTCACTCGCGAGCGGTCACGACGGCCACTTCGACGTGGTCAGACTATACCCCGGAAACACGGCGATACAAGCGCCCGTCCCGCGCGTGACACGCGGCTACGCGGTGGCGCGAGACGCCGCCGACCCGTGCCGGATCACCATCATCGACGGGATCAGGGCGAGATAGCACGCGGCGCCGAGGATCAACGTCAGGTGGATGCCGAAGTTGATGTTGATCGCGACCGCGAGCACGGATGCGAGTACGCCTGCCGCCCCATTGACCCCCCAGAACCACGGGGTCGGCCGCGCGTCCCGCGAGCTCACAAGCTGCATGCCGGTGGGGAACCCGAAGCCCATGAGCAGGCCGGCGGGGGCGATCAATGCCGCCGACAGGCCGGCGCGCGCCGCGATCCCTGACGCCTCGACCATCCGCAGCGCCGACGGCATCCACACCGGCAGCAGGATCAGGTAGAGGGCGGTCCCGACGGCCCAGAGGACGATCCGCTTCGGCGTGCCGAGCCGCAGCCTCTCCGACAGCATGCTGCCGAAGCCCGTGGTCAGGATGAGGCTGAAGAGAACCACGCTCAGCGAGTAGACGGGATGCCCGAGGAACACGCCGAGGCGCTGGAGCAAGCCGATCTCCACGAGCATGAAGCCCAGCCCGAGGAAGCCGAAATAAGCGGTACCGCCGACGACCAGATCGCGGCCGACCTCGCGCAGCGCCGGCCGAAGCGGCAGCACGATCGTGACCACCACGAGGGTGATGCTGACGAGCAGGATCGTCAGCAGGCTAATCGTCGCGATGATGTTGCCGCCGACGACGCCTGCCGTCTGGCGCATGTACTTCAGTGCGTGGTGCGCCCGGCCGAGCGGCAGCAGATTGAAGAAGAACGGTCGATCGTCCGTCGGCGGCGTGAGATCGAGGTCGAGATGCGACGTCCTGCGCTCCAGCTCGTCGCGCGTCCTCGCGCCCGTGATGTCCGCGAGCGTCCGCGACGCCGGATCGCTTCCCGGGCTCGCGAGGATGTCGTAACCGAGTCGCGCGCATTCGGCCCGCAGAGCCGCGATCTCGCCGGGTGCGAGTGGCGCCTTTGATACGATCGTGGTCGCAACGTTACCGACGGAGGCAAGGAAGATGTGGCTCCGGGGATCGGTCACGCCGAGCTCCAGCATCGCGGCCACGGCGAGACTGATCATGCGACCGGTCTCGTTCACCTCGCTCGGTGCGTACCAGCGGCTCACGGTGAGGATCCCGCGCGGAGTCAGATGGCCGAGGAAGGTCTTCCACGCCTCCACGGTGTAGAGGCCGTTCTCGGACAACGAGAATGCCCCCGCGCCGGTCGCGGCCCAGGTGTCGATCATGCTCATCTGGATCAGGTCGAACGATTGCGGCGTGCGCGAGAACCAGCTCCGCGCCTCGTCCGCCACGAGCCGTACTCCCGGCAACGCCGCGACGCCTGCGAACTCCACGAACGGCGGCTGACGGCGAAGCAGGTCGACGAAGATGGGATTCAGCTCGACTCCCGTAATGTCACGAGCCCCGAACGTCCACGCCGACAACACGTCGCGGCCGCTGCCGACGCCGATGATCGCGACACGTCCGGTGTGGCGGATGGTGTAGGCGAGGTTGGTCACGTCGTAGGCGAGAAAGCCGACCGTCCGCGGATCGCCGTTGTACCGGAACATGGTCGTCCCCGCACAGCCGTCGATATTCATGCTGATCTGCTCGACCTTCGTGTCGATGGGCAGCCGTGGCGACGGGCCCCACAACGCCGGGATTCCGCTCTTCTGGGCGAAGGCGATGACTCGCGAGAAGCAGTTCCACTTCACGTAGAGCACGTCGGCGCCTCGCTTCTCGACGGCTTCCTTCACGACCACCGGCTGGAGCCCGCGGGTCGTGGTGCCGTTCAGGAGCCCCGCGATGAGGAGGGTAGCGAACAGCGCCCGTGGCCTGGACAGGATCCTCGAGAGCAGCCTCGCGGATCCGGACTTCGACTCCGCGGCGGGCCGGCGGAACAACACGGCGGCCGCGGCGGCCATCGCGCCGACGAGCAAGATGGCCGAGGGAGCGTCCGTCCACTGCAGGATGACCAGCACCCCGAGGCATCCGAGCGCGGCGCCGGCGAGGTCGACCGCATACACCACCCCGACCGGATACGGGCTGCGCGTGAGAGCCAGGCTCACCACGATCCCGCTGAAGAAGAACGGGATGGCCATCGCCAGCGTCAGCTCGACGAACGCCAGCACCATCCCCGCGGACAGCAGGATGTTCGGCGCCAGGGTCACCTGGAACGCCAGCGTCAGGCCCGTCGAGAGCGCGAACGCCGCTGCACCTCGGGACAGGTCGTCGGCCAAGGAGTCCGGCGTGAAACGCCCGCGGTTCAGGTAGACCCACACGGCGCCCGCCGTCATTCCGAACATCGCGGAGCTGATGACGAAGAACGCCAGGTGATACCAGGTCACGACCGAGAGCAGTCGAGTCTGGATGACCTCGAGCATCAGCGTGGCCAGAGTCAGCAGGAACAGCCCCGCGTAGAATCTCGCGCGACTCATCGGGGTCCCGCGCCGATCTGGGCTTGTTGCGGCCGGAGTTTCGACGACAGCCGGGCCGGCCGCGATTCGTCCGCCGGGGGAAGGAGCCTCAGTTCGCACCAGAAAGAACCTCCCTCCACGCCCGTTCGAACCCCTCGCGGCTGAAATGCTGGCTCAGGCAGCGCTGGCCGACGGCGGCCGCCTCGTGCAGCGCGGCCGTCCGGTGCCGGGCGTCGCGCAGGAATTCCCGCAGCTGCTCGTCGGTCGTGAAGCAGAAGGGATAGCCAGGCAACGGCAGGGCCTCGAACGTCGCTTCGTTGCCGACCGCCGGGCAACCGTGTGCAAAGGCGTGCAGCACCTTCGTCTTGATGCCGCCGCGGGTAAACGAGGGTGCGATCATGACGCTTCCCGGCCGGTAGAGATCGGACGGGTTCTCGATCCAACCCGTGAAGACGACGTTCTCGACGACGGGCCAGCTGCGCACCATCGGGCCCGCGATCACGAGCTTCGCGGCCGGCCGGCAGGACTGCCACGTCGACAGCAGGTAGCGGATCGTCAGTCGATTGTGCGCCTGCTCATCAGATCCGATGAACACAAACGTGGGTGGCCCGTCCGCGGCCCCCACGGGTCGCACGATGTCGACGCACGGCGGGATCGTCCAGATCTTGCTGGACAGCGCCTGCGGCAGCCGACTGCGCAGCAGCGAAGCATCGACCGAGGAGACGAGCACCGCCCCATCACCGCCCTCGGTCATCGCTCGTTCCACTCGCTCCAGCATACTGCGCTCGTAGCGTAGCACCACACGGCCCAGGGTCCTGTGGCTGATGAGGCCTCGGGCCCATCGGGGCAGCTTCTTGTCCACGTAGCCCAGCGGCACCGCGCCGCTCTCCCAGTACTCGGACATCCGGCGAGACATGAGGTCGTCGAAGTCGACGACGAGCCGTCGCGGCTTCCCGCGCTCCAGCAGTGCCAGGAACAGCGGGAACGTACGGACCCCGTCGAGGTAGACGACATCCGGGTCCGAGCGGATCAGGGTATCCGCGAGCGATCGGTTTCGGGCAGGGCCGGCGAACAACGTGGCCTGCAGAGAAAGTGGCCGGCGTCGCACCAGCGAGCCTACCGCCCACGCCCCGGTGCGCAACACCGGACCCATCGCGGGGGTCTCGAGGACCGACGCCAGCACGTGATCCTCGACCGTCCCGAGCATCCGCATCGCGCGGCGGATGCTCCTTACGGTGCCCGATCGCCCGACGATTTCGGTGTGGTTCCGACTCCACACCGCGGCTATTCGCAACTCACCACCCAACTCTGCACAGCAATCAGTTCCCGGTGCTCTGGGCGTTCAGGACTGCTGGTTGATGACGCGCAGGGCCGTTGGCTTCCCCGTCGTGCACCACTCCGTTTGCGGCACCATTCGCCGCGCCGTTGACCGCGGCGACGCCGTTCACCTGACCGTTCCTCAGGTGTGCGGCCGCCTCGACCGGCGCTCGGCGCGTGAGACCCAGCTCGTTGCGCAAATAGCCGATCGTACGCGTCAACCCCTCGTGCAACGCGATCCGCGGCTCCCAGCCCAGCAGCGCGCGAGCCCGGGTGATATCCGGACGCCGCCGCTGCGGATCGTCGCCCACCGGCGGATCCGTGAAGACGATCTCTGAATTCATGCCGGTCAGCTCCCGAACCAGCTCGGCGAACCGCAGCACCGAATGCTCGTCCGGGTTACCGAGATTGAGTAGGCCGCCCGGCCAGTGATCCGTCTCCATCGCCCGCCGCAAGGCGTCGATGAGATCGGAAACGTAGCACAGGGAACGGGTCTGGCGACCGTCGCCGTAGACGGTGAGAGGCTCGTCGCGCAACGCCTGGACAATGAAGTTCACGACGAGGCGCCCGTCTTTGGGATCGCAGTGCGGCCCGTAGGTGTTGAAGATGCGAACGATCCGTGCGTCCACGTGATGCGTCCGCACGAACGCGGTGGACAGCGCCTCGCCGAAGCGCTTGGCCTCGTCGTACATCGAGCGCGGTCCGATCGAGCTCACGTTGCCGCGGTACTCCTCGCGCTGCGGATGCTCGAGCGGATCTCCGTAGGCTTCCGAGGTGCTCGAGTAGAGCAGGCGGGCACCGTCCCTGCGGGCAAGCTCGAGCAGTCGGAGGGTCCCTTCGCTGTTGACACGCAACGTTTCGATGGGCAAGCGCGTGAATCCCGGCGGGCTGGCAGGGCTCGCCAGGTGGTAGATACGGTCGATGTGCGGCAACGGGGGCAGCTCGCACACGATGTCGTGCTGGATGAAGGTGAACAGGGGGTTGTCGAACCATCTGCGGACGTTCTCGATGCGTCCCGTCGAGAGGTTGTCCATGCAGATGACGCTGTGCTCTTCCATGATCAGCTGTTCGCACAAGTGCGAACCGATCATCCCTGCTCCGCCGGCAACAAGAATTTTCATGGGGGAGTACTCCTGGCGAAGCTACGCGGGCTGCCTGAAGGGCGCATGCACGCGTGGGGGGAAGAGCCATCCGCTTGACAGAGCGCGGCCCCTGCTCTCACTCGTGAAGCGCCGAGCGATCGTGCCCATTGGCCACACCGAGGGTGCGAACACATCACGTCGCAACACCCATGGCCCGGACCTACCCTTTGACACTTAGTCCGCATATGCACCACCTGGCGATGTGCGGCACGGGCCCCGGGCACCATACGGTGCCCCTAACGCCCACGAGCGGCGACCGGAACAAGCGTTCGAGCGCGTCCCGCGTCCGACCGAGGTCGGACGTTCGAGAATCGCGGATCCGCTGGATCGCGCATCCCCCGTGACGAGGACTCTCATGCTCTTCCCTCTGGAAGGTCGCGGGCAGGGAAACCCGATACGGCTTGGACGACAGGTTTACCCGGTCCAGACACTCGCGAGTTGGTGGTTTGAGGAAGTGGCTTCAAGTCGACGACAATCACAGATCTTGCTGGGCAGCAAAGGCGGGTAGCTATCTCTGTCTCGTCGGACTCTCCTGCGCGCTGTTGAGGGGTCGTCACCGGAAGGGGTCTGGCAGATTCGGTACGCAGCCCCGCGACCACGTTGTGACGTATAGTGTGACACATCGGAGACCGACTTGTCACCCACAGAACAGCGTCCCACTCATTTTCTCGCTTTTGTCCCGAAAAGCCCCACGTTCTTAGTGCTCGTGGAACTGTCACCCCCACCAAGAATCCGCTCCAGATACCGCTCCGTGGCGTGGCCGGCACCGTGATGCCGGGCGCGGGACGGCCGCAGGCTTGGGCCCCCTGGGCGACAGCAAGTTTCATGGTGCTAATCGCCGCCCTCCCTTGGAGCATCGCGCCGATGTCCATCGGCGCCATTGCAACGGCCGTGCTCACGCTGAGCCTATGGCTCGGGACCCCTCGCCCCCAGTGGCCCGAGACCCCCATGGGCTGGCCGTGGGTCGGCTGGGCGCTGGCCCTCGGACTGTCCGCCGCGCTCGCTCTGGACCCCGCGGCCAGCTGGCCGCGACTCAACAAGGCACTCTTCCCTGGCTTGGTCGCCCTGGCAGTGTTTCATACCCCGGATCAGCGAGCCGGCCGCCGGGCCCTTATGACCCTTCTCGTGTCATCGGCCATCGCCGACGTGTACAGCATTGTCGTGTTCGTGAGCCATGGCGCCTCGTTCGCCAACCGGTCCCGCGGCCCCGTGGGCCACTACATGACGTTTGGCGGACAGCTGCTGCTCATCGTCTCGGTGGCGCTCCCCGTCGCGTTGCTGGCGCGCGAGCGGAACTGGCGTCTGGGAGCCGGCTTTGCGGCGCTCCTGGGGATCGTCGCCCTAGCGGGCACGTTCACGCGCAGCGCCTGGATCGGTCTGGCCGCGGCAATGGTAACGACCCTGGCGGCGATTCGCCCGCGCTGGCTGCCGGCCCTCGCCCTGTTGTTCGCGGCGGTCTATCTGCTGGCTCCCGGCAGCTATCGCACCCGGCTGCACAGCGCCTTCGACCCTCACCATCCCATGAACCTCGAGCGCACGTACATGTGGGACGCGGGGCTCCGGATGTTTCGCGACCATCCCTGGACGGGCGTCGGGCTCGAGGATCTGCATCCCGTCTACGATCGCTACCGCCCGGCCGAGGCGCGCGAGCACGCCGGGCATCTGCACAGCGTGCCGGTGCAGATCGCGGCGACCATGGGCCTCGTCGGACTCGTGGCGTTCGCGGCGCTCACCTTCGCGCTGCTGCGCTGCGCCGCGTCGGGGCTCCCATCGATGCTGCGGGCGCCGCCGTCCGTCGAGACCGGGCTGCGGGTCGGCGTGCTCGCCGGCATGATCGGGTTCCTGGTCGCGGGGCTGTTCGAGTGGAACTTCGGCGACGAGGAGCTGCTGTATTTGTTGTTCACGCTGGCCGGCCTGGCGTGGAGCGCGCGCCGATGGCAGGCGCCGGAGATCCCGGCCGCGTGAGGGTCGCGTTCGTTCACGACTGGCTCACCGGCATGCGGGGCGGCGAGCGCGTGCTCGAGCGACTGTGCGGCATGTTCCCGGACGCCGACTTGTACACGCTGCTGTGGAAGCACGGCGCCTGCTCGCCCGCCATCGAACGCCACCGCATCACGACGTCGTGGCTGCAGCGCGTCCCGGACGTGGCGCGACTCTATCGCTGGTTCCTGCCGTGGTATCCGAGCGCGCTCGAATCGCTCGACCTGACCGGCTACGACGCGGTCGTGTCGACGAGCCACGCCGTGGCGAAGTCCGCGCGCACCGGCCCCGAGACGTTTCACTTGAGCTATGTCTTCACGCCCATGCGCTACATCTGGGACCACGAGGACGAGTACTTCCCGCCCTCGCGCTTTCCGTGGCCGACGTCGTGGTTCGTGCGGTACACCTGCGCGCGGCTGCGTGCGTGGGACGTGGCGACCAGCCGTCGCGCCCAGACGATGATCGCAATTTCGCGCCACGTCGCCGACCGCATCCGCCGCCACTACGGCCGGGACGCCGAGGTGCTCTACCCGCCCGTCGAGCTGGAGCGCTTCCACCCCGCGGCCGGCCCGCGCGACTACCTGCTGCTCGCTGGCGCGAGGGCGCCGTACAAGCGCGCCGATCTGGCCGTCGCGGCGTGCGCCCGCCTCGGGCGCCGCCTCGTCGTCGCCGGCGCCGGACCGATGGAGGCCGAGCTGCGACGGCAGGCGGGGCCGGAGGTCGAGTTCCGAACCGGGTGGCTCTCCGACACGGAGATGGCGGGGCTCTACGCCG
>JACXTT010007292.1_pt1 | contig 15611 bp, 16 predicted proteins | sample 9270951 | NCBI WGS metagenome assembly JACXTT01 (sample SAMN15532306, study PRJNA645909) | rock metagenome | isolation source: weathered quartz diorite | place: Puerto Rico | collected 2017-06-21 | reverse complement strand
ACGCGATAAGCGCCCGCCTCGATCGCATTGAACCGAAAATGCCCGTCCTCTGCACTTATTTGTACTGCTACCCGCGAACCGTTCCCCCGGTCTAGCGCGACCGTGGCCCCCGGCAACCCCGCTCCGGCCCCATCATGGACCGTACCTTCCACCACTGTCTGCGCCCGCAGGATCGGTGCCAAAAGGAGGAAGAGAACCCCTGATAATTTGAAAAACTTCATAATGGTGGCCCTCAATGGGATTCATCGTACTCTGCATGGCATCAGAAAAAACATCAGGTTAGCGATCGATTTACCGTGCAGGGCGAATGCCCGCCCGCCACCGGGCGAGCGCATTTGACGGTCTGTGGCTCCGATCGCGGATCTTCGCTACATGTCATCGAGCGATTTCCACCCGGCATCGCTGTTGGCCGTGCAGTCGTTTCCTGTGGCGCAGACCTCCAGCTCTAGAACCGGATGGATCTCCCAGTTGTTTACGCGAACAAGGGGATTTCTCAAAAAATGTTCCGAGTCAAACATGAGAAGGCCAGTAACGCGCACCAATAGTGCGTCTTTGTCTGTTGCGTCGATCAGCGGCTGAACCTTGTCTCGCGTGAAGTTAGGATGCTTCAGTCTCACGCGCGGAGTAAATTCCGCCGTCACCGATTCTAATTCACGTGAGTGGAAGATCTGCTGGTTTGAAGCTTCTTCGTTATCGAGTGGAAATTTATTCACTGTGGCTTTTGTAACCAACACCAGGTGGTTGTCTGTTTCGTCTTTCGTGTGAAGCCCACAGTTGCAGGACTCGCCACCTAGTTCTGCCTTTGCCGCTATTAGATAGCCTACAACTGTGATCTTTTGTCCCTCTCCCAACGCGGTCAACTCATCCCGGCTATCGTCCTTCTCAAAATTCTCCGGTTCGTCCAACTTCTTCATCCAAGTGAGAGTTCGCGGGGTAGCGGGTCCGGCGGCGCGCGGATCGTTCGAGCGAATATTTTTGAGCTTGTTCAAATTCGAATCGAAGTCGGTACCACAGCCTTCGTCCGGGCAGTGCGCGAGGTCGGTCTTACACGGCGGCTTTTGCGCTCTCGCCCCTTGGCTTGGACCAGCGCCAATTATCGCGTAGGCAAGAACAAGGAGAACCACTACCAGGGTTCGTGTTAGTCGCATGGCAACTTCTCCTTTGTCGAAGTTTTCTTGAACTAGGGGGCTGACGGATCGGCCCAATAGAAATCAATTCGCGTTCCCTTCGCGGGAATGTCTCCTCTATTCGATACTCGTGCCCGTGGATAGTCCCGCTTACCAGGGACGGGCGATCCTGGAGGGCCGTTAGGGTCGGTACCAGGTACGACCCAAATATCTGGACTCACTCGCCAAGAGGGTTGAGGTTCGTGATGAGTCAATAAGTTTACGGACATTGTGGCTTCCTATGGGGTGGGGTGTGCCCCTTGCGGGCATGTTGACGATGGCAGTCGTGCAGCTTCGGCGTTCATCCGGGAAATTCAATGAAGACATGCTGCACTACACACCTCGTTGAAGAACAGAGTGGCAAGCTCCAAACGGAACCATACCTAATTACCACCACTGGGAGAATTATTCCGAGTGGTTCCGGTTTTTATCACTATCCTAGGCTGATGTCAAGGATCTTTTTTGCCTTTTTTGAGGGTATTTTTGGCTCGGAATGCGCTGACATAGCTTCATGGCAACGATCGGCAGGAGCCTGAGTGGGATGCCAGCGCCGGTGTCCACGTAGAAGAAGCGGAAATAGAAGAATCGGAAAGAGCTCGCTGGGCATTTTGCTAAGCTCCCATCAATTCCGGATCCGGCTGCATCTCGATCCGGCAGTTGTGGCACGTCATTTCGAGCCTTGCTTTCTCCAGGCGAAAGGCTCAAAATGGCAGTGGGTACCAACCCTGCTCTGGGCCTTGCGCCTCGGGCCAACGCCAGTTCTCCATGTTCCAATGCCGCCGTCTTCCGGATCATGAATTCCGTCACCTGGATGTACTCATCGATTTGGCGGACTAGAAACTTCAACTCGCGCGAGTCCAGAGTCGTTGTTAACATAACACGATGCCAGTATAGAACGCCTACCACGAAGTCGCCGGATGACCTGGACGCAGTTTTCGGTAAGGCGGCTGATTTACGGTTATTGCGTGGGCGTGTTCAGTTCCCGGCGCATCCAGCAGCGATTGGCGAAGGACATTGCCTTTCGTGTGCTGGCGGCGGGCAACGCGCCGAACTTCCGCACTCTTTCGAATTTCCGTAAGATGCATCTGGCAACACTGGAAGGGTTGTTTGAGCAAGTGCTGAAAATCGCCTTGGAAGCGGGAGCCATGAAGCTGGGCGGGTTGCGCTGGACGGCACGAAAGTGAAGGCCAACGCCAGCAAGGCGATGAGCTGCCGATGCTGCGGCTGAATTGTCCGAAACAACATCTGAAAAATGCGCCTGAAAACAGCGCCTGAAAACACCCTTGTTTTCCGCACTAAACAGTGATAAAAACCTAAACCAGCCGAATAATTCTCTCCCCGAGGGCAGGAACACCCTCATAATACGCCCTCACGGATTTTTACACTTCGGGGCGCTGAACTCCCGCCCGAGGTTGGTGTGAGCCAACCCCGGTATAAGCTGACGAGAAAGCCACGGAGCCCAAAGCGGATCAGACTCTGAAACTAAATGACTTGCGCGTTTAAGTGGAAGGCAGGGAGGTCCGCAAAATGCCTGAGTCCCAAGGAGAAGAACCCAAATCGCAATAGGAGTTGCTGCTATGGCCAGGAAAATTGCTCGGAAGAAAACCCTAGCCCGGAGGACATCGCGTAAGCGCACAAGGCGTTCCCTTCCTCCTCCCGACTACGCCTTGTTGCGGCATGAGGAATTGAACATTGATCGAACGATTGCTGGCCAGCCACGGAGCGTCGCGGCGAAAGCAGGCCGGGGCAAGCCCAAGAAACCGGGGCAAAAAGGTCAACCCAGCACGACGGCACTCACCGCGCAACTGCGCTTGCAGGCGATCGCGCACACGCGGCGAATGTCGCATCTGGGGGCCGCTGCCGAACCCGGAGCTCAGCCGGTTGCTCCCACGCCCGGGGCCAGTAACTGGGTACAGATGGGGCCAGCCACGATTCCCAACGGGCAGACCTACTCAGCGGCGCGAGTGCTGGTCACAGGACGAGTCACGGCCATCGTGGTCGATCCGACCGATTCTAACGTCGTTTACGCCGGAACGGCGCAGGGCGGAGTGTGGAAGACTAGCGACGGAGGAGCCACGTGGACTCCGCAAAACGACAACAACGTCTCCCTGGCCATCGGGGCGCTGGCCATGGATCCGAGCAACCATCTGGTGTTGTACGCGGGCACGGGTGAAGGGAATTTCTCTGGCGACAGCTACTACGGTAACGGCGTGCTCAAGACCATCGACGGTGGGGCCTCTCCCTGGAGCGAACTTGCCACTTCCACTTTCGCCGGAGTGCGCTTCGGCCGGCTTGCGATCACGCCAGGAACCACGGCGCGACTTTTCGCAGCCACGAGCGGCGGACTCTTCCGCAGCAATGACGCCGGGGCCACTTGGGCCGTCCTCAGTGGCCTTCCCGCCAGCGCTGCCACCGATGTTGCAATTGATCCTACGACGCCCACGACGGTTTACGCCGCCTTCTGGGGCGTAGGCGTTTATAAATCCACCAACGCCGGGGCGGGAACGCCCACCTGGACGAAGCTGGCCGGCGGACTGCCGACTTCGAGCTTCACGCGTATCGCCCTCGGCATTTCGGCCAGTTCTCCACAATCTGTGTACGCCCTCATCTCAGGACCATTTAACGCCAATCCGAGCCTCTCCTACCTGGTAAACCAGTTTTACGTCACGAGCGACGGTGGAAGCTCATGGTCTAGCATCGCGTTACCGGGAGGCAACATTGGCGGTCAGGGATTCTACAACCTCAACTGTGAAGTGGATCCGACTACCCCCGACATCGTCTACTTGAGCTCCATCTCCTTGTGGAAAGCGACCCACTCAGGGAGTACGTGGAGCATTACCAACATCGGCGGACCCTTCCATCCTGATAACCACGCACTAGCGCTCGATCCCGCGAACCATCTGGTGATTTATGCAGGCAGCGACGGAGGAATCTACCGCTCGCCCGATGGTGGTGCCACCTGGTCCGACTCAATCAACAAGGGGCTGTGTATTTCCCAGTTCGAATTCCTGGCCCAGCATCCCTCTTCGGACGCCGTGGTCTTCGGCGGTACGCAGGACAACGGTACAGAAGAGTTCCGCAACGACGCCGTCTTCTATCACTCTGACGACGGCGATGGCGGCTTTTGTGCCGTCGATTTCAACCAGCCGAATAACGTGCTCAGCACGTACTACGGCCCCAGCCCCAAACGCTCCTCCGAAGCCGGGAAGTTCGGTTCCTGGATGGCGGTGAGCAGCGGTATCACGACCGGTGGCTTGTTTTATCCACCGCTCGCGATGGACGACACTAATCCTAACAACGTCGCCATGGGTACGGACCGCATCTATTTAGACGGTTCACAGGGGCAGGGAGGGTGGACCACGCAAGTCTCACTACCTGGTCTTTCTGGCGCGGTATCAGCCATTCACTACGTCAATTCGAACCTTGTGTATGCTGGCACTACTAACGGCCAAGTTTACAAGCTAGTCAAAAATGGAAGCTGGACAGCCACTCTGATTAGCGCGTCGCCGCTTCCGTCGAGTTTCATCTGGGATGTTTCGGCTCTTCCCGGAAACTCGAGTGCGGTGGTAGTAGTGATGTCGGGTTTCGGTATATCACACGTGTGGAGCGGAGCCGTTCCAGCCTCTGGCGTGGCCACGTGGACCAACATCAGTGGAACGGGAGCTGGAGTGCTGCCTGATATCCCAGTTAACGCACTGGCCGTGGACACCGCTACTACCTACTACATTGCTACGGATATAGCTGTTTATCGCACGACGAACGGGGGAACCACGTGGACGCCGTTTAGCGATGGCTTGCCTAACTGTGCCGTCTTCGACCTCAGGCTCCATGGTCACGCGCGGCTGCTCCGTGCCGGTACTCACGGTCGGGGCATGTGGGAGCGGAAACTCGACGTTACCAGCCTGCCCAACGCCGATCTCTATGTCCGCGATCACCTCATGGACAGCGGTCGCACCAGCCCGTCCCCGTCCGGGGTTGCGGCAGCTTTTGAGGATCCACTCCAGTACGTGACCTTGGGCGCTCCGCAGTACTGGTGGACATGCGCGGACATCAAAGTCGACGCACTGGAAGGAGTAGTTCCGGCTTATCAAATGCCTGTTGCTGCGGTCGACTACGTTGCCTTTGAAAGCCAGCTGCAGCACCGCAACGCGCAACGAGGCCGTGTCAACCGAGTGTATGTTCAGGTCCACAACCGGGGGATTCAAGCTGCGGCCAACGTAACCGTGAAGGTGTATTTCGCCGATGCGTCCGCAGGATTGCCTCCCCTGCCCTCTGATTTCTGGACAGCATTTCCGCCCAGCGGCAGTGCGTGGACCGCGATTGGGCCGGCCCAGACCATTGCCTTGCTCTCTAATACGATTCCTGCGATCCTCGAGTGGGACTGGAGCACGCCCATCAGCGCCGCTGACCACACTTGCCTGCTGGTAGTGGTGGATTCACCGGCCGATCCCATTCCCGCGGCCAATAATGTCTTCGACGTCGGCGTTCTCGTCCCCCGCGAGAAGCATGCGGGGCTGAAGAACCTGCACATTGTCAGTGCGCCGCCGTCGGCTCCCTATGGCACCAAAATCCAACTCTTCCCCGGGTTAGCGAAATTGCAATCGATTCGCATTTTGCCCGGCCTGGCGAGTAAGGGCGTCCTGGGGCTGATTCTGCCTAGGGCCACGAAACTAGAGGCGCAGGGTATTACTGTAAAGAAAATCAGTGCTACGCAGCTTACCGCGTTGCGTCGGAAGTTCGGAGAACAGCTCGGCTACTACGACCTGACGCGTCAATACACGCTCCCCAGCGCCAGCAAGGCAGGTGTGTTGAACGGCCTGACTGTCCCAAAAGAAGGCATGCAGGCCCTGCTGTTGGTTGCTCCGCCCAAGACTGGCACATTCCAGTTTTCCATCATTCAGGAAGAGTCCCAGGGAGCCGGCGGCCGCAACAAGACAAGGATCGTCGGCGGCAGTACCTTCGTTGTGAGAGGACAGCGCATCGGCTGACGGTGTCAGGACTTCGGCGGGACAACACGATCTCCAGATAGTGATTTGGTGTGTCGAGGAGGCGAATGGGGCACGAGCTGACGACGTTGTCCTTCGGGTCTTTGGTGTTGATCGCTTACTGGACCGTGCCGGTTTCTGAGCTAGTTACGGATATGGAGAATCGAGGCTACCATTACGGCGATGAGGCATGAAACGGACGGCGACTATCATCTGGTCTTGCAAGGTGCTAACGGCGCGGAGATGGTCGCTGAGATTCCGACGCCGACAGCCGAGTTTGTGGGCGACAGTCCTTGGCTGGCCAACATCGGCAGTGCGCGGCAAGAGGTCGATGACAAACTCGTGCGCCGACTCCCGCCAGCCGATTTCAACTTGGTGAATGGAAAGTTCGTGCCCCACGGGGCCATGACGTTTCAGCTGCACCAAATAGCTGATTTATGCCTGTCGTTTGCGACGCCTCTGGCAGGGTCTAAAGTCACACAACCGCTCTTCGCTACGCAGATCACGCCCACGGCAGCGAGGATTACGGTGGCGGGGTTCTTCGACCGGGCACACGGGGCGACCGGTGTTGCGCCCCAACGTTAATCGAGCTGCATCCGGTTCTAAAAGTTGAATGGATTTAGGAACGCATTTGAAGGGGTAACACTATGGACTTTATCGAGCGACTCTTCGGTATTTCACCCGATTACGGCAGCGGGACGACGGAACTCGAGATCGTTGTGGCGCTGTTCGCCGTTATTCTGGGTATCGCGTATGGCTTGAGTAAGTATTGGAAGCGCCGTACCCCGGCCTAGAGCCGTTCCTGCAGCCACCTTGTCATCGCAATAGCTACCTCCGCTGGCGTGTTCGTCACGCTGGAACGAGTTCATGACGGTGAGCAAAAGCGCCAAGCGGGAATGCCAGCGAATCCATGAGGTGGCAAGCCTGGCAGCACAGCGCGGCACGGTGCGCGGGTGAGTAATAGCGGACTCCGGGTTTGATGCCAAGCTACGTTCGGTCTACTTGCGGTCCGTAGGTGTGAGCCAATGTACGGTCCTGTTGATGTGCCTCGGTCTCCCCGCGTTCGAGGTCCTGCTCGAACAAGCATTTCTGCTTCTCTCGCCTGCTCCGCCGGTGCCAGCGGTTTTGGCCGGAGCTGGCGCGCCGCGGTTTTCTATCATCGTTACTGTTTACGCCGAGCGCCGAGCGCTACACTACCATTTTCTTGAAATCAGTGGTAAGCTGATCAGGTTTCTTAACCAAGTGGATGTCGACATGCGACTTACCTGGGTATTTCTATACTTCGGGTCACTTCTTTGCGGTCAAAGAGTCCTCTATAACCAGGATCTTGACAAGAAAGGCCAAGACGCCGCGGCGGCAGCGAAACTGATCTCTAGCGATTCGGTGACAGCCAAGGAGATCGCCAACCTGGCAGTCATCGAAAGGCAACAACTCGATACGGCGCTCGACGCGTCATTGAACACAATGCGGCTGCAGATCCAGAGCTTCGATCGGTGGTCGAATGTGTACCTCGCTCTGGGAGACGTTTCGGTCGCCATCCAGACGCTTAAGGCGGTCACTCCAGTCACCGCGGAGTTGACTCACCGGCAGGATGAGATTAAAGCCAGCGCCGAAGAACTCAAGAAGGCGGTGAAGGCGAAGCAGAAGAAGGATGGGAAAAGCGGCCTGGCTACGACGACGGCCTTCGTAGACCAGGTGGTAGCGCATATCTCGGACGTGAACGATCTGCTGGGACTGGCCAAAGAGATTCCGACCTTGGGGAACATCGCGGGTTCGAAAGCGGTGAACGAGGTGGAGGGCGGCCTCAAGGAACTGGACGGTCTGCTCAAGTCAGCCACTGCGGCGATTCAGGCGGCCAAGGATGTGAGCGCGGATCCCCGCAATCTGATGCCGTCGCAGGATGAACTGATGCTTTCGGTGCTGGCGGCGGAGACGGATTCCTTGAAGGAGCGCATCGCGATCCGGGTCCGGGCTGATCTCGAAACGGGAGATGTACTGGCGCTGGTCGATGACACCAGGGGCTTGCTGCAGAACATAGATGACTGTGTTCAGCCTTGCACCCCGCAAAAGCTGTCACAAAGCAACCGGCTGGTGTCGGCCAGCTTGGCCGAGGGTAACACCCACCGCAAAGAGCAGTTGCTGATGGTGTTGTACCAGGCGGCGGCGGTGGCGGCGCAAAATCAGACTCCGGCGGCTTTCGCGCTGATCCGCGACAGCATTGTGTGGCGGCGGTTCGAGATCCGGCGGAACGCCGTCTACAACGGCTCTTACGAGCAGGCGCTGCAGGTGGCGGGCCGGCGGCTGTCGGCGTATTACGCAACGGGAATCAAGCCGAGCCAGATCGCCCAGTTTCTGTACTACCTGTCTGGTATCGTTTCTCTACCCGCGATCGCATTTTGAGGACTGGAGATCCACATGAGACGATCAACCATCATTTTGCTCCCTCTGATGTTGACCCTGGTCTCCTGCGATCAGAAAGCGCGGGATTTCGCGAAGAACGCAAAGGCAATGCTCGACGAGTACGCGGCCCGTATCGACCGCCAGATTCAGACCGAATCGCAGTACTACCAGCGTGACGCGGTGCTCGAAGTGAAGCACCAGCACGAAAATCTTCTCAACAGCACGAAGGCCGATCGCGCCGAGCGGGGCTCGGAGCTGGCGGTGGAGTTCAACGAGGGGAGTAAATCGGCGCTGCGGATCCGCAGCTATTTGCGAGAGTATGCGCAATCCGAGTACGCCAGTCGGCGCGACACCTACACCGGAGAAGTGGATGCGACACGGCAGTACCTGGCAAACCTGCAGGTGCTGCAGGCGGACAAAGATCGCATTGAAGCGCTCGGCAAGATGCTGGACGGGCTATCGAAGAAACTCAGCCTGACCGACGAGGTCAGCGCCATCAAGCAGACTGTCAGCGATACCAAGACTGACTTCGACAAGCTGATCTGCGACGACATCGCGACCAAGCTCAAGACCGCGACCGGAAAAGACAAGGACTCCTTGACACAGCTCCAAACAGACCGAAAGTGCCCCACGGACGGAGGCAGTAAATGACACGCGACGAACAGATCGCTGCATTGCAGCAGAAGATTGCCGAAATAGACGCACAGATTGCGCAGCTTCAGGCGGCCCGAAGCCAGAGCACGGACCCATCGGAACGGGGGAGGCTCGATGCACAGATCGCCTCGCTGCAGGAGACGCGGCAGGCGCTCGAGGATGCGCTCACCAATCTTCAGTCCTCGCCGGATGCGTTCGCGTTAGCGGCGGGCGTGACTCCCGCGGGCGCCCGGCGGATGGTGACAGCGTACCGGAAGGCCGCAGTCAAAGATTTGCAAATCGCGGCGTCGAATGCGAATAAGCGGGCCAAGGAGCTGCTCAAGGCGGTGAAGGCACCAAAGGCTAAGAAGACACCCAATGCACCGCAGAAGAAATAGCCCGCAAGACGGCTTACCGGGCCGACAGGCATAGGGACGAAGCGGCGGCCGTAAACTTGCACCGGCACTCAGTAGTCCAGACTTGCCGTGGTGCCGCTCGGGATTGTACGTGTCGACCCAATCTGCCGCTTTCCCGCGCGGGGATCTCAGAGATGCAGGAACAGACACGTTTAAGTTAAGAAACGCCGTCCCGTACTCTTCCATTGATGGTTGCCGCGGTGTGCGTGCCAGCGTGTCCGATTCGTGGGGCTTGGCATTGGCAACGTTCCGCCCTATAAAATCCCATTCGGCAAATTCGGCCACGCGACCCTTGAGCGAAGGATGACAGGCGTCGACACTCGTATCGAGATGACCTACGACGATCCCCTCGCCGGTGAGCCCTTGCTTCCATAGCTGTTCGAGTCCCAGAGCTTGCAATCACCAGGTGAGTTGTGTGGTTAGACTGGCCTGCGCAATTCTCACCGGCCGGATCCCACGAAGACTGGGCGCCCGCGCCACATAACTCACCGCCGGTGCTTGCTCAGCGCTTTCATCGTTGACTTATCGGCATAACCGAGTGTGATCCCCAGATTAGGAAAAGTGAACGGGGCATCGGCGCGATCGGCTTTGTTGATGTGCTCATCGCTACGCCTTGACTCTTTGCGGTCATAAGGTCTGCGAAGATCGAGCTTGCTTTGGGAAAGGAGGCCGCCAATGCGCTCGCGGCCTTAGCAGCCGCTTCGGGCTTATGGAAGACCAGTATGAGTGAGATCTCTTCATTTGCCGTGGTCAGATCCAGGTGGTTCACCTGAAGTGTGTGGTCTACGCCTCCTCGGGAGACCAAGCCCTATTTACGATTCATTTTCTCCAATGCTGCCCTGCTCGGTATTCCCGAAGGCACAGGCGCGCCCGCGGGGGCAGCGGTTCCCGCGCCCGCTCCGGCATTCGAGGGATCCTTGGACGCCGCCGTATTCTTCTTGTCTTCCTTGGAATACTTGAGGAACTTCAGGATGGAGTTCAGGCCTTCCGTGCCCGCACTCAGGACCAAGGCGGTCACGAAGAGGTCAACAGCCGGGGCATCGACCTCAAGCGGCTTCAGTACTCGCAAGGCAGGAACGCCGTACGCGAGCGCGAAACCAGCGAGTAAGGAAATCACCCCCAGAATAACTTTCTTGTAATCCTGTGAAATTTTGTCGAGAATTGGCGTCAGTAATTCCAAAAGCTGCTGAACGGCAAAGCCAGCAGCAAAGACAGGCCCCAGAGCAACCACCAGCTTATCCATATGTCTTAGTCACCTCGAATCGTGAACTCGTAACACCCACATAAAAAGGGACTTTGTCCCGAAATCTCTATTTTTGGCTTCTCGGCCCCGAGTCAGTATACACCCGACTGCCTCCGTTTGGCCGCTTTTCATCTCCTATTGGCAACCCTCCGGGGCTGCCGCAGTGGCGACGGGCTCACGGCATCCGGATCGAAGGTGATTCCGTTGATGGTGATTCGGGACATTCAGTCTCCTCCAGTCATTTCTTGAACGGCGCGACATTTCATGAAGGCGCCGGAATAACTCGACACGTCCTACCAGACGTCACCCTCCGGCCCGATAAGTTCCCGCAGCAACGCGCGGCTTGCGGTCCGGATCTCCTTCGTCGGATCTGCATCGACCGGCACCACGATATACCGAATCTCGCCCTGGCTGGCATGAAAGTGATTGTAAACGGCTAGATAATCCCGACCCCCTACCGCCGATGCAAGTGTCGAGCGAATTCCCGGCGCCAGAAAAACAAGGTAAACCGTCTCCTGCCTAGGCGGGGGCACGGTCCCGTCTCGCAACATTGACGCCAAGCGCGCCTGAATCTGTAAGTCCGAGAGACTAACCCCTCCCATTAAGTCTCCCTTCACTTCCCGGCTTTCCGCCCGTATCGCGCGCTACGGCCCCCGGCGGCGCAAATAGCCGGAGCGCTCAGGCCCGCATTGAGGTGTGTCAGCGCTGATTCCCGCCTTCGATTGGCCGGGTCCGACCACTCGTTTCCAAGAAAAATGCTGTACTGCAGGGGCCGGCAGATCTCGTTCCTGCTATGAAGGCGAGCACGCGCCAATGGGATGTGTTGCAAATAAGCCAACCGGAACAAGATTAGCCTGAATTGTTTCGTTCAGACCCTTGATTTACAGGCCGTCCAGCGTTTCGGGTCCGCAGCAAAACGTTCTCAAACTACTATTTGCAACACATCCGTAAAAAACGGTCTTGGCAAGTAGGGGAGCCTTGTCCCAGAGCAATCCGCTATCGAATTAGCGTGCAGTTGCCCTGCGCTTCGCTCTCGATAAGGCTAAAGTATCCCTTCATCTGCGCACAATTCACCGATGTGACTTCACTGACCGTTGGTTCACCATCTTTTCCTTTGTAGCAGCAGTAGCCAGGCAAGAGGGGCGTCGTCGTCGAAATCCGAACCCGGGATGGAACTCGCTGGACCGACGCCTTATGCGATGGGGGCACCAGAGACTCTTTGCCTGAGCCGCTCAACCTGACGCTGTAGGGAACGTCGGCGATGCCGTCACGGATTTCGAGCGTGCCGGAGAAGTTGCCAGAAGTCGGCGGATAAAACACAATGCCGATACGACAGGCGCCGCCGGCTGGAAGTGCGTGGCCGTTGCAGTCAGTCGAGATCCGCTCAAACGGGGAGTGGAGCGAGATGTCTTGAATCTGGACGGAGTTCTGGCTGGTGTTGGTGACGGTAACAAACTGTTCTTTGCTGCGTGAACCGGCAGCAACTGCCTCGAAATATAGTCCTTCAGTGACCAAGAGAGCCTTGATGGGCGGGGTGGGCCGCGACGCTAAACCGGTCAGGCCGACCTCGTGACGAGTTTGCGCCGTGTTGTCTTCGACGACAAGTGCCGCGTCGCGCGCGCTGCTCTTCTTCGGGTTGAACAGCACCGGCCCGGGCGAGAACGCGACGGCGATCTCGCACGTTCCTGCCATTGCGAAGCGATGGTCACGACAGTTCTCCCTCTGGACTCTGAAATCCTTGGCGGCCGGCCCTTCGAGCCGAACGGCAAAGACTTGCGCGCTTGCCGAACCGGTAACCGTTGCGATTTGGGCGCCGCTCGCGGTCCGACGTTTCTGGCTTCCGAAGATCAGTCTTTCGGGTGCGAGGCTGATAGTCGCTGGCGGAGGCTCCGCAGCCGCGCCTTCGAGCGGAAGACGAAGCCGCCCGGTCCGGCTGTTGCTGTCGATCACGAACGTCGCTGAGCGAGGACCGGCCTGACGCGGCGCGAACCGTACCGTCGCCCAGCATTCTCTACCCGGCGAGAGAATGGCACTGCGGCAGTTTGAGGTCCCGATCGTGAAATCGGTGGAGCTTGGCCCTTCGATGCCGAGCCCAGTAATTCTTGCATCTGCTGAGCCGTCGCTGATGAAGCGGGCCGTACTCTCGCTGCCCCGGCCGGCGGGCACCGCATCGCCGAAGTCGACAAAAGGCGAAGCGGCGCTCAGGTGGGCATACGTGGGCGCCAACCCGGTTCCGGAAAGCAGTATCCGGTGCGTGTCCCTTTCCGAGCCGTCGGAAATCAGCAGAACGCCGGTTCGCAGTCCAGCTGCGGTGGGAAAGAAGCGCACCGCGATGACGCAGGCCGCGGCCCGCTCGAGCAACTGGCCCGAGCATGGATTTCCCGCAACCTGGAAATCGGCGATGCCGGCAGGGGCGATGGCAATGTCGCCAATGCGCAGCGAGCCCGAGCTGAGGATCCGAACCGGCTGGCTGGATGCACTGCCGACCAGCTGATCGCCGAACGAGAGCGTTGGTGGCTCGACGGTGAGGTGGTCCGAGCCGGGCTGGGCCCCGAGTCCGGTCAATACCACAAGATGCGGCGCATCGCCCGTCGCATCGGTGATGCGCAATTCGGCGTTGCTCCGGGCCGCGGCACGTGGGCGGAAGGCAAGCTGGACCGTACACGAGCGCCTTGCGGCGAGCCGCGCCTGCGAGCAGCGCTCCTCCACGATCGAGTACTCGGAATTCGCATCATCCTGGAGCTCAAGCCGGAGTGCGAGCGGGATAGAGCCCGTATTGCTCACGCGGACGGACTTCTGTATCGAAACACCAACCTTGGGAGAACCGAAGTCGAGCGCTGGCGGCGAAACCACCAGGTCGTCCCGTGCCAAGCCCCCGCCTGAAAGCGGGACCGCGTGCGGGATGCGCGAGTTCTCCTCCAGGATCTCGACCGTGGCGACGCGAGCGGCCACTGCCAAAGGTGTGAAGCCTACCCCAATTTCGCACGAGCGCTCCGACTCGATCACGTCGCACCCGTTCAACAACCGGAAATCGCCTCGGCTCTGGCCCGTGACCGAGACCTGTGTGATCCTTAGCGGCGAAGTGCCCGGATTTGTGACAGTGAGTACCTGCAGCGTTGCGGCGGCGCCGACGGGTTGATCGCCGAACGTCAGAAAGCCAGGGGTGATAATCGCTGTAACGGCGCCGCGGCTGTAGAGCACGGCGACCGTTACCGCAGCGGCCACCAGCAGCGGAGCCATACTTTTCTTCGAGTGGACGAGCCGGCTGAGACGCCGCTCATCCAAGCCCTCGGCTTGGAAATCGAGTCGACGCATAAGCGTTCCGATCTAGCGCGCCGTTGAAGCCGATTTCGGCGCGGGCGACTCTTCGAGAGTGAGTTTGCCCGAGATCTGGATGGGCTTCGGCTCTGAGGCCGTGGCGCCGGAATCACTGGGCAGTTTCAGGAGGCTGGCGATGCGATCCGCACCGGCGATGAACACCACTCCTGTAAGAAACGCGTCCAGCGCCGGATTCACTTCCGTCCCGAAGCCGAGCGCCTGGAGAAACCGGACCTTGGGATAGGCGGCAAGCACAATCACGGCGAGGAGGGCGGCGGCGCAAAAGTAGATCAATTTGTATTTCCTCGCATCGGCTTCCGATCTGCTCGGATCCGGAAAGGACTGAAGTAAGAGCAGCGGAAACAACACACCCGTTACCACCCGATCAATGGCGAAAGAGATTATCAAGATCGCCGTGATGACGGTAACGCCATCGAGACTCTTCATGGAGGTACCTCCTCGCAGCCCGATTCGCAAAAAAATACGGAATCATGCAAGACGACGGCTTGCGGTGCGCGCTGGCTCTTCACAGGCTACGCCCCGGCGCGGCCATTAGCAAGCCTGTCTTTGGGCGAAAGCTTGAGGCTGGTGTTCACGTCACGATGTACCCAGTGCGAGGCTTCATGACGAGAATCTCCGAGAAGCAACCGGGCCTTCCGGGCACTGGCGCAGAGCGCAGAGAGAGGAGGCCCAGTCGGGGGTGGCCTCGGCGTGAATTCTACCAACTGTTACTCCACCTTCACTTACCCCGAGGACTCCGCCTTTTATCCGCCGCTGGCGCAGGCACCACACTCGCCCCACGAGCTCTACATCGGCACGGTTAAGCTCTATCGCACCACCAACCAGGGGGGCCAGTGGAACCCCGTAAGTCCTAATCTCGGCGGCGGCGGGACGTTTCCCGACATCGGCACGGGCAACGTCATCACTGCGATCGCCGTCGCCAACACCGATAGCAACCGCGTCTACGTCGGTCTCTATGATGGCACGCTCTGGGTGAGCGACGCAGGAACTGGACCATGTGTGAACTCCTCATGCTGGCACCAGATCAACTCGAGCGCCATGCCCGCTGCGCCCGTTTCTCGTATTGCAATCCATCCCGCCGACGCCGGCACGGTATACGCCGCATTCTCCGGATTCAACCCTGGCTCGCATCTGTTCAAGACCACGAGCTTTGGCGCTTCGTGGAACCCAGTAGACGCGAGCCTTCCCGGTGACCGGCCGGTCAACACGATCACGATTGACCTGACCGGGGATTTCTGTACCAGTCGGATAGAGACTGGAATACAGAAAGGAACCGGAAAATGCCAAAGAAAACGTTCACGCCCGAGCAAATCGTGGGTAAGCTCCGTCAGATCGAAGTGTTGGTGAGCCAGGGCAAGACCGTGCCGCAGGCCTGCAAGGAGGCTGGGATCGTGGAGCAGACCTTCTATCGCTGGCGCAAAGAATACGG
>JACXTT010007291.1_pt1 | contig 15612 bp, 15 predicted proteins | sample 9270951 | NCBI WGS metagenome assembly JACXTT01 (sample SAMN15532306, study PRJNA645909) | rock metagenome | isolation source: weathered quartz diorite | place: Puerto Rico | collected 2017-06-21 | reverse complement strand
CGGCGGCGGTCGACGAGGTCCTGCTCGGCGGCGTCGCGGCGGCGATGGCCCTGGTCAAGGCGTTTCGCATGCACGGCCATCTCGCCGCGAGGCTCGATCCTCTCGGCTCCGCGCCGACGGGCGATCCCGCACTCGACGAGACGCGACTCGAGCCGCCCCTGACGCCCGAGCTCCAGGCGCGCATCCCGGCGCGGCTGCTCAGGCTCTACGTACCAGGCGCGACGCTGCTCGAGGCTCTGCCGCGGTTGCGCGAGGTCTACTGCGGCTCGATCGCGTACGAGATCGAGCACATCTCCGACCACGCCGAGCGCGTCTGGCTGCGACAGGCCGTCGAGTCCGGCCGCTTCCGCCGTCCGCTCGAGCCCGACGAGCGACGAGCGCTGCTCGAGCGGCTCTCGCAGACGGAGGCGCTCGAGCAGTATCTGCGCAAGTCGTTCCTCGGTCAGAAGCAGTTCTCGCTCGAAGGGCTCGACGCGCTCGTACCCATGCTCGACGAGACGATCGAGCTGGCGGCGGCAGACGGTGCGCACGAGGTCGTGATCGGGATGGCGCACCGCGGGCGGCTGAACGCGCTCGCGCACACTGTCGGACGGCCGTACGAGTCGATCCTGCGTGAGTTCGAGGGCGAGCGGACGATCGAAGCGGTCGTCTCCGATCCCGAGGGCGGGACGGGCGACGTCAAGTACCACCTCTCCGCTTCGGGCACGCGGCGGACGGCGGCAGGCGAGATCGAGATCACGATCGCGCCGAATCCCAGCCACCTCGAGGCGGTCGATCCCGTGGTCGAGGGGCGGGCGCGGGCCGAGCAGACCGACCGCTCCGAGGGAGCCGCCGTCCACGATCCGTCGGTTGCGCTCCCGGTGCTGATCCACGGCGACGCCGCTTTCCCGGCACAGGGTGTCGTCGCCGAGACGCTCAACTTGTCGAACCTCGCCGGCTACTCGACGGGGGGCACACTGCACCTGATCACGAACAACCAGGTCGGGTTCACGACCGACCCGACGGATGGTCGCTCGACGCGGTACTCGAGCGACCTCGCGAAGGGATTCGACCTCCCGATCATCCACGTCAACGCCGACGATCCAGAGGCCGCCCTCAGCGCCGCTCGGCTGGCGCTGGCCTATCGCGGGGAGTTCGGTCACGACGTCGTGATCGATCTCGTCGGCTACCGCCGCTTCGGCCACAACGAGCAGGACGAGCCGGCATACACGCAGCCGCTCATGGTCGAGCAGATCGAGCACCAGCCGACCGTCCGCGAGAAGTACGCGGCCGAGCTCGTAGCCGCCGGCGTCGTCACGGAGGCCGATGCCGAGGCGATCGCGGCGCAAGCACTCGTTGAGCTGCGCGCGGCCCACGACCGGCTCAAGGCCGCCCTCGCGGAGTCGCACCAGACAACCCCGTCGCCGCCGCTCGAGGATGCGCCGTCCGCTGCGGGCACGGGCGAGGCGGTCGTCACCGCCGTCGGCGCAGACCGGCTGGCAGCACTCGACGATCAGCTCGTCACCGTGCCGGAGGGATTCGTCGTCAACCCCAAGCTTGCCCGGCAGCTCGAGCGGCGCCGGGGGGCTCTCACTGACGGCGGGATCGACTGGGGCCACGCCGAGGCGCTCGCGTATGCGTCGCTCCTCGAAGAGGGAATACCGATCCGCCTCGCGGGGCAGGACACCGAGCGTGGCACCTTCTCGCACCGCCACCTGATGCTGCACGACGCCGTCACCGGCGAGACCTACGCACCGATCCAGCACCTTCCGGGCGCGAACGCATCGTTCGAGGTCTACAACTCGCCGCTCTCCGAATACGCCGCGGTCGGCTTCGAGTACGGGTACTCGATTGCGGCGCCCGACGCGCTCGTTCTCTGGGAGGCTCAGTTCGGAGACTTCGTCAACGGGGCGCAGATCGTCGTCGATCAATTCATCGTCGCCGGGCGCTCGAAGTGGGGTCAGACCTCACGCCTGACACTCCTGCTGCCGCACGGCTACGAGGGAAACGGCCCCGAGCACTCGAGCGCGCGGCTGGAGCGGTTCCTCCAGCTCGCCGCGCAGGAGAACATCCGCATCGCGAACTGCACGACAGCGGCGCAGTTCTTCCACCTGGTCCGCCGCCAGGCCCTGGACGCCACCGCCCGGCCGCTCGTCGTGATGACCCCGAAGGGGCTGCTGCGCCTGCGGCAGGCGGCATCCAGTCTCGAGGAGCTCACCGACGGCGCCTTCCGGCCGGTGATCGACGATCCGGCGGCGGACCACGCGGGCGTCACGCGGCTCGTGCTCTGCTCGGGGAAGCTCTACTACGACATCGTCGGCCACGAGGGGCGCGCCGAGGCGGGCGCCGTCGCCGTTGCGCGCGTCGAGCAGCTCTACCCGTTCCCGGTCGACGCGCTGTCGGCCCTCCTCGCTTCGTACCCCGGTCTCACCGAGGTGGTGTGGGCCCAGGAGGAGCCGCAGAACATGGGTGGGTGGCGGTCGATCCGCCACCGGCTCGAGGACGTCGCCGGCTCGGTGTCGGTGCGGTACGTGGGCAGGCCATGGCGCGCGAGCCCGAGTGAGGGCTACCCGACGGCGCACCTCCGCGAGCAGGATCGGATCGCGCGCGAGGTGCTGGCGGTCTAAGGGTCCGACCTAGCGGCGCCGAGCCGCCCGTTTCGCCAGCAGTGACGCGATGCGCGGGCCGTGGGCCTCCGCGGCCTTAACGCCGTGGGAACGCGCCACGCGGATCATCGAGCGCCGCGCCTCCGGTGGCAGTCGCTGCCACACCTTCCAGGCCACGATGACGACGCCGACCGGGGTGCGGGTCAATATCCGTGGCGGCATGCCCGCATCCTACGACGGACTCCTAGGTCGTGACCGAATGTGTCGGGTTGCAGGGGAATCCAGGTGGAGTACACTGATCACTGGCCTTCGCGGCGCGCTCGAACGGCGACCGGGAGGCTCGCTGTGTTGATGAAGGCTGTTCGTGGTAGAACCGCAATCTGGTGAGGGAGAGGTCGTGCCTGTAGAAACCGCGTCGATGTTCACTCAAGTGATCCAGGATCATCTCGAGCTCAAGGCGAAGAACGCCGAGCTCGGGACGTCGATGCCGCTCGATCGCTACATCACGGAGGATCCGTTCGAGAATCACCCGCTCTTCAAGTCCGAGGAGCAGGCGCGCATCGAGGAGACGATGGACGGCACCGAGCCAGCCGTCGAGCTCCACTCGGCGCTGCCCTGGCCTGGTGAAGAGGCGACCTTCGAGAACGAAGGCGCTGCGCTCGAAGACGGCCTCTGGACGCGATCGCGCGACTTCGACTGGGGCGACTGATCCCGCCCCTCCCCTCCGGGCGATGACGCCCGACGAGCGCCTCGAGCGCTATGCGGATCTGGCGGTCCGAGTTGGCGCGAACGTGCAGCCGGGCCAGGAAGTGGTCGTCCTCGTCGCACAGGTCGAACATGCGCCGGTCGTCCGGGCGATTGCGCGGGCTGCCTACAGGGTGGGCGCGCGACGGGTCGAGGTTCGCTACGTCGATCACCACCTGCGACGGGCGGCGATCGAGCTCGGGCCGGAGGATCAGCTCGGCTGGACGCCTCCCCGCGAGGTCGAGTGGATTCGCAGCTGGGCCGCCACCCGTCCGGCGGTGTTTCAGCTCTCGGGCACTCCCGAGCCCCATCTGTTGGACGGGCTCGACCCGGCGCTCGTCGCGCGATCAGATCAACGCGACGTTCGCGAGGCATGGTTGGAGCTCGTGGCCAACGGCCGGCTCAACTGGACGATCGTCGCCGCGCCGAACGAGGGCTGGGCGCGACAGGTCTTCGGTGAGCCCGACGTCGAGCGCCTTTGGCAGGCGGTTGCGACCGCGACGCGCCTCGACGAGCCCGATCCGGTGGCTGCCTGGCAGGACCATGTCGACAGACTCGGGCGCCGCGCCGCATCCCTGACCCGTCGCCACTTCGACGGTGTGCGCTTTCGCGGCCCCGGCACCGACCTCACCATCGGTCTTCTGCCCGGGTCGCGCTGGCTGGCGGCGACGTTCACGAGCGAGACGGGCATCACTCACATTCCCAACATGCCGACGGAAGAGGTATTCACCACCCCCGACTGGCGGCGCGCGGAAGGGACCGTCCGCTCGACCTATCCGCTGATCGAATCGGGAACATCCGCGCTCGTGCTGGGTCTCGAGGTGAGGTTCGAGGCCGGCCGCATCATCGACGTGCGGGCCGAGCAGGGCGCGGAGATCATCCGCGACCAGCTCGCCGTGGACGAGCAGGCGCCGTTTCTCGGTGAGGTCGCGCTCGTCGACGGGAGCTCGCGCGTGCGGCAAGCCGGGATCGTCTTCCACGACACGCTGTTCGACGAGAACGCGACGTGTCACATCGCCTACGGCGCGGGTCTGCCTGTGGCAGTCGACGGCGCCCCCGGCCGGAGCCCCGAAGAGCTCCTCGAGATGGGCGTCAACGCCTCCGGCGTGCACACCGACTTCATGATCGGAGGCGTCGAGGTCGAGGTCGACGGGCTGACCGGAGAGGGGACCGCTGTCGCGGTGATCCGCGACGACGTGTGGGTCCTCGACTAGGCCGGTTCGCTTGCCACCAGCCGCCCCGGAGCAGCAGCAGGCGAGGTGCCGGCGAGCGTCTCCGCGAGACGCCTGAACGGCCCCGCCTGGGACAGCAGCTCGCGCTCGGTTCCGCGCTGGACGATTCGCCCGTGCTCGACGACCAGGATCGCGTCCGCGCGCCGAACAGTTGCCAGGCGGTGGGCGATGATGATCGACGTTCGACCCGTGAGCAGGCGGTCGAATGCGCGCTCGATCAGGATCTCGCTGGGGCGGTCGATGTTGGAGGTCGCCTCGTCCAGGATCAGGATCCGGGGGTCGGCGAGCAACGCCCGTGCAATCGAGATCAGCTGGCGCTCGCCGGCCGACAGGCCTGCGCCTCCCTCGCGCACGACGTGCTCCAGCCCGTCGTCGAACCGCGCGGTCACGCGGTCGACGCCGATCGACTCTGCCGCGGCCCTAACCTCGTCGTCCGTCGCCTCGGGCTTCGCGAAGCGGATGTTGTCGGCGATCGTGCCGCTGAAGAGGAACGGATCCTGGAGCACCACCCCCAGCTGCCTCCGGTAGCTGCGGAGCTGCACCTCGCGGAGGTCGATGCCGTCGACGCGCACGGCACCCGAGTCGGGGTCGTAGAAACGTGCGATCAGCTTGGCCGTAGTGGACTTGCCGCCGCCCGACTCGCCGACCATCGCGATGCACCCGCCGGGAGGCACGTCGATCGAGAGCGCGTGCACGACCGGTTCCTCGCCGTACGCGAACGTGACGCCGTCGAGCTCGAGCCGGCCGTCGATCCGGGGCATCGGCTTCGCACCCGGCCGGTCGTTGATGTCCTGCTCGGCGTCGAGGATCGTGCTGATCTTCTCCATCGCCGCCGCGGCGGACTGCACCTGGCCGTACAGCTCCGATAGCTCCTGCAACGGCTGGAAGACGAGCTGCAGCAGGCCGGTGGCGGCGATCAACGTTCCGATCTGGAGCGTGCCCGCGTCGATCAGGCGCGAGCCGGCGTAGAGGACGGCGACTGTCGCGACAGTCCCCAGGAACTCGATTGCGGGGAAGAAGAACGACGACAGCTTCTGCGCGTACGCGTTGGCGGTGCGATTCGCCTCGTTGAGACCGTCGAACTCGTTCTGGAAGGCGCGCTCGCGGTTGAACGCCTGTACGACCGCCATTCCCGACACCGACTCCGCGAGCTGGGCTGTGACGGCAGCGATCCTCGTCCTGACGTCGGAGAACGCGGCGTGCGATTTGAGCTGGAACCAGCGCGTGACGGCGACGCCGGCCGGCGTGACGATGAGCGCGACGAGGCCGAGGCGCCAGTCGAGCAGGAAGAGACCGCCGATCGCCGCCACGAGCGTGAGCGTGTTGACGACGAGCGTGGTCAGACCCTGATTGAGGACGTCCGAGAGCGCGTCCACGTCGCTGGTCAGGCGGGCGATGATCCACCCTGCCTTCTGCTCCGAGAAGTACCGGAGCGAGAGCGACGTGAGATGGAGGAAGAGTCCGCGCCGCACCTCGAGGACGACCTGCTGACCGATTCTCGCCAGCCACAACCACGTGGTCGACCCGAGGAGCCATGCCGCCGCATTGACGCCGACGTACGCGACCACGTCGTGCCACAGGCGGGTCTCGTCGTGGGCCCGGATGCCGTGGTCGATTGCGTCGCCGACCAGGTGCCATCCCACCACGGGTGCCGCAGCCGACACCGCGGCGAGCAGCATGACGACGGCGATACGTCGGCGCCGGCCCTCGGTGTACTGCCACAGGCGTGAGAGCCCCGTGCGGTGCCTGTGGGCTCTACGCGGCAAGTGCCTCGTCTCCGAACAGGCGCGCAAACGTGCCGCCGTGACCGAGCAGCTGCGAGGGGTGCCCGTCCTCCACGATCACGCCGTTCTCGAGCACGACCGCCCGGTCGGCGACGAGGATCGTGGAGAGGCGCTGGCTCGCGACGAACACCGTTCGGCCCTCGACGGCCGGGCGAAGATTCTCGACCAGGAGGCGCTCGGTCTCGGTGTCGACCGCCGACATCGGATCGTCGAGAACGAGCACGCGTGCTCCTCCGACGAGGGCCCGGGCCAGCGCCACGCGCTGGCGCTGACCGCCCGAGAGGTTGACGCCGCGCTCGCCGATGAGGGTGTCGTACCCGTGGGGAAGCTCCTGGGCGAAACCGGAGACGCCGGCCGCATCGCAGGCGGCGAGCACCTCTTCCCAGGGGGCATCCGGGCGTGCGGCGAGCAGGTTCTCGCGCAGCAGCACCGAGAAGAGGACGGGGCGCTGCGTCACCAGCCCGACCGCAGCCCGCAACTCGGTCAGGCCCGTGTCGCGCGTGTCGATGCCGCCGATGAGGACGGCACCGCCAGACGGGTCGTAGAACCGCGGCAGCAGGTTGAGCAGCGACGTCTTGCCCGAGCCCGTCGCGCCGCAGATCGCGACGATCTCGCCGGGTGCGACGTCGAGATCGACGCCGCGAAGCACCTCGCTCCCCGTCTGATACCTGAACCGGACCTGCTCGAACCGGACGCCGAGCCGCCCGTCGGGAAGCGGCGTCGGATCACTCCGCACGGGCAGCGGCTGGATGCCGTCCAGCCAGGCGAAGCTGCGGCTCGCCGACGCGATCGCGCGCTGCGCCAGGTTGATGATCCAGCCGAGCGCCTCCAGCGGCCAGACGAGTTGGAGCAGCAGCGTGATGAAGAGCGTGAACTGGCCGATCGTCAGCGAGCCGCCGATCACGTCGCGTCCGCCTACCCACAGCACTGCGGCGATCCCCAGCGTCGGGAGGAAGAGGAGGCCCGGCAGGAAGCGGGACTCGACCGTGGCCTGATTCATCGTCTCGTTGCGCACGTTCTCGGCACGCACGCCGAAGCGATCGCGCACGTCGTCCTCGCGGCCGAAGGCCTGGACCATCTCGATGCCGACGACCGCCTCGTCGGAGGCTTCCGTGAGGTGGCCCTTGCGCTCCTGCACCTTGCGCGATATGGGGAAAACCCGGTGCGCGAAGAACCAGGTGAGCACTGCGATCGGCGGCATCGTCGCGGCCGCCAGCGCGGCTAGACGCCAGTTGACGAGGCAGAGGACGATCGCGGCCCCGACGATCATCATCCCGCTCTGGATCGCCTGGACGACACCCCAGCCGATGAAGTAACGCACCGGGTAGATGTCGTTCGTGGCACGGGAGATCACCTCGCCGGTTGCATGCCGGTCGTAGAAGGCGCGCGGGTAGCGGAGATAGGCGTCGTATAGGAGCCCGCGCAGCCGCGCCTCCACCGAGATGCCGACGCGCGCGGTCGCATACCGCCGCGTGAAGTTGACGGCGAAGCGGACGGCCGCAACGGCCACGATCGCCCCGATCAGCGGCAGCAGGAGGTGGTGGTCGGGCGCGTCGATCGCATCGTCGATCGTGTGCTGGATGAGGATCGGCACGGTCAGCGTCAGCACGGTGAAAGTGACCGCGCAGGCGAGCCCGAGCCCGACCAGTCGCCGCTGCTCCCACCAGAGCGGGATCAGGTGCCGGATCGTCTGTCCGGACGAGAGATCAGGGGGGTCGACGGGGCTCGGGGTGGTGGACACGAAACCGGGGGTCCTTCCTGCGCGACAGGGCGCGCCTCTTGCAGGGCGGGCGGGCGCTCGGGATCGAGTCCACCCGACGGCTCGGTGACGCGGTTTCCGGCTAGTGCCGTGTGACGCCGGTCGAAACCGCGTTGGGCTCATCCGTGCATGACATCGCGGTCCTCCTCTCGGCGTCGCGGGGCGGGTACTGACATTACACGAGCGGGCGGACGGGTATTCGCATTCGGGCGGCATCAGTCGGCGCCGCGTATGGCACTTGACAGACATCATTTTGATGTCATACTGGAGCCATGCAGATGGCACCGCACATCACCGCGATCCAGACCGACCTGGCGGCTGCGGCGGCGCTCGGGGACGAGGCGACCGCCGAGGCCGCGCGCAGGGTCTCGGAGGCGCTCGGCACCTCGCTGCACCTGCGTCTGCTCGACCTGCTCGGCGAGGCTGCGCTCGACGTCAACGGCCAGCTCCCGAGCGGGCATGTCGAGGTGCGGCTCGTCGGACGTGAACCAGAGCTCGTCTTCGTGGCCGATCCCGACGATGCCGTCGAGCCGGCACCCACGGGTGACGACCAGAGCGCCCGCATCACGTTGCGCCTCCCCGAGGCGCTCAAGGCCGCGGTCGAGGCTGCGGCCGATCGAGACGGCGTATCGACCAACACGTGGATCGTGCGCGCACTGTCACGCGCGCTCGAGCCCCGCGCCGCTGCACGCGCCCGCGCGGGGAACCGTCTTCAGGGCTTCGCCCAGAGCTAGAAAGGAGCTTCTCGTGGCCATCTACCCAGCCCTTTTCGGGCACGTCGAACTCCCGGATGTTTCGGGAACCCGTCAGGACCGCAACGATGTGAAGCTGATCGGCATCCGCCTGGTCCGGCCCGCCGATCTGCCGGTCGGCCGCCGGCGCGACAGCCGTCGGAGCCGGTCGTGACGACCTTCCAGACACCCGGAAAGGTCAGGATGCGGATCAGCATCGGCTCCGGTGACGTGCAGATCACGTCGCACCCCGAGCCCCGGGTCGACGTCGAGCTGATCCCGCTCCGCAACGACGAGATCACACGCACTGCCATCGACGAAGCCGTCGTCGAGGCCCGCGAGCGTGGCGACCGGACGGAGATCGTGGTCGAGATCCAGCGCAAGGGCGGCTGGGGATTCCTCGGCCGCGGGCCCAGCGTCGGCGTTCGCATCCACTGCCCGCAGGACACCGCCGCCGAGTTGACGACGGCTTCGGCCGACGTGACCACCAGGGGAGAGCTCGGCGACATCGAGGTGAAGAGCGCGTCCGGAGACGTCGCGGTCGAGACCGTCGGCTCGCTGCGCGCGGCGACGGCGAGCGGTGATGTCAGCGCCGCCGAGGTCCGTGGCGAGACCAACGTCAAGACGGCCTCGGGCGACGTCGAGATCCGCCTCGCGCATGGAGCGCTTTCGCTCAACCTTGCGTCCGGCGACGCAATGGTCGGGGAGGCGAAGGCACCGGTGTCCGTCGCCACCGTCTCCGGCGATCAGGAGATCCGCGCCGTCGAGGCGGGCGAGGTGAAGCTGCAGTCCGTCTCGGGCGACGTTCGCGTCGGCGTTCGGCCGGGCAGGCGGCTGTGGATCGACGCCACGTCGGTCAGCGGTTCGATGACGTCGGAGCTGCCGATGGAGACCGGCATCGAGGGCGCCGGAGGCAGCGACCCCGAGATCGAGCTACGCGCACGCACGGTGAGCGGCGACGTGCGCATCGTGCGGGCCGCGCCTGCCCACGTCTAACCCCGGCCAGACCCTAGGAATCTGCGCCGAGCTCCTCCGCCAGGAGGGAGGCTGCGTAGCATTGCCACGCCAGGTCGGGGTCGGAGCGGAGCAGCCGCAGCGCCTCCTGCACCCGGGGCAGGCCGTCGGCGTCTCCCTCGAGACCGGCGAGACCGGCGTCGAGCAGCCGACGGCGCTCGGGCATGTCGAGATCTGCGGCGACCGCGCTGACCGCCCTGCCGTGGAGCTCCAGCGAGCGCCGCGGGTCGCCGCCGGCGACGAGCAAGAGCTCTGCCCGGCGCAGCGCGCCGTTCGCCTCGTCGGCGTCCATCTCGACGGCACGGCCGGCGAGGAAGCACAGAAGCTGGCACTGCACCTCCGGCTCAGAGTCCTCGAGCGAGCGAATCCACTCGTGCGTCACGGCTGGTAGCGCGCTAGCGTGGCGACGCCGCGCGAATGGCCGCCACGACCTGGTCGTCGGCACCGGCGACGACGAGATCGGCAAGGCGTGTAGCGCCGGCGGAGCGTGCGCCGAGGCCGAGAGGCGCCGTGAGCACGTCGTAGAGGCGCCGCTCGTCGAGCTTCGCTTCCTTCGCGGCCCCGAGCAACCGGCGCACCACCGGTCGAGGCTCGCCTCCTGCGAACTGCCAGGCGGGATAGAGCCACTCGGTCGACCCCTCGGGGCGGACGGCGATCAGCTCGCCGGCGCGCCGCATCGCGTCGATCCGGGCCACGTCGATGCCGAGCCTGGCCGAGAGCCACGAGGCGCTCAGGCAGTCGGCATACCGATCTTGGGCGACGGTGCTCAACGCGTGGACAGCGCGAGCCGCCACTGCAGCCGGGCGCTCGCGAACGGCTAGCGTATCGCATCCACGGCCCAGCCCCCGAGTGCCAGCAGCACGTCCTGTCCCCAACGCAATTTTCATACGAGCCGCGACAACGGCGACGTGTCTCGACCACCACCCGCGCGACGAGGGATTGCCGATCGATCATCTGAGTGGTTGCCGCTAACGCGGTCATCGCGGTTCGCCGATACACGAGGTCGATGCGCCGCCTCTGCAGCCTGCTTGTGCTCGTCGCGATCGCGCTCGTCGCGGCCGCCTCGGCGCTCGCCGTAAACCACACCGAGCAAGGGTCGGAGACGCCGCCCCTGTGGGACCCGGACGAGGTGATGACCGTGGTCCTCGACGGCATGCTCGGCCCGACCGTGAGCGAGTTCCACCCCACCGACCCGCTTACCTGGGGGGAACTCGCGAACGCGCTCGCCGCGTGGGGGCATCCGATCTCCACGCCGGTGGACGCTGCGAAGCCGGTGACGATCCGCGAGCTCGACGCGCGGCTCGTCGCCGCTCTCGGCCTCCAGCCGGCTGCGCAGGCAATTCGCGTGGGAGCGCGCAACGCCGGGCTCAACCCCATCCCCTCGTTGGGGACGGAGTCGGTCGCCCGGCTCCTGGGGTTGCGCACGAATCATCCAGCGGCGCAGGACAACCTCGAGTTGCTCCCGAACCAGCCGGCGACCCGCGCCGAGGCGGCGTATTCGCTGGCGCATGCTCTGGCCATCACGGACTGGCAGAAGCAGCAGGTGATGAATGCGGCCTCCACCTTCTCGCTGCCGGCGCTGACACGTTGGCAGCGGGTCGTGCTGACGAGGGCGCTCCGATTCGTCGGCTATCCGTACGTCTGGACCGGCACGTCCGAGAAGGGCCTGCAAGCGCTCTGGGACGGCACCCTCGTCCCAGGCGGCTTCGACTGCTCGGGCTTCGTGTGGCGTGTCTACAAGCTGCAGCGGTTCGCCGATGCGCCGGCGCTCAACGGGGTCCTGCAGGGAAGGACGACGTACGCGATGGCCGGCGAGGTTCCCGCTGCGCAACGGTTGCCGATCGAGGCGCTGCAGCCCGCGGACGTCGTCTTCTTCGGCTCGAAGGGGCCGAGATCCAAGCCGGCGGACATCGGCCACACGGGCATCTACATCGGCGACGGCTGGTTCGTCCATTCGTCGGACCACGGCGTCACGCTCGAGCCGATGACCGGCTGGTACCAGAACCGCTTCTCCTGGGCTCGGAGACCCCTGGCCGAAGCGGGCCTCGATGCGGCGACGACGGGCCCGCAATCCGGGCCCCCGACGTAGATGGTCTAGATGGTTAAGGTGCAGCCAAGCGCTGGAAGCGCGTGGCGGGCAGCGGGGACACCGAGGACCGGCGCGGGGAGGCAGGCCAGAGCTCCGGCGGGCTGCCTTTCCCCATTCCGATCGGCCGGGCAGGTGGCGGCCGCGTAGGGCTGTTGGTGATTGCTCTGATCGTCTATCTGATCGCCGGGCGCGGCGGCGGTGGCGGCGGTGGTGTGTCGCCGATCGATCCGTTTCCGAGTGCGCCGTCTGCGTCTGTGCAGGGCGTGGTCAAGGGTGACGACACGACGTTCGAGTTCGTCAAGTTCGTGTCCAAGGACGTGTAGGACTTCCGCGAGCTCGACGCCCGCTTTGGAGCGCCCGGCGATTCGCGCAAGCGTATGTCGTGGCGCACGAGCTCGGCCATCACGTCCAGTCGCTGCTCGGCATCGAGTCGGACGTGCGGAGCCAGCAGCAGGACGACCCGTCGAAACGGCTCGACCTCTCGGTTCGGCTCGAGCTGCAGGCGGACTGCCTCGCCGGCGTCTGGGGCCACTCGGCGTACACGCGCAACGAGCTCGACCCCGGCGACACCGAGGAGGCTCTCGGTGCAGCAGCAGCGGTCGGCGACGACCGTCTCCAGCAGCAGGCTGGGCAGCAGGTGAACCCCGAAACATGGATGCACGGGTCGTCTGCGGAGCGAACGCGCTGGTTCCGGAACGGTTTCGACAGCGGCGATCCGAACGTCTGTGACACGTTCTCGGGCGACATCTGAGTCTTTGGGCCGCGGGGCGCGCTACCCTGGTCCTCTGACGACGAGGAGGATTCGATGACCGAGCTCGCGTCCGCTCCGGAGCGCGCCAAACCCGGCGACCTGAAGCGGATCACTCACTGGATCGGCGGTCAGGCAGTGGCTGGGGAATCCGGCCGCAGCGGCCGCGTGTTCAACCCTGCAACAGGTTCGCAGGCGGCGGAGGTCGACTTCGCCTGCATCGAGGAGATCGATCGCGCGGTCGCCGCTGCGAAGACTGCGTTCCCCGCGTGGCGCGCGGTTTCGCTGTCGAAACGCGCCGAGCTGATGTTCCGCATCCGTGAGCTCGTCAACGCCCACCGGGAGGACTTCGCGCGGCTGCTCACGTCCGAGCACGGCAAAGTGTTCTCGGATGCGATGGGCGAGGTCGCGCGCGGCCTCGAGGTCATCGAGTACGCGTGCGGCATCCCGACGCTGCTCAAGGGCGGGTTCTCCGAGCAGGCATCGACCGGCATCGACGTCTACTCGATCCGCCAGCCGCTCGGCGTCGTCGCCGGCATCACGCCGTTCAATTTCCCGGCGATGGTGCCCATGTGGATGTGGGCGCCGGCGCTCGCGTGCGGCAACACGTTCGTGTTGAAGCCTTCCGAGAAGGACCCCTCTGCGTCGATCCTTGCCGCCGAGCTGCTCAAGGAGGCGGGGGTACCGGACGGCGTCTTCAACGTGATCCACGGGGACAAGGTCGCGGTCGACCGACTGCTCGAGCATCCGGACGTGTCGGCGATCAGCTTCGTCGGGTCGACGCCGATCGCGCGGTACATCTACGAGACGGGGACGAAGAACGGCAAGCGCGTGCAGGCGCTCGGCGGCGCCAAGAACCACATGGTCGTCCTTCCGGACGCCGACGTGGAGATGGCGGCGGACGCGGCCGTGTCGGCTGCGTACGGCTCGGCCGGCGAGCGGTGCATGGCGATCTCGGTCGTGGTCGCCGTCGGCGACGTCGCCGACCAGATCGTGGGTGCCATCAAGGAGCGCCTGCCCAAGATCACCGTCGGCGACGGCATGGACCCTACCTCCGAGATGGGACCGCTGGTGACGCGAGAGCACCGTGACAAGGTCGCCTCGTATCTCGACTCCGGGCCTTCCCAGGGCGCGACGCTCGTCGCGGACGGCCGGGACACCGCGACCGACGGCGACGGGTTCTTCCTCGGCGTGTCGCTGCTCGACAACGTGACGCCGGAGATGGATGCCTACAAGGACGAGATCTTCGGGCCCGTCCTCTCGGTCGTGCGCGTCGACAGCTACGACGAGGCGCTCAAGCTCGTGAACGACAACCCGTACGGCAACGGGACGGCGATCTTCACCCGTGACGGCGGCGTCGCCCGGCAGTTCCAGTTCGACGTCAACGTCGGCATGGTCGGCATCAATGTGCCGATCCCGGTGCCGGTCGCTTTCTACTCCTTCGGCGGCTGGAAGGCGTCACTCTTCGGCGACTCCCATATCTACGGGCCGGAGGGGATCAACTTCTACACGCGCGGCAAGGTCGTCACGAGCCGCTGGCCCGATCCGGCGACGAGCCGGGTCAACCTCGGCTTTCCGCAGACGCGCTGACGGTCTTGGCGGCGGGCCGGGTGCTCCTCCGGGGTACCCGGCCCGCTCAAGCCTCGGGCGTTGCGTCCGATAGGGGAGGGATGAACTCCATTCCTCCGCACGAGGCGGTCAGCATCGCGTCCTCGCTACTGGCGGGCATGGTCATGCTGCAGCTGAGCCTGCGGAAGAAGGGTGTGCGCTGGAGGGTCTCGTCGCGGTGTCCCAGCTGCGGTCGCTCACGCCGCGTCAACGGGAGCTGCGACAACTGCAGCACCGTCTGAGTGCCGGGCGTGTGAACGCCTGTCGGACGTGTCGGACGTGTCCGCCGGGGGACGGCGGTTGGCTAGTCTCGGCTCGTGGACGCGGGGCCGTACATCCAGACCGTCAGCGGCCGCCGGTTCAACCCGCTCGAGCCGGATCCCGAGCAGGTCGACATCGACGACATCGCGAGGGCGCTCTCGAATCAGTGCCGGTTCGGAGGCAATGCCCGGGTCTTCTACTCGGTCGGCCAGCACTGCTGTCTGGTGGCGGATCTCGTCGCGGCGCGTGGCGGTGCCGTCGAGGAGCAACTGGCGGCGCTGCTTCACGACGCGTCGGAGGCATATCTCGTCGATCTCCCGCATCCGCTGAAGCACCGGAGTGAGCTGGGGCGGCTCTACGCCGAGATCGAGGGGCCGCTGCAGGCGGCGATCTGCGAGCGGTTCGATCTTCCGGTGCCGGCGCCGCCGGCGTTGAAGGAGGTCGACCGGGCGCTGCTGGCGACCGAGCGGCGTGCGGTCTCGAGCGAGGCGTGGCCGTGGCCCGAGCTCGACGGCTTCGAGCCGCTCGATCTGGAGATCGAGCCGTGGCTGCCGCAGCGGGCGTACGAGGAGTTCCTGGCGCGCTACGAGCGGCTGGCGGCCCGGCGGGGGTAAGTCGGCACGAGGGCGGTGCAAGGTTGGTGCGAACAGGGACAGACCCTGATCTGCACCAGGAGCCGCGCGGGAATGTATCATCGACTTCGCGCGTCGACGCGTCGGCGCGACACGCTCGTTTCTCCCGGACGGGATCGCCGTTGACCGGGACGGCTCCATCTACGTCGACACCTATCGCGGCAACGGCTGGGCGAGCAGGAGTCTGATCGCGGTCATCCTGCCCGACAAGTCGATCCGCGTGCTCTGGCGCGGCCCATGAGCAGCTCAGCCGACACGCGGAGGCAAGAAATCGGCACGAAGGCGGCACGCTTTCGGTGCATTTCGGGGTCTGGAACTCATCTCAGATTGAGCAGGGACCCGTTCGTTGGTGGCGAATCGGGTTTGTATGAGGACATCTGGGAGGTCTCGTGGTAGGTCGCGTCCGCGGCGTGTGGGACGTTCGC
>JACXTT010007290.1_pt1 | contig 15612 bp, 14 predicted proteins | sample 9270951 | NCBI WGS metagenome assembly JACXTT01 (sample SAMN15532306, study PRJNA645909) | rock metagenome | isolation source: weathered quartz diorite | place: Puerto Rico | collected 2017-06-21 | reverse complement strand
TAATCGCCAGTGGTTACGTGGACTCCAATCTCGCCGTACCCTCGCTCAGAGACGGGGTAGCTTGGCGTGTCAATGTGGGTCTTCACGTCAGAGGAGTTCAGAGTAAACACTCCATACGAGGTGGTGCCAGTGATTCCGTAGCTTGCAACCACGAGTGACTTCACAGGGTCCCAAGCTGTTGTGACAGGGTCGTCTCCACTGTCGGACGAGTTTGACTCGTAAGTGAGACTCGCGGCCCCCCAGCTCCAAGAGGAACCGTTCCAAGTTGCTTTGTTGTAAGCCACTGTGGACGGAGGACTGACTAGCCGGTTGGCAAGGACATACAGGTTGAAATTGTCCTGTCTCTCGATCAGAGTAGGAACGAACACGGCATTCGTGGTGTCGGAGATGACCGTGTCTGGAGTTGAGGATGAACCTGCGAAGTTCGTCCATCCCGTCACCGGATCCCATCTAAGGGATCGCAGCTGGGAGGCTGTCGTTGTGGTGTAGGACCAGACGAGAAGAATGTCACCATTGTGAGCGAGGACAGCGGATGGAAAACCAGCCAGCCCTGATGAGTCCAGAGTTGTAGAGGCTCCGAACGACAGACCAGTAATATTATTCTGAGAATCTCGTTGGACAGTCACGGAGACCTCGACCAACATCCCCACCCCACTTCCTCCAACGACGAAAACCTGAAGTGAGGTGAGAGAGACAAGCACCATCGATGGTACGGAATAGGCGGTCGTGGGTGTAGCAGATTTTACCGGTGTCGACCACGCCGAGACTATCGGGTCTGAATTATCATATGATAGTGCGATTCTCCCTGAGCTGTCAATGTAGCCAGCTATGTATTTCCCAGCCGAGTCTTGAATGAGCTTCTGCCCAGTCCCTTGGCCAATCGACGTAGGTCCAAGCGCACCATCAGACCCCACAACAACAGAGGTAGGTGCAGTCACAGTTACGCTGACCGTGATCGAGTGTGAGAGAGACCCGCTCGTCCCAGTCACCGTCGCCGAGTAGCTTCCAGGATTTGTCCCCGACACAGTCAATGTCGTCGTTCCCGATCCTCCCGAAGACAGAGTCACAGTAGCCGGGTTTACGGAGACTACCAAGCCTGCTGGAGATGCTGTTGAGGAAAGTGAGACTGTCCCCGAGAAACTGTTTAGGCTTGTGAGAGTAACTGTAGAAGTGGCTGAGGAGCCTGACGGAACGGTGAGGGTTAACGGGTTGGCCGAAATCGTGAAATCAGGAGTCGTCGACTGAGTGACCGAGACTAGACTAGACGAAGCTCCGGTTAGCCCCTTTGAGTCGGTGACTGTGAGTTGTGCGGTGTAGCTCCCGGATGCGCTGTATGAATGGGTAGCAGAGCTACCTGTCCCGGTTGCCCCATCGCCAAATGCCCAAGCGAACGTGTACGGGGATGTTCCACCAGACGCCGACCCGGTGAATGTGACTGTCTGCCCCACTGTCGGAGATGAGGGACTGAAAGTGAAGCTTGGCGTCGGACCTGCCGTGTGAATTCTCCAACCTGTCAACGGATGAAGCTCCCATCCCGAGAATGAATGGTCCTGTGCCGAGCAACAACTAGGGCCATCCCAGAATACGAAGCCCTGGAAGTCCATTATAGTCGATGCTGCGCTGGTCTGACTGTCGAGTGCAGCCGGATCACAGGCAGACCCGGTTCCACAGTAGCCGGCTGCTTGCCAGTCGTGATCAATCTCAAGGTGAATTCTGCCATAGCAGGTAGGATCACTCGCGGAAGTGCAAGAGTTCTGGTAGTTCGACACAATTGCAGGGTCGAAAGCGTTGAACGTGTGATCGTTGCGTGTTCCCCCACTGTAAGAGCTCCCACCATTAGTCGCGTCAAAGCTAGACGAGGAATCCTCGTAGACAGCACTAGCCCGCTCAATACCATCAATCTCGACAAAAACAGCCTGCGACTGTCCCTTGTTGTTAGTAATAGTGCAAGCGGGACCAGGCGAATGCCAGCCTGAAGGAGTCGGCCCAGGCGTGAGCCATCGCTTTGCCACACCACCACTAACAGTTGTCGTTATGCCAGGACTGAACGGACTGTTGCTGAAAGAAGTCTGACCCGTCGCACCGGCAGTGATATCAGAAATTTTCACAGTGATTGGAGTGCAAGATACATTTGAATTCCAAGAACCCGCTGCAGCAACAACGTGAATGGGTCCAAGGGCAATCTGAGCAAGAGGCAGGACCAGAAGGAGCAGTATCGCTGCAGTCTTAATCAGCGCAATCGCTAAGGAACGATCTACCGAATTATTGCTACGGCCGAATCTCAAATTCGAAATCGAGAAATCTTCGTCGAACGACTCTTAAACCCTTACTGCCAATGGTAATAATTAGCAAGCTGCGGCAAGAAATTGCTACAAACCGAGTAAGGGCCACTACTCTTCGTGGAGAAAAAGTCCTCGGACTTTCCGATGGAGAGTTTGTGAGTTAGGGACGTTTGATATTGGTAACCTTCAGTCTGAACTGGAGAGTTTTCCCCGCCATCGGATGATTGCCTGACTTGCCATAGGCCTTCTCGGGAGGGATTGTGACATCCTTCTCCTCGTTCACTTTCATTCCAATCAAAGCCTCCTCGAATCCCGCTATCACTTTTCCAGTTCCCAAAGTAACCTGGAGCGGCTTGTAATCTCTCGATTTATTGTACAGACCTGCGGTCATCGCCTCCTTCTCCACGGAGGTGTCGAATACCTTCCCGCCTGGATATCTGCCGACGTAGTGAACGGAGATGGTATCGCCTTTTTGCGCCTTCAGCTGCGGCTGACTCATGATTGATCGACTTGCCGCCTCTAGCCGGTGCGTAAAATATCTGACGGTCTGCTCTTTTCAAGCTCATTGAGCGTTGATGTATCCCAAATTCTGCAGAAGTGGAGACCTCCTCACCGCCTAAATACAACCTAGACCACGTGTATTCGGGGACTCATGTCCGCCGGACAGAGGTACAAGGCTCGTTACAGTACCAAGCTTTCAAGCGGAGATTTCCTTGGCGTAACGATATGGCCCGGAAAGAGCGACCCTACCGCTGAAGTCATAACAGTACAAATTCGCCATCCAACGGGAGACGCTTGGGAGACAACTGGGAGAATTGCGATCTATAGAACTTCTGACGGGAGATACTTGCTTCTTCCCGAGAAACAGGCGCCCGCAGTCCCTGTGAAGGTCGAGTCGGTCGAGCTGAGTGCGGCTGGCGAGGGTTACGAGTGAGCAGTATGGCTACAAGCGAGATTCTGCTTGAAGAGACACCTTATCTGAATCTCACCACTCGTGGGAGAAAAACAGGGCTTCGCCACAACGTCGAACTCTGGTTCGCATATGAAGAGGGCAGGTTACTCTTTCTCGCTCATGAGGATTCTAACTGGTGGAAGAATATCGCCAAGACCCCGAGGGTCGAGGTGGAAGTGTCCGAGATCCTGTTCCAAGGAAACGGCAGGATGGCTCCGGAAAAACATGAACACGTGTTTGCCTTATTCCGGAAGAAGTACGGGACGAGTCAAGTTGAACGCTGGTATGGAGAGCAGCGGGGAGAGAGAAAGTGCGTCGAGATTGAGTTGGAGAGAGTCCTAGGAAAACGTCCCATATCGAGATTGTCGATGGAGATATCTACCTAGCCGGAAGCAACAGGGACATGGCCTACGGCCTAGCAGAAGGGCTCCGGAAGACCCGGATCAAACTCGGCGGAAAGAAGAAAACTGATTCCATAATCGCAACCTTCGGCAACCACTTCATACTGAACGAGGCTCTCGAAGAATTCTCCAAGCTTGGGCTCAAGTTCGAAGTGGCAAAGGATCACATTGTGACAATCCAACTCGGAAAAGGGTCAGAAGAACTTACTGAGAAAGTCGAAAAGATAATCCGCGATCACTACGGATATGTGGAACCACCCTAAGCTGCGTGAATGGTTCCGGTGCTACTCGAGCGCTTCTCTTTAAATTGCCTTAGTATATCCCCAAAAACTATTAGGCCGTAAACCAACCTTGGAGGGGGAACTGATTTGACTGTCCAGCTCTTCGTAAGGAGCCAATTCCAAGCTGGGATCTCGCGCCGAGGAAGAGGCACTCTCGCACCGGAAGATGCCAAGGCCAAAGCTGATCTAAGGCGCGAGGGGATAGAGTTTGAGACTATTGACCTGGCAAAGGCGATTCGACAGAGACTTCAGGAACGACTCGTTGAGATCAAAGTGACCCCAACGCTCCTTGACGAGCACAGCCCCGGAAAGATGTATGTCGGCTCTCAAGCAATCACGGAATACATTGAAGAGACGAGAGCCTCCGCTCGACGTTCGCCCACCCACTGGACAACGCGAAGTCGATGGGTCTAGACGCCGCTCGAGAAATGGACTGAAAATCGATCGAGTGGCGAAGCTCAATCTAAGTTCTAGAGAAACTTTAGCTAGAGAGTAGAACCCCACACCACGAAAGTGAAGGGTCTCGCTGCCCCTCTCCGCATTCTCGCTAGTCTCGTTTGATGTCGACGGGACGATATTCAGGAAACCCGCACTGACCTCAGCGGCGAACGCACTCGGCATCGAGGAAAAGTGGCATTCGTACGACGAGATGTATTTGCACAATCGAATCACTCCGAAGGAACGCCTCGACAATCAATACCGACTACTCTCGGGAATGCGTGCCACCGATGTCCTGAGTGAAGTCTCCAAAATCGAAGTTATTTCTGGCATTAGGGAAACGGTTGTAAAACTGCAGGGTCATGGACTTGGAGTTATTCTCGTTACAGATAATCCAGACTTTCTCTGCGCCTATCTTGTTGAAAGGTTCGGATTCAATGGCTATGTCGCCTCGAAGGTACAGGTCACGAGCGGAATAATCGAAAAGGAAGTTCTCTCAATGCCGGACAAGAGAGATGGTCTAAGGAAGTACTGCAGTTGGATGTCAATTTCGGTGAAGAGATGCATCCATGTGGGAGACGGAACGAACGACGTCCCAGTATTCAGAGTCGTAGGTCATTCAATCGCTCTAAACTCCAAGTCGGAAAAAGTGAGAAAAGTCGCGTCGAAAGTGTTGGATACGGACAATCTCTTAGAGGTCTACCACTATCTCTTATCTATGGGACCGGAACGGTCCGCTGTCTGATAGATCAAATCGTTGCTCAGCTTCAGTAATGGTTTGTTGCGAATGAAAGCACATTCTCTCAATCCCATTCTCTCAGCATTGGTTAGGGCAAGATATTGTAAATAGAGGCTGGCGGCGATGCTCTTGCTTAGAGTGTCTCGCCCGCTCACAGCGACTGTATAGACCCTGAGTCCTGCCTTCGACAACCGATCGTGCAGTCGCTTGACAGCAACGCTTCCGACAGTATCTATGCATACTATCGTGTCACTTGAGGGGTTCAAAGAGAATAGCAGCGCGTGGCCAACCTGTTCAGGAAATGTTCCGATTGCGGTCGAGCCTAGGACCTCCTGGATCTTGCAAGCGCCGTACTCTGCGAGTGCTCTATCGGAACCCGAGCCAACGAAGATGCATTTGCCCTCGCTGCGTAATCGAATCTTGCGCGCCCATATCGCAGCTCCAGTCGCAGTCGCTTGATTAAGCTCGAGGTCTGATGGAAGCCCGCGGAGAATCTTAGAACATGCTAGTAGACTTGCTGTGAAACTTGTGGTCCCAGAAGTTAGCAAGGCTCTCTGAGGATAACCCAGAACTATTGAGTCGTCACAGTTCTTAGCGAGTGAACTGACGGCGTTTGCCGTGACTGCTATCGTCTTGATTTTGGCCTTCCGGGCGGTTTTTGCGAGTTCTATGTTGGCCCATGTTCTGCCGCTGATTGAAATAATGACAAGCTGTTTGCGCCTTGCTTGTCGTATGCTAGCAAGAAGTTCAGATGGATCTTCTGCATTGGCTCTGTCCTTGTCGAGTTCTTTTGCAAAGAGGGATGCCGCCCATGAGTCTCCAGACCCGGTGAATACGATCTCTTGGCGTGGAGAGACTTCGATAGATTTTTTCGCTAGTTGGTGAGTGATGTCCTTAAGGTTCTCTACCTCGTTTTCTATCTCCCACCTCATTGTCGCGACAGACACTCGTTATTCCTGCCGGTCCTGCTCGTTCATCTCTCTGACACAAAAGCTCCCGACACCTCTATCCCTTTGGTTGAAGTCGTGAGCGCGTCTAAAATTAGCGCCTATGAGGAAATGGGAAGGTTCAGGGCAGAAGAGCGCCAGAAAATGTTGGCAACCATGAGCGAATTGATCGACGATGCTCAGAAGAGAGCCAAGTCACATAACACTCTCAGCAGGGACCGACCGAAATGGGCTAACCTCGCCGGCAAACTAATCTGGTATCGGGACCAGATACTGCGAAGCATGAACTACGAAGCCCTGCACAAAGAGATGGAGGAACTGCGAGCACTCTTCCTGGCAAGGAATAGACAAGAGAAATCCGATGAGGAAAACAGGACCTCCGAGACAAACCTTGGCACAGTCAACTCCTCAGACTTGCACCGCCCATATCGCCAAACAAGCGAGGCCTTCCCGCGATCCAACAAGGCAAGAATTAGCGCCTGTTTGCTGAACAGCCCCCAAAATCGAACATAATCTCAAAACTAGGGTCCGGATTCTCCATGCCGTTCAGCGGCCCTGCTCCCCGAAGGGGACCCGAATCTCGCCGCAGAAGCCTATTTCTTCCCCAGAAAGGGTAAACAAGCTGATTTCATCCCTAAAATGAAGGAGAATTTCCAGGAATAGATTTTGTAGGCAATGGGACCCTTGCACGTCGGATCAGCAAGGTTCTTTGTGTGTGAGGAACTCATGAAGCGCCTTTCTCTTCGACAGAGGATGCCTCGGGATCAGGCAGTCCCGCCAAATCCTCAGCTTTCACATCGAGCACATTCTTGATCTCACGCTTCATTGCAGCCGTGTCATGGGGGAGGTTGAAGTAGTCAGCAAAAGTCCCAGTCGTCTTCAGTATCCTGGTCCTCCCTACCCGGTCATCAGTGATCAAGTCCATCTGCCTCAGTTGTTTCACATGACCATAGGCCAGCTTTCCCCGGACCCTGACCACGTGCGCCTGGGGAACAGGCTGCCGCAACGCGATGAATGATAGTGTTCGCAATGGGCCAGGGGTCAACAACGGCCGGGTCGCAAGCTTCTTCACCGTCCGGGCAAACTCACCCTTCAACTGCATCACAAAACGACCATCCGCCAATTCCAGAACTTGAATCGGACTATCCGCACTACGATATCTCTCAGCAACTGACTGGGCTATGCTCTTGATCTTATCCTCAGATCGAGCCCCGATTATTGAGCCTAGGGTCTTCAAGTCCAATGGACGACCCGACACATACAGCGCAGCCTCGCAGAGTTGCTGCTGGACCATTACGCTCTTGTGCGTGGTCGCTTGTTCAGGCGGACTAGTCGTTGCCTGGGCTTCCAGTACCCCTCAACTCTATACCGATATCACCAAACTCCGCGTCCTGAAACAAAGCGACCTTGCCATCTGCAGCCAGGAACAAGAGCATTAGAAACATTCGCACAGCATCAAGCACATCACCCTTACCCAGCAATTTCAAGAAAGACAATCTGTACCGCTTCTTGCCCTCCTCAACCAGTCTCGCAAGAAAAGCCTTGATGTTATCCTCAATCTTCACCATGAAATCGTCAATCTGCTCAAACACCTCCGGCGTCTTCGAAGAAAGGGAAACACTACTCGGCAACAACCGCTCCGCCCTCAACACATCCAGCAAGCCCTTCAACACCTCGTCCAACGAAGTTGTGGTATACTCATACCTCAAGGGGAAGGGTAGAGGCGGCGGGACATAATCGGTTGGCCTCGCAACTGGTGGTCTCGGTGGCTCCTCCATCTTCAACACAAGCTCAGACTTCATCCGCAAAAGCACAGCCGAGGACAACAGCGCAGTTCCTGACACCGAGAAGTCGATGAATCCCCGAGTTCTCATCTCCCCCATCAAAGAGCCCAGAAGACCAGCCAAGTTAACGTCCCAAGGCTTCACGCGATGTAAGTGCAGCAAATCGAATAGAACAGCGTAGGGCTGTTTCAGCCAGAACTGCTCTTCGCTAATAGACAATACTAGTCAACGGCTCCCTTGGCCGGCAAAGAGACTACCTGGCTCATCCCCTTCTCCTGGTACACCCCGTAAACCCGTTCCGCACGAGAAATCGTGCTGTCCTTCAACGATATGACAATGAACTGTGAGCCTTTGCTTCTTGACCGGACGAGTGTGGCTAGCCGTTTCGTATTCACAACATCGAGATGCGCGTCAATCTCGTCCATTACATAGAAAGGCATTGGATGAATCTGTTGCAATGCTAAAAGATAGCAGACTGTCGCGACTGACTTCTCACCACCACTCGCACTGTTCATCGTCAACTCAGGCTTGCCTGGAAACTGCAGGAGAACATCAAGCCCACCATCGAACGGATTATCAGGATTCTCCAGGACCATTCTACCATTCCCTGCCTCACTCGTCATCTCGCGAAACAGTGACTGGAATGTGTCGTTGACCTTGTTGAACGCAGTCATGAAGGTATCCCGCTTTTTCCGTTCCAGCTCGTTCATGAAATCGACAATCGCCAGTTTTTCCCGGTCGAGCTCATTGATCCTAACAGACAGCTGCTTGTAGTTGCCCTTCAACTCTTCATACTGCTCTACAGCAAGCTGGTTAACAGCCCCAATCCCGTCAAGCTCTTCCTGCAACGCGCGCTTCAACTCCTCAGCCGCACCAAGCATCTCAATCGAGACACTCTTTTCATCCTCAAAACCCAAACTCCCCAATTGGCCCTTCCAGATCGTTAACTGCGCCTCCAGCTCGCGGAGACCAGCCTTCAACTCGGTCACCGCCGAGTTGACCGGATCCATCCGGTCCAGAAGACTACCGAGCACCTTCTCGATCTCGCTGAACTGAACCTCGTATTTCGCCCGCTCAGCATTCACGGCCCCCAAGCTCGCAACGAGTCGAGCCTTTTCAGCCTCCAGCCCCTTCATCTGCTCCCCCAACCGTTCCACCTCCTCATTAGCAGAGTCAACTCGCGCCTCTTCCTTCCGCATCTCAGCCTCCAGCGACCTCAAAGGAATCCTAACTTGATCGAAGCTCGGCCTTAGAGTATCGAGTGTAGCTTGCTGAGAGGCCAGCTTGCTCTCCAAATCCAACTTCTCCCTCAGCAAAGCCTCCATCTGCGAAACCGCACGATCCCGTTCCCCCTCTAGCTCAGTTACCTTCCCGCGCCTCGAGTCCACCCTCAGCTTCGCCCTCTCGTCCTCCAGCGTTGAGAGGCGCCGCTTCATCTCGCCCTGCTTCTCAGTCATCTCGCCAAGCATCTCCTTCTCCCTCCCCATCGATCCCTCCAACGACTCAATCCTACGCCGAGTCTGTTGAAGAGCCGTCCTCGTCCTCTCAAGACTCTTCTTGGCAACATCAACCTCCCGAGCCAACGCCTCTCTAGTCTTACTAGCGAGAACCCGGTCCTCCCTTAGCTTTCCAACCTCAGACTCAATCCTGTCGACTTCACTCCGTTGCTTCTGAACAACTGTCTCCAATGACTTTACCGTCTTCTCCAGACTCTCAAGAGCTGTTGGCCGGGGAACTATCGTTGAAATGTCGAAGGGAGCACGGTAGTAACCGCTCTCAAGTCCACCTCCAGGTTCATACAAATCACCGCTTGTTACGACGCATCTCTGGCCTGAGGCTGCAGTTAGGAAAGCAGTCCGTTGATTGGAAGCCAACAACGTGTCTCCAAATACAAAATGGACCGCAGGCAGAATTATTTTGTCAGAACGAATCACATCAGCTAATGGACCGATGATGCCTGGCGAGCCCTTGCGTTCATTGTCCATCTCGCGAACCTCCAAGTCCTCAAGAGGAATCATCTTGACCCTGCCTAGCTTCGTCCGCTTGAGACTTTCAACACACTTGATTGCGACGCTCAGATCCTTGACAACAAGAGCCCTCATCCATCCCCCGCTTGCCGCCTCCACCGCCTTGCTGTACTCGTCGCTGAACTTTACGAGCTCGTGAAAACGGCCGACCACTCCCTTAATCGCGCCCTCATCGGCCATGTCCTCAATCTTTTGAAGAGCACGCTCCTCGGCCTGCAGATTCTCTGCCAAGTTCTTTTGAGTGTTAAACTCGATAACGGTGACCCGTGCTTTCTTGGCCACCTCCAAGGCGTCTTCGATGTCCTGCTGTCTAGTAACCCTTAGCTGCGCGTATTCGTTAGCTCTCTGCTCAATTGTCGAGAGGCGTTTCTCTTCCTCCTTCTCAAGCTTCTCCATCTCACGAATCCGGGTCTTCATCTCCTCCGCAAGCTCACCGAATTCCTTCTGCCTTGTCACAAGAGTCTGCAAATGGCCGGCTGTTAGGTCGAGCTTGGTCGAACTACCCTTGCTTGATGCGGTTATCCTCGAGAGCTCCCTCTGCAAGACATCAATTTCCTCCTGAAGAGCACCGAGTTTCTTGTCGTCATCGCCGAGGGAGTCCCTGGATGTCTTGAGTTCCTGGCTGAACTTGTCCACGGCAGTTGTTGATCTGGTGAATTCCTCTTCTAGCCGAGACTGGCGTGCAGAAAGCGTGCGGATTGAGGCTGATAGTTCCTTGATGTGAAGCTCTTGGTCGGCAATCTCTTTGGTTAGGGAAGCGTGTTGTTTGATCCTAGTTGAGAGAAGAGTTCTTGCGGCGTCTACCAACGTCTTGGCTCTGACAACCTCAGCCCCAGATTCCGAAATTTTCCTCTCAACATCGAATAGTTCCTGGTTTCCTTTGTTTACTGTTTTCTCCTCAAACCGTCGGCGATCATCCTCAACCCTAGCCCTCTGCTGGGTGAGAGCGTCTCTTTCCTTTCTTATCTCCTCCAGTCTTACCATTTCTTGTTCGAGCGACCGGAGAGCATCGAACCGTTTCGTCTCCAACGTAGTGATTTGCCCAGAGAGGATACGAGCGTGCTGTTGCGAAACTCCGGTCTTCAGAAGATTGTATCGAAGCAGGTTGTTCCGCTCAAGTTCCAATTGTTCGATTCTCGTCCGAACTTCATCAACCCTAGCGGCGGCAACCTTGAGATTTAGATCAGCAGCTTGAAGCTGTTCCTTTGCCTCAGCCTTCTTGGTCTCGAAGACACCTATCCCGATAAGGTCCTCGAGTATCCTCCTCCTTTCCTCCGTACCTATCTCGGCAAGCCGTGTTATCGCATGTTGCGCTATGAGGTTAAACCCGGTTACCTGGATGTCAGCGGAGCTGAGAATGTCTTGAGTCTGTTTCCTCGACAGCCTTCTTCCGTTGAGGCGGTAAACCCCTTCTCCCCCCCTAGAAAACTCGCGTGAAACGGTGACCATGTCAGAGTCGACCGGGATCTTGTGGTCGCTATTGTCGAACTGCACTGCAACGTACGCAGACCGAGCTTCTCCTTGTCCCTTGTGAACGAGGTCTGACAGGCTCTGGCCACGAAGCTCTCGTGGGCTCAGTTCACCCAAGGCGAACTTTAGTGAGTCCAGAATGTTGGACTTTCCTGAGCCATTGGGGCCTGTGACGACGGTGAATCCGCGGTCGAGGCTGATGGAGACCTTCTTGCTGAAGGTCTTGAACCCTCTAATGTCTATTCTCTTGATGAACACCAAGGCACAATGCTCTGAGACTCAGTCGCTTCCCGAGCATGAACCGCTCAGGAATAAAAGCCCGCTCCAATCGGGGAGCCTATCGTCCGAACCGGCGGTTTCTTCTCTGGTATAGGCGTATAGCCCGCAGAAAGTCGATTCTTCGAAACTCAGGCCAGTATACGTCAACGAAAACCAGCTCGCTATACGCGGATTGCCAGAGAAGGAAACCGCTCAGTCGCTCCTCTCCAGACGTTCTAATGACAAGATCCGGGTTTGGATTTGGAAGATGAGCCGTGTACAAATATTTCCTGAACGTATCTTCATCTATTTGCTTCAATGTTATGTTTCCCTGAGTTACGTCCTCCACAATCTTCTTCGTAGCGTCGACGATCTCAGCTCTTCCAGTATACGCAATTGCTACGTTTAGAAAGTGCCCATCATAGTTCTTTGTCTCATTCTCTAGGTCAGTGAGGACACTTCTCAGCCCTGCTGGGAGAAGATCAATTCTTCCAAGAGCCTTTACCCTAACTCGTTGGGAGTGCAGCCGGCTGTCTCCTTGGAGCTTTCTCGCTTCCTCTTCCACAATCTTCAGGACCGCGTTGACTTCCTCACTCGGCCGTTCGAAGTTTTCTGTCGAGAACGTGTATAGAGTCAGAGTCTTGATTCCATACTCCAGGCACCAGTCGAGCACCTCCTCTCCAACCCTAGCGCCTACCGAATGGCCATCTTTTGCCTTGAGCGCTCTCTCCCACGCCCAACGACGATTGCCATCGAGAATGATGCCGATGTGCTCAGGAACAGAATTTCCCTTTACCTGTTGGGCAAGCCACTTCTCATATGCCGTGTACACCCCAGCCACACGCAGTAGGCTATCTAGCATTATCTTATGCCTCCGATTCTTGTAATTCCTCTTTGCCGAGTTTAGCAGCGGATAAGGCTCGACCGCACATGCAGCCTTTTCTGCTCTCAGGAATATTCTCGACAGCTTCTATGATAATCTTGTTCAGGATCTGACCAGAAACTCGGCCTCGCTCCTCAACCTCTTGCGCAGAAAGAGTCCTTTGTAGACCCGCTGCCATATTTGAAACGAAACAGACCGACGCATAGCAAATCTCTAGCTCCCTAGCAAGGAACACCTCTGGCGCGGCGGTCATGCCGACGACTCCTCCACCCAACATTCGCAACATGCGTATTTCCGCAGGCGTCTCGTAGCGAGGTCCCTCAGTGCAGGCCATCACGATGCCACTCCTCCCCTGTCTACCTGCACTTCCAGAAGCTTCAGAGAGGCTCTTCATTATCGTCGGGCAATAGGGACTCGAAACATCTACGTGAGTTACAGGCGAGGCCTCATAAAACGTATTTCGCCTTGACTTGGTGAAGTCGATAATATCCGATGGCACCACAATGCTTCCTGGCTGCAAGTCCTCGTCAATAGCCCCAACAGCATTGGTCGCGATTATTCGCTCAACTCCCAACTCCTTAAGCCCCCAAATGTTTGCGCGATAGTTTACCCTGTGAGGCGGAACTGTGTGCCCTTCGCCGTGCCGAGGAAGAAAAACGACCTGTTTCCCCTTCAACTCTCCGAAGGTTAGCTTTGGGGTGGGACCGTAAGGAGTCCCTAGAATCCTCTGATCTCCCTTGAGAACCGTGCTGAAACCCGACCCCCCAATGATCGCGGTCGGGAGCATTATTCTTCCTCGTCTCCCATGAGAGCACTCAATTCTTCTAGCGAAACCTTTCCCCGCTTATCCAACTTTTTCTTGGCCGCGTCTTTCAAGTTCTCTTTGAACGCTTTCTCCTTCTCGCGCTGAGAAGCTCTTTCAGACAGAATGGTGTTATTTCGAAGGGACGTAAACTTTCGACTTACTTCTACTGACTTAGCCCTGACCTCACCTAGAGCCTTCCTCAACTCATCCTGTTTCTGCCTCAACTTGTCAAATCCTTCACTGAGAGCGACGACTTCGAGATGATACTGTTGACTCTGAGCCGCTAACTCTTGGATCTTGTTGTGAATCTCATCAGCCTCGGCTCTATACTTGCCAACCTCATCTGACAACTTTCTAGTCTTTCGATGAGCTCCCACTTTTGCCTCCAAGATGCGAACTTTGTTCAGCAGTTTTTTTTCCTCGTCCTTATCAAGAATCGAGGTTTGAATCTTCCATTCAAGATCGGCAAACTCCTTCTCTGCTCGAGGTCCCTCATCAGTCCCGCGAGTCAATTTGACCAGCTCCCTGAGGCTAACCAGACTCTGCTTGGACGAATCTCGAAGCTCATCTCGAGACTTCTTGAGAGCACGGACGGTCTCGTTGAGTTCGTCACGAGTCTTTCTCAGCTCTTGAAGCTCAGGCCGAACCTTCGCCAGCTTCGCCCGTATCTGGTCAATACTCGAGAGAATACTCTTTTCTTCTTCCTTCAGACGATCCCGCTCGTCTGCCAGCTGGTCCAGACTCTCCATGGTCATTGAGCCTTCCGGAGTACGACTAGTGATGAGGAAAGACTGAATGCCCCGTCCTTATAGACATTGAAGATGTTTACCGATGCGCGGACACTCAGAGACACGACGTATAGGAAAACGTCTCGTTCTCGTTGGCACAATACACGTCGACCCAAAGAGTGCATCACTCGTGCGACAAACAATCGGGGAAACAATGCCAGATATAGTTGCACTGGAACTGGACAGAGAGAGATTACAAGCCCTAGAACGCCCGAAATCCCAGCGGGCAAATCTGTCAGCTGGTTTCTCATTTCTCACGATGGTATTGTTGGAAAAATTTGCTGGACAACTAACGGGGTCTTCTCCAGGATTAGAGATGCTTGAGGCAGCGAAAAGGGCCCGCGAAATCGGGGCGACGATTCAGACGATAGACAAGCCTATAGGAATAACGGCAGCTGGAATCAGGAAGATACCGCTGAAGGAGAAGATAAGGCTCGGCCTCGATGGTATAGCGAGCCTCATTCTACTTCCTTTCGGAGTAGCTGACCTGTCCGAGCTCACCGAGGATATGGAAGGTCAGATCAAGGCTTTCCGATCTCGATATCCCAAGCTAAGTCGGCTGTTGCTTGATGAACGCGAGGAGTATATGGTAGAGCGACTCAAAGGTATCCTCGCCCAAAATAGTGGAATCATAGTCGGGGTTGTCGGCTTTGGACATCTAGCAAGTATTGCTAGTGCTCTCGAAGGTTACGAGGAACGCCCAGGTTTTTCTGCTAACCTGAGCTGGACCCTTGCCACCGGGTGAGCCCTCACTAGAGGCTATCTCTTCGCGGCTTCGGCAAATCCGCTGAGTTTTTTCAGTAAGAATGCAACAGCATTTCTGAGTGCGTTTTCGTCTCCCGTCCCGACCGTGTACACATGAAGCTTGATGAGTGATCTTACCCCGGATTCTCTACCCAAGGGGTGCGACTTCCAGTATAGGTTCGGGAAGCGGCCCCGTGCCTTCCCCAGCAACGGGGCTACCGCCGATTCAATTATGCCAACCATCGTAATGTACATTTCAGTTGGAGGTACTCCTCCTGCTCTACGAAGGACCGGAATCACCGACGACTTGAAGATAGCCTTCATCTCAGTTGGAACGCCAGGAAATGATATCACTCGAGTCCTTCTCGCCAGAGTCATGATTCCAGGGGCTGTCCCGACTGGGTTTGCCAGGGGTTTGGCCCCTTTGGGAAGCAGCGCCATCTTCCTTCGATGAAGAGTGAGGATAGGATGCTTTTCGAAATTCTGATATTTACTCGTGACCATTGCCAAGGCTTCCCTATTGAGGGTAAGGGGCTTCCCGATTGCTCTCGAGAGTCCTTTGACCGTCATATCATCGTAGGTAGGACCAAGCCCACCAACCGTGAATAGAAGCTTCGGCCCTCGGTCGAGGGACTCGACTATTCCGTCGCGTATTGACTTGAGCGAATCTTGGACCGTCGTAATTCTTTCTACAGTCCATCCCTCGGCATGAAGTTGCTGTGCTAGCCAATGCGAATTCGTATCGAGCGTTTGGCCAATTAGAAGCTCATTTCCTACCGCTAGGATTTCGGCGCTTGTTCGCGACATATTCAG
>JACXTT010007289.1_pt1 | contig 15612 bp, 31 predicted proteins | sample 9270951 | NCBI WGS metagenome assembly JACXTT01 (sample SAMN15532306, study PRJNA645909) | rock metagenome | isolation source: weathered quartz diorite | place: Puerto Rico | collected 2017-06-21 | reverse complement strand
GATCGCGGCGGCGGCGCGCGCCCCCGGTCCGGAAGCTGCGCGGAATCCTCGAGCCGGCGAGCGAGCGGCAGCGAGCGCGTCCGGCGCGCCGCTAAACCAGCACGGAGCCGATGACAGCGGCGGGATCGCTGCCGCCTGGCGCGCGGTCAAGCGCATCCAGGAGCTGGCGGGCTTCCGCCGTCGTGAGCTGCTCCGGAGCTTTCGCTAGCAATGCGGTGAGCTGGGCGGCCGTGGCGTGCGGCGCCTGGTCTTTTGTCACCGTCTTGGTGCCTGTGAGGGAGACTGCCATGCCCCTACGTTATCGTGAGGTCGCCTGATGGCGCTGAGGCGGCGGCGTTGGAAGCGCCCGCGATCGCGAGGTATGCGCCGGTCATTCTTTTGACGATGGCGCCCAGTGTGTCGCTGGGGTGGCTGCCGCCTGGGGCTCTTTCGATGGTGTCGAGGAGCTGGCGGAGCTGGCCGACGGTGAGCTGCTCTGGCGCGAGCGCGAAGAGCGCCGTTAGCGTGGCGGCCTTCAGGTGGGGCGCGGCGTCTCCTGAGGGTTGGATGGAGCCTGTGAGCACGATGGCCATTGCCCACAGGATGGCAGAATTGAGGCGTGAGCACTACACGAAGTGTGAGCAGCTTCGCCCGGCAGCCTCGCCGGCGGAGCAGTGATGCCGCGGCGCTGCCCGCGGGTGTGAGTCCGTCTGCATTGGAAGGGTTGCGATCGGAATTGGAAGCGATCGCGCGGTCTAACGATAACGTGGCCTCTGCGCTGGTGGATCAAACGGCTGCTTTGGCGCGGAGTTTTACGGGTGAGGGTGGCGTAGGCTTCGGGCTCGAGCAGCAGGCGCGGCGCTTGGCTTCTCCGCTGTTGGCTGTTCCGTTGGTGGGTTTGTTTCGCTCGCTGTTTGGCGGAGGCCGGCCGGCTGAGCCTGCGCCTCTGGTGAAGTATGCGCTGCCTCTGGCGCTGCGGGTGGAGGACGTATATCGCGGGCCTGGCGGGGTCGATGAGGTTTACCGCAATGGCGTGGAGGTGCGCACGGGCTCGGTTTCCGCTGTGAGTCCGGCGCCGGCTTCGCCGGATTTGCCTGCTGCGTTCGACACGGAGTGGTGGCGCGGGCAGCGCGACAGCGTGGCTGGGGCCGTGCGTGACGCGTTGTTGCATGGGCATCCGCTGGCGGATGCGATTGGAGAGCTGTAATGGCTGGCAGCAAGGGCGATTTCCTCGAAGCCAGGGTCCTTGACCTGGTGCTGGGCGCGGTGAGCTACTCGCCGGCGGGTACTGTATACGTGGCGCTTTTTACGGTGATTCCTGCGGATTCGGGCGGCGGCACGGAGGTGTCCGGCGGGTCTTACGCCCGGGTGGCGCTGACCAACAACACGACCAACTGGCCGGCTTCGACGGGCACGAATCCCACGGTGAAGGCCAACGGCACGGCGATCACGTTTCCGAAAGCGACCGCTAACTGGGGCACGATCGTGGCGTTTGCGATTTTTGATGCCAATAGCGGCGGCAACCTGCTCTACTGGGGCAGCCTGGCGGCGAACAAGGTGATCAACACGGATGACACTCCCAGTTTTGCGGTGGGCGCGCTGACGGTCACGGAGGACTGATCATTTGCCGGATTTAGATTTGGGCGGGGCATCCGCGGCTGGCGCCGCGGATGCTTCCGCGGCGGCTCTGCGCGCCGATGGCGGTCTGAGAGGCTCGACCGCGGGCTTGGCGGCTGTGCTGGGGGTTTTGTGCGGCTCGCCATGGGCTGTGCGCGGCGCCTCGTCTGGCGCTTCTGTGGTTTCGGCCGAGCTGGGCCTTGAGCCGGTTGGGTTGAGCGGGGCCGCTGTCGGGGCTGCGCTGCCTTCCGCGGAGCTGCGGGCGGATTTCGGCTTGCGGGGCGTGGCTTCTGGCGCATGTGTGCCGTTGGCTACGGCCACCGGTGTATGGGCGCTGGGTGGCGTCAGCGCTGGCGCGGGCGCGGCTTCCGCTGAGCTGCGGAGCTCGCTCACGCAGCTGGCGGCGGCCCCGGCTGGCGCGGCTTCTGTTTCGGGCTCTCTGGCCGCTACCCGGGGAATTTCCGGGGGCGCCGGTGGCTTGGCGGCTGCTGCGGGGGCGGCGCTGCGGCAGGTGGGCATTCGCGGCGGTTCGGCGGGCTTGGCTGCGCCCGCGGCTGCCGGCCTGGTGGCGAACGGGGGGCTGATTGGGCGTTCTCCTGGCGCGTCTGCCGTGGCTGGCCGCTGGTTGTCGTTGTTCCGGCTGGTGGGCGGCGTTGCCGGTGGCGCTGGCGATGTTTCGGGGCTGCTGGTGGCCGATGTTCCGCTGGTGGGCCGCGTGGGCACGATTGTGCACACGCCGCTGGCGGGATCGAGCGCGGGCTTGAGCTTCGCTTGGGCCGGTCCGCGCGATGCGTTTCGCTCGCCTGCGGAGAGCGGGCTTACGGTCTACGGGCCTGTGACGGTCGGTTTGTCGGGCAGCTCGAGTGGCGGGCCTGGCTAGGCGATCAGCTCCGCTCGCAGGGTGAGCGAGGGCGTTCCGCCGTTGAGGAGCGCTACTTCGACGCGGAGCACTGCGCTTCCTGTTCCTCCGCGGATGGTGGGCAGGCGGTCGCGTTTCCACGATTGTGTGATGGGCGCTCCCAGCTTGACGGCTGGAATGTCGATCATGCAGACGGGCAGCTTGGCGCCGAAGGCGTTGACGGAGTCGTAGAGCACGATGCGCGCGCCGGGCGTGCCGGTGGCGGATTTCAGCTCACTGACGGTGAGCGAAATTTCGAGATCTCCGCTGTAGCCGGAGATGTCGAGGCCCGCTGACGGATCCACTGCGCCGGTCGCGGTCACAGTTACTTCTCCGTTGGTGATGAGGGTGTTTGCCATGGCTGCATCTTCTCACTCGCTGGCGTCCAGGTCGAGTATTACGCTGCAGGCTTGCACGGCGCCGCGGCCGCCGGCGCGCGCGCTGTACATGCGCTGCTCGAAGGCGCCGCCGAAGAGAAGCCCGTTGCCCCAGTCGCCGGCTCGGGCCTTCAAGACGTTGGCTATGGCGTCGCCGTAATTTGCGGTGATGCGCGCCAGGCCGGGGAGCTTGTCGGCGGTGACGCGCACCTGCGCGATCACCTGCATGGTTCCGCTGAAGAGCGCGCCGAACTCGGTTTGTTTGTTGACGGCTTTTTCCATCCACACGTACACGCACGGGTAGGTGGGGAAGTGCAGTTTTTCGGCGACAGCGAGGGTGATGTCTGCGTCGAATACTTGCGTCTGCGGGATGGGCGGCATGCTGCTGCCGGTGGCGGCCGCCACTGCCGCGATGGCGTGGCTGAGGCCTGTGGTCTGGTCGTTTAGCGCCGCGATCACGGCCGCTATGGCGTTGCTGGTTAGGGTTCTCACGCTTCGAGTGTACGCCAGTAGCTAGCTGTTCGCCGGCGCGTTGCGCTGCGCTCGCGGCTGTGCGCTTCTCGCCGGCGTGCCTGCGCGTTGCGCTCGCGGCCGCTTTGCGGGGCGTTGTGTGCGAGCCCTCAGGTTTGCGGAGAGGCATCTGAGCCGCCCGAGGACGAAACGCGAAGGCTGCCGCGCAACGCGCCGCTTGCGGCGTTTCGCCTGGCTGATGCGCGATCATGGAAGCGGCTGGCGCCCGTCGCGGCGCTGGCTTCCCCTCCACATCTGAAAGGAAACTCAACAGTACACATGAAGCTCTCGAAGTCGGTTCTCGCCTGCGTTCTTTTACTCGCTGGCTTGGCCGTCGCGCCTGCTGTGGCGCTGACGACCTACGGCCCGGTGACGGTCACCAGCCAGACATTTCTTTCGATCCCCGCGAGCACGCATCAGCTTGGCTGCTCCTCGGACACCGCGATCTCAACAGCGGTCTACGATAACGGCGGCAGCATTCAGCCGCGGTCGTCGCGGTCGGTTTCTGTGAGCTCGGGCAACGTTTCGATCTCGTGGTCGAACGCGTTCACAGGCACGGTGAAGTTGGTGGGCTGCTTCACCGGTGACACTTCCGTCTCGACGGATTTTGATACCACGCTGCATTTGACTAACACGCAGCTTGCGGTCTGCCACTCGTGCAGCGCCAACAGCGGCGGCTATGCGCAGCGCACGGTGAGCAGCGTTGGGTATCGCGCGGCCAACGAGGTCACCGTGACTATCAACAGCTCATGCACGGGCACGCTGTACAACTGGATGGACCCCGACACGCAGAAGGTGGTTTTTGGGTTCAGCTCCGGCATCGGCAGCAATTGCGTTTCTGGGACGTCGGGTTCGCATCACGAGGTGCGGTACGGCGTGACGGGCTTCCCTACCGGCGGTGTGAACCTGTCGCATGTGGCGTACTCGGGCGGGTCGTTTTCCAGCCTGGTCGACGATCGGCCGTTTTGAGCGTGTGATGATGGTTTGGGAGTAGGACGCTCGTGGAGGCCGGACCGTGCGTCTCGCATGTGGCCAGCGGCGCGGTTTGCCGCGGCGTGCGGGGCGGCGGCCCGGCTCAGTGGTGGTTTTACCTCCATTTTTTCCCTTCTTTCTATAGTCCTTTTGGGCTATGCCAGTCCCGTAGGTCCTGGTTCTGGTCGGAACCGGGACGGGCGCGTGGGACACTGAGGGCGGGGCGGGTGTTTCTGCTGCGCGGCGCTTTCGTGAGCCGGCTTCCGCGCTTTCCCTTGGCCCGCCCTTCCTCCCTGCCTAACATGCCTAGAACCTGCACCATCTGCCATCACCCCGAGCGTGTGGCCATCGATCAGGCGCTGATCGATGGCATAGCGCTGCGGGCCATAGCGGGACAGCACGCGATCGCGAAATCGAGCCTTGCGCGCCACGCGGCCTCGCATCTTCCGGAAGCTCTGGCGCGCTCGCGCCGCGCGGCGGAAGAGGTGGTGAGCGATGACCTGGTGGACCGCCTGATGCTGATGCACGCGCAAGCGGAGGACGTTCTCCACGAAGCGCGCGAGGCGAAGGACGGGCCGCTGCAGCTCGCGGCGCTGGCGCGTCTGCAAAAGCAGATGGAGCTGGAAGCGCGGCTTCTGGGCGAGCTGCGCGAAGCCTCGGTCATTCACAACACGCAAATAAATGTTTTGGTGTCGGCGGAATGGCTGGAGCTGCGCGGGCTGATCCTGCGCGCGCTCGCGCCGCATCCGGAGGCGGCGGCTGCTGTGGTGCTGGCTCTGGGTGACGGGCAGTGACGCAGGCGCAGCTACGGCGTGACCTGACGCATGCGCTGGACGCGGCGGCGTGGGCGAAGGACGTTCTGCGGTTCGACGCGGATGAGCAGCAGCGCCAGCTTCTGCGGACGCGGGCCAAGCGCGTGCTTCTCAACTGTCATCGGCAGTGGGGCAAAAGCACGACGGTGGCGGCGCGGGTGGCGCATGCGATGCTGTACCGCGCGCCGTTCTTCGCGGTGACGATCAACCCTTCAGGAAGGCAGAGCGCGGAGCTCGGCCGAAAGCTGGATGATGCGCTGCGGCGCGCCGGTGTGGAGCCGAAGGGCGACGGCGACAATCCCATTTCGAGTTTGCTGCCAAACGGTTCCCGCTTCGTCGGCCTTCCGGATGTGGAGGGCCGTATCCGTGGTTTCAGCGCGGTGAACCTGCTGATTTTCGATGAGGCCAGCCGCGTGCAGGATGAGGTGCAGAAGGGCGCGCGCCCGTTCATCGCGGCGGTTGACGGCGACATCTGGGAGCTCTCGACGCCGTTCGGCAAGCGCGGGTTTTTCGCGGAGCATGCGCTTTCGGGTGATCGCCGCTGGCTTCGTATTACGGCGCCGGCGAGCGTGAGCGGACGCTTCTCTGCCGAGTACTTGGAAGAGGAGCGCGCCAGCCTCGGGGAGTGGTGGTTTAAGCAGGAGTACGAGTGCCAGTTTGTGGACGTCACCGATTCGGTGTTCTCTCACGATCTGGCCATGCAGTCGATCAGCGCGGAAGTGGAGCCGCTGTTTGTATGATCAAGACGGAGCACAGATTTTTCTTCGGCCTCGATGTGGGCCAGGCCAACGACCCTACGGCTCTGGCGGTGGTTGATCAGGTGCGCACCATTCGCGCTGATGAGATCGACCGGACCACGTTTGAAACGCCGGAAAGCACAGTGCTGCATTTGCGGCACCTGGAGCGCGTCAAGCTGGGCACGCCGTACCCGCAGGTCGTCGAGCTGGTTGAGCAACGTGTGTGCGCGCCGCAGCTTGGGGAGTGGCCGCGCGATCTGGTGGTTGACGCCACGGGGGTAGGGCGGCCTCTGGTGGATATGCTGCGCGCGGCGCCTGGCCTGGTGCTGGCGGCCGTGCCGATTCAGGCGGTGACGATCACTGGCGGGGATGCGCCCAGTGGTAGCGGCCGCGAAGCGCGTGTGCCGAAGCGCGACCTCGTGACGAACCTGGCTCTGCTCTATCAGCAAAGCGGGCTGCTGATGGCGGCTAACCTGGCCGAGGGCGCGGTGTTCGTGCGCGAGCTGCTAAATTTCAAGGTGAAAATTTCTGCCGCCGGCCACGATTCCTACGCGGCCTGGCGCGATGGGCAGCATGACGACCTGGTGCTAGCTGTTGCGCTGGCGTGCTGGCGCGCGCGAGCCAAGCGGAGCGTGGGGCAAGGCAAGCGCGCGATTCTCAGTGTGTGACGATGGGCTCGATCACCAGCGGGTCGCCATTGAGGGCGCGGGCCTGGCCTTCGCGGTCGATGAGGGCCGCGCACATCGCGGGTATGCCGCCGCTTGTGTAGCTGATCCAGAGCACCTGGTGAATGCTCCATTCGCGGAGGACGGCCGCTGCTTGGCGCGTGAGCTCCTCGCCGCGCGCGCCGGCGATCGGGGGCATCGTGTCGGGGTTGGCTGTCTGCTCGATCGTGCCGATGACTTCGAGCGAGCCTCCGCGGACGCGCACGAGCTGGCCAGCGGTGTAGGTGCGAGGCATCACGCCGGCCTCAGCGCGATGAGGAGCGCGGTGGCGGCCGCTGCGATGGCTGCCACGCAGGCGAAGCGGCGCCAGGCGCGCCGCCTGCGGCGCTGGTCGCGGGCTTCTATGGCTTCGAGCTTGCGCGTGAGCAGCCGTCTCTGCGCGTCTTCTGTTTCGTCCCACCATTGGCTCATGTGATCCGCCTTTCGATAACGCCGCAAGCGCGGAAGTGTCGCGCGATGACGGTTAGGTTTTTTTTGAATCCGGTGTCTCCGTGATCGTGCTGGAGGACCCAGCAGAGCGCTTCAAGCGCGGTTTGTAGCATTGGCTCTGATGCCTGGCCGAAGGGGCTTGGCACTTTTCCGAGGACGATCGCCCAGAGCATGTCGTGCGCCCGCTGGATCTGTTCGAGGTCGCGGATTGGCGGCTGGTTTTTCATGGCTCCTCTTTCTCTTTTCGCTCGGAAGGTGGTTTCGCCGGCGCGCTTCCGAGTAGCGGCGACGCGCTGCATGCGGCGGTTTCGGCGATCGCCGCCAGCAGCGCCTGGCGCTCCAGGACGGGCATTCTGCGCAGCCTGGCGGTCCACCGTTTTTGTTTGCGGTGGATTCGTTCCCGCTCGCGGTAGTCCGCGCCGAGGAAGCGGTAATCGTGCAGCTCCACGGGAGGCGGATAGTTGAACCAGACCCACTCCGCCGCGGGCGCTCCGCCGCGCGTGGTGGTCTGGTAGCTCTTGCAGTTCCAGCTTTTCAGCTCTTTGGCGTAGAGCGTCGAGGAATAGCCGGAGATCATGACCATGCACGGCAGTGCCCGGAGGACTCGCAGCAAGTGGCGGTGGTCGACGTCGGTGAGTTCGTGCTGGTAGAGCGCGCGGGCGGTCCGCGTGGAGCGCAGGTATGGCGGATCGCAGTACACCAGCTCGTGGCCTGTGAAGGAGGCGCGCTCCAGAAATTCGATGCCGTTGCAGTTGTGGAAGCTGTAGAGCGATCGCGCATCGCCGGATTTGGGGCTGCCGGCAGCCTCGCCGTTTGCGGCGTGTGGATCCGCCATCGCCATCGTCAGGTCGAGCGCGCGCAGCTGGCGGCGCGCAATGTCGGCGGTGTAGGCCTGCATCGCCGAAACCGCTGATGCCGCCAGGTCCACTCCGATGTTGACGGCAGCCGGCCGCTTGAGCCGCATGACCGCGCCGCCTCCAAGGAATGGCTCGATATACACGTCGTGCGGCGGCATTAGATTGATGAGCGCCTGGTAGACGCCTGCGCCGTTCTTTCCTCCTGGATAGCTCATGGCTGCAGCCTCTCCTTTTTTGGCGAGGGCGGATCCAGAGCGCGCCAGCGGCGCGTGGTGGCGCGGTTGGTTGGCTCGATGACTCGCTCGTTTCGGCCGAAGCGCGCGTCGCGCACGAATCCGCGGCCGCACTCGGGGCCCCACTCGCTGATAGGCGCGATGCCGGTTTTCGGATCTACGCTTTTGCGTCTCATGCGCGTTTCCGTCCTATGGCACTAGCTAGCTCTTGCTGCGCTGGCTTGCGCGGCGGGGCGGGCTCGCGATCGAGCAGGGCGAGTTCTGCCAGGTCTACCTTTAGCTCGCGATGGCGGCATCGGCCGCAGCGGCCGCAGATGAAGCAGGCGCGCTCCTCCCACGTCTCACGCAGGCGGTCCATGTAGGTCATAGGCTTTTCACTTTCTGGGTCAGCTCGGCGATGAGATCGCCTTCGCGGGCGGGCGGTTTGCGGAGCTGGGCGCGGCGCGCGGCGGTCACCTCGGGCGCGACGCCTCGCAAGCGTTGCAATGCGACGGCGATGAACCAGGTGTACCGGCTGCCGGCGTGCTGGCCTTCGAGCTTCAGCCGTTCCAGCAGCTTTGCCAGCGCGGGCCATGCGGCGATGGCGGTGAATTGAGCACAGACGTGGTCGTCTGGCGGGTGGTCCGCGGCGCCTGGCGGACCCCAGGCGCGCATGTACCCGTGCAGGTGCGACCTGGCCAGCTCGAGTGTTGTCGGTTCAGCCGCTGCTGGCGCCGCCATCAGGATGGCATCGAGAGCGTTTTCCGTCGATCGATCAGAATCAATCGATCGATCGACGCGCGCGCGCGCGGGCTCCGGGGCATGCCGTGCGGGTACTACGCGTAACGGGGTGTCAATTCCACCCGGTAACGGGGTGTCCGATACACCCGGTAGGTGGCTTGACGGGGTGTCATTTACACCCGGTGACGGGGTGTCATTTACACCCGGTGGAAATGATGCCTCGGATTTTGACGGGGTGTCATTTACACCCGGTTCAAAGGTACTGGCAGTGGCGGCCCAGGCCGGCAGGCGGAGCTGGTAGGTGTTGATCCGCGGCGGCGCGGTGGAGACTTCCAGCCAACTGCGCGCGCGTAATGCCCGGATGGCTCGCTTAACCGTTTGTTGGTCGAGCTTTGCAGCGGCGGCGATGGCGGGCAGGGAGCGCGCGGCGCCGTGCTGCAGGTCGCTGGCGATCTGGAGGAGTACTCTCAACTCTGCATGGCTGATGTGGCCGGCGATGGCTGAGAGCTGTGACAGCAGGGGCGCGGGATCTGTGGTGGTGAGCATGATCGATGTGCATTTGGGCTTGTACCTCCGCGCGGCGGCGTGCCATCATGAACGTGGGCCTTCCGTCAACGCCGAAGGGTGGATTCACTCTTCCAGGGTTTTGGTTGGGCTCGTGGCAGTCTGCCCGATCCGTGGCAGGGGGTGGCAGGCTGGCGAGTTTTCCGGAGCTTGGGGGCGGTCGGCCAGGGGCCGCCGTTAATCGGCGTTTATCCATCGCGGTTTTTCCCTTCTTCCCTCCGCATTTTCCACCCGGTTTTTCCCTCAGCTTTTTCCGGGTGTTCTTGGGGCGGCTGGCTTGCCTTTTTTGTCGGGTTTAATAATAATACATTATCGTCGGTTTTCCAAGAGCGCCTATGCCCCAGGTTGCAACGGAACCAGAGCAGCTTTACCTATTCGAGTGCGGAGGTCTGGAGATGATGAGACGCGCCCGCGAAGAAGCGGCGCGCCTGCGTTCGGCAACGCGGGCGGCCAACACGCGGCGGAGCTACGCTCGCGCCTGGCTGGCGTTCCAGGAGTGGTGCAAGTCGGCCGGCCGGCCTTTCCTGCCGTCGAGCGATGAGACGCTCTGCCTCTGGCTGGCGGACACCATGCAGCAGTGCAAGGTCTCGACGGCGGCCGCCTATGCGGCGGCGGTGGCTCACTACCATCAAGCGGCGGGGTTGGCCAGTCCGCTGAGCCCGCGTGTGCGGGAGCTGCTGTCGGGAGCGCGCCGGCTCAAACGGCAGCGCCCGGAGCGCAAGGCGGCTCTGTCTGTCGAGGATCTGCGGCGCATCTGCCAAAGGCTGCTTGTGCTGGAGCGGCAGGACAACGCGCCTGTGCCTGTGCGCGATCGCGCCCTGTTGCTGCTGGGGTTTGCCACGGGCTTGCGGCGGAGCAACCTGGTGGCGCTGGATGTGGCGGACGTCGAGTTCCGCGGCAAGGGCCTGGTGGTGCATGTGGCGTCGAGCAAAACGGACCAGAACGGCACGGGCCGGGACGTGGGCATCTTCCGCGGCAGCCGCCCGGCGACAGATCCCGTGGGGGCGGTGCGCGCCTGGCTGAGGCTGCGTGGCAGGCGGCAGGGTGCGCTTTTCTGTCGTGTGGAGTCGGGCCGCGGCGCCGGCCGAGTTCTTCCGGGTGAGCGGCTGAGTGATGCCTCGGTGGCGCGTATCGTCAAATCGTGCGTGGCCGCAGTGGGGCTCGATCCCTCGGACTATGCGGGCCACTCGCTGCGCGCGGGCTGCGCCACGGCCGCCTGGGACGCCGGCGCGAGGGACACCGATATCATGCAGCGCACCGGGCACAAGTCGCTGGAGGTGATGCGCGAGTACTTGCGCGCGCGCGATCCGTTCGCGGGCGGCGATCCGCTGGCGCGGGCGCTCTAAGCTGCCGGCTTCAGGGTGGGCTGCTCCATCTGCCAGGTGAGTTTTTCCAGCGCGCGTATGGCTGCGTCCATCAGGGCGCGTTGGTGGTAAAGCTCTGCCAGCTTGTGATGCACCTGGCGCGACGAGACGGGCTGCCGGGCTGCAACGGTTGGTTTCCTGAGGTTGTCCATGGCAGTTACAATTGTGACGGCCTGGCAGCCTGCTGCCTGCGCCGCATCGGTGGTGAGCGGCGCGGGATGATGGGGGTGTTCGGTCGTAGTCGCGGTCGCGGGGCCGGGGGGCGAAATCCGGCTTCCGCGGCCGCGTAAGGAGGCGGCATGGGGAGCGAAGCGGTGCGCGCGATCGCGCTTCAGATCCTGGCGTTGGTGGAGAAGGCGGAGCAAGAGACTGGCGGGCGTGTGCGCGCGATCGAGTTCGACCAGTCCCCCGGCGACGTCGGCACGCGCGAGGTGCACGTGCTCATCGACTATAGCCGGTAGGAGCCTGGTTCCCCCGGTCAATTTGACTTGACTTACTAAGTCGGTGTAGGTGGCTTTGTAAGTCGATCTGCGCACTTACTCGGGCGGCGGAGCTCGGCGGGGGCCGGCCACGGCCGGCGCGCGGATCGCGGGCTTGCCTGGCGCCGGCGCATGGCGGCTCAGCGAAGCGCGAACGCCTCTCGCCGGCGCAATCAACGCCTGGCCGTGGTGTCGCGGCGGGCTAAGGGGAACACCCTACTTTTTGTGGACGGGCGGCTTGAACTTGCCGCCTGCGTTGCGTGTGCGCCGATCGCTGGCGGTGTTCTCGGGTTTGGCTTTGTCGGGCTCGGGTTGGGGTTGGGGTTTTTCGTTCAGGTAGGCCATGCGCTGAGGATAGCGCGCGCGCTGGCGGGGGGCCAGCGGCGCGGCGGGCTTCACTTCTTTGCTGGCTTCTTCGTGGCCTGGATGGCTGCGTTGCTGACTTGGATTTGGCAAGTCGCCTCGCGAAGCATGCTGATGGCGTCTGCTATTAGGGCGGGTGTTCCCATCTGGCAGTCGGGCCTGCTGGCGAAGATCGCGGCGATGATCGCTGCGGCTTGGTAGTCTTCCATTTAGCGTTCCTCCTTTCTGGCGCGCGCGCGCCGCTGCTGCTCTTCGCGCCATTGCAGCTTGAGCGCGAGCTCGTAGATGTCTTCGTACTTCAGCGTGTACGCTCCTTGGCGGCGCCCTTTTTCCCTCAGCGTGAGCGTTCGCGGGCGCAGCTCGATTACGAGCGGCGCGCCGCGATAGAGCGCGGCGGTTTCCCTGGTGACAAATTTTGCGGGCAGCAGTTTGGTCACGGCTTCGTCTGGGCCTTTCTTGGGTAAATGGGCGGCTTGCCCTCGCGGACGCACTCGGGGCAGTGGCACTTGAGGCACTGCCATTCCCCGTGTTTTGGGCAGCAGAACTGCGTGGGGCCGCCGCATGCGGCGCAGCGGCCTTTGTCGGCGCTGGTGGTTTCCCTCATCGGCGCACCAGCGTCTTGCCCTGCCTGAGTCGGCAGCCCGGCACTTCGCCCCCGGCCTTCAGCGCCCGCGCGATGGCTTCCTTGTCGGGCGAGTAGGTGACGGGGCTGATGCGGGTATACGCGGCTGGCAGTGTGGTGGCGTCGAGCACTTCGACCGCTGGCGGGCTTGGGCGCACGGAAAAGGTGACGATGCGGCCATCGATTCGCGTGAGGTTGAATTGCGTCATCGCGGCGATGACGTATTCCTTCAGGCGGTTGGCTTGGCGCGCGGCGGCTGCTTTCCTTTCGACCAGGCGCTTGATTTCTGGGTCAGCAGCGGCGGAGACGGACTCGAGCATGCAGAGCGCGCGGTGAATTGCGTCCACTTTTTCGTGGCTGCCATTGACTAGCTGCTGGATACGCGCGGCGATTTCTTCTAGCTGCGGATCGCCTGCTTCCAGCGAGTCGGCGGTCTCCATCCAGACGGCGAGTTCGTCCAGTTGCTGGTACAGCGTGGGCGTGGAGCTCATCTGCGGGCGGCTCCTTTGCGGATGTTTTCCTGGCTCTGGATGTAGAGCGTGATGGCCATGGCGCGGATGCCTTCGGCGTCGAATTCGAGCTGCATGCCGCGGCGCTGGCCGTAGGCGCAAGCCTCCTTTGCCGCATCGATGGCGGCGACGAAGCAGCTGATCAGGTCGGCGCTGGCGCGGGTGACGGGGGCCTGTTGCGGTTGCTGTGCGGGCTGTTGGGCTGCGTGGCCGTTGCCGGTGTTCTTGGGCGCGGGCTGCTGCCTCGCGGTTTGGCGCGGTCCGGGCCGCGGCGGCGGCGGCGCTTGGTGCGGCTCTTCCTCGACTAGCTCGACCCCCCACCCGGTCTTTCGCTTGGTGATGCAGACCTGATCGCCCGCGCGGGCGCCGGTGTCATGGATCAATTCGCGCACGGCCGGATCGACCCACATGATGCGCACGTCGTTGTCCACGACGTACATGTACTGGACGGCGCCGGTTTTTTTGCTGTTTTGCGGCGTTCCATCGTCAAAGTCGAGCGTTACAAACACCGGCTCGTCGGCGGGGAAGGTGACTTTTTCTCTCACTTTGGCTCCTTGGGTTTGTGTGATTGCAGCAGCGGGTGTTCATGCGGTTCGAGCATGTCGGCCCGGCTGGCTTTTTCCTGTTCAATAGCTAGCAAGTGCTGGTCCACGATGCTTAGCATGCAGTCCCAGCAATACACGCGCGCGCCGATGGCGGCGAGTGAATCGCTGATGGCTACGAGCGTGGCGCAGAGGCAGCAAGGATGCCACGCGCGGTGTTCGCGCGGCTTGGGCTGCTGCCATGTGCGGTGTCCTCTGCGGATGGGCATTATTCGGCCTCCCTGGCGAGCTCGCGCATTTCATACGTGACGTGGTTGTGCGCCGCCTCGCACGCGGTTGCAAGATCGCCGGCTTTGTTGGCGGCGCTGGCCAGGGTGTCTAGTGCGCCTGCGAGGGCTGCGAGGGCGTGGCGTAGCTGGCTGAGGCATAGCTTGAGTTGGTCTTCCTGCATGCACATGGTCTGGGTGGCGCTTGAGAGCGCGGCTTCGGCTACGGCGAGCTCGTGCTCGATCGCGCCGCGTTTGGTTAGGTTGTTTGGTTGTGGCAAGGGGTGTTTTCTCCACTCTTATTTTCTCTCACCAGCTAGCTAGTGAGCAATGGAGCAATTGTACTGATCGTGCTGATTTCATTGGTGTTTCACGTGCCACACGCGCCCGCCGCCAGCCGCCCCCCAGCCCCCCATACCAGCCAACTCTTCAGCCAGCGCGAAGGGGGCCACGGCAATGGCTCGCGCGTCTCAATTTGCTGACTTTGCAAATTGATTCGCGCGTGCCCATTGACGGGGTGAGCGCTGGCGCACCTTCCGGTGTGGGGGGCAGGGGGGCCAAATTCCTTGAGTGATTCGGTGCGCCGCGTGTGCTGTGGCGCGGAGAGCGGGGGCCGATGGCGGCGCAATCAACGACGCTGCGTGAGTTTCGCGGGGCGTAGCGTTGTGTTCGAACCCGCAGGCCCGACGCAAGGCATCTGAGCCGGCCTGAGGACGAAACGCGACCGCTGCCGCGCAACGCGGCTGTGTCGGCGTTTGAGAGGGGGATTTAGCGGCCGCTACTTTTTGCGCTTCTGGGCGCGCGTGCGCTTGTCGATGCATCTCTGGCAGCGGCAGCCGGCGATTTTGGTGCTGTGCTTGGCCCAGACGACGCTGCCAGGCCGGTGCTTGACCTTGAGCGCATTGCGCCTGCCTCGCTCGCTCATCAATACCTGGTCGGGGATGGTGGCTGGGTCGATATCGGACGTCCAGCGCTTGAGCTTCTTGGGCCTGGGCATGCGTACGATCGTCCCACGAGCTAGTTACTGGCGCAATGGCCTACTAGCTAGCGGTGGAGGATGTAGCGGGTGATGGCTTTGGAATCGCGGAGGAGCTTGCAGTTTGGCGGGAGCCGCGGCGGCTGCACGTTCGCCAGCGAGTCTGCCCCCACGATTTCAAACACGGTGTCGCCTGGCCAGTAGTTGGCGGCGTCGGTGATGATGCTTTCCAGGACCTGGGGCCGGTCGACGAGGAACGCTGGGGATTTCTGGTCGAGATTGGCGGCGCGGATCGCAGCGATCGCGTATGGGTTGCGGCTCAACGTGTCCTGCAGCTCGGTAAGCATGGGTGTAGTGGTCATAGCTGCCGTCATTGTGGCATGCTCGGCTCAATGTTGCGCTGGATTCTGGCCGCGGCGCTGGCTGCCGCCGCGTTGCCTCGCGTGCCGCGCGCGCCTGCGCCTGGTGGTGTTGCGGATGTGGAGCTGCGCTTGGTGTGCGTCGGGTGCTCGGATGAGTGGGTTCGTGTTTTTTGCTTGGCTTGCGAGTAGCTGGCAGCGGCTAGCTGGTGGAGCGGCGGGCGGGCCGCTCCAGCGGCCGGGGCGCCGCGTTCCCCTGGCTTTGGAGAGGGCCATTCCCGCGCTGCGCCAGGCCCGCGTTTTTGGCGGTGCCTGGCCGGCGCGGGCGCTGCACCGCCGTGCATGCCCTTTACCAGGGCACGTGCGCGCTCTCCTCCAGTGCCCTGAGCTCCTCTTCTGCTTCGAGCTCCCGCTCTTCGCACCACAGCTCGTACTTTTCCTCTTCGTCTTCGATTTCCATGAGCCCTTCTATTACGAGCGCTACCGCTAAGTTCGCGTGACCTTTCGCCAGCGCGTTTCCGATTTCTTGCAGGCGTTCTTTCATGTGTTTTGCGGCCTTTCCTTCCGCGCTTGCGCCGCACCGGCCGGGGTCCCCGCGTCCGCGTTCAATGGCGCGCGCGTTTCAATTTGCCGGTTGCAAATTGATTCGCGCGTGGCCATTGACGCAGCGGGGTGGCCGGTACACTTGGGCGAAGGAAGGAA
>JACXTT010007288.1_pt1 | contig 15614 bp, 14 predicted proteins | sample 9270951 | NCBI WGS metagenome assembly JACXTT01 (sample SAMN15532306, study PRJNA645909) | rock metagenome | isolation source: weathered quartz diorite | place: Puerto Rico | collected 2017-06-21 | reverse complement strand
TCGCGTCCCTGCGCAGCCTGTCGGGGCATATCCAGCTGCATCGAGCGGCCTGATGCCGCCGTGGCGCAGCCGGAGTGCGGCGCCGATCCGATGCAATGATTGCAACAGCCGGCGATGCGCTTTCCCAACTTTCACCGGGCCGGATTTGCAATGTCTGACGCCAACGATATTCGCGGCCAAGCGCCACGCCCGGTCGGCATGAGTGCGCCGCGCCTGCCTCTGCCGGCCCTGCTGTGGATCGCGCTCGCTCTCGCATATCTGCTGGCCTCGGCCAGCGGCCATCGCGCGCTGGCGATCGGCATCGTCGGCCTGATGTTCGGCACGGTGCTGGCGGTGTCGGGCCTGCGCCTGGTCGGCGCGGTGACGGCCCTGGTGATGGTGGCGGCCGCGATTTTGGCAACCATCGGGGCCGGCGACTCGCTGTCATACCTCGCCATTCTCGCTTACCTGCCGCCGCTGGCGGCCTTCGCCTTCATGGCCTGGTTTTTCGGGCGCACCCTGCGCTCCGGCGCAGATGCGCTGATCACCCGCGTGGCGCGCAAGGAGCACGCCGTGCTGCCTGAGGAGATCGCGCGTTACACCCGCACCCTGACGCAAATCTGGACGGCCTGCTTTGTGCTGCTGTGCCTGCTGGCCTTGCTGCTGGCCCTGCTGCTGCCCTTGCCGCAATGGTCGCGATGGGTGCATGGCCTTGGCTATGTGCTGCCGGCAGTCCTGTTCATCGGCGAGTATATTTTTCGCCATCGCTATTTCCGTGATCGCGAGCATCACGGCCTGCTGCGCCTGATCGCCAATATTCTTCTCGTCATCAAGGAAAGCGCGCTGGAGACGCAGCCTCGCCAGGCCAAGCCGGATGACGCCAGCCGGGAGCCGCGATGAACATGCTGCCCCTGGCCGGCTATCGCCATGGCAGCGATCCACTGCTGCTGAGCGCGGAGGGAGAAACCCCGGCGGCGGTGTTCTTCGCGCGCGCCGCAGCCCTGGCGACCGCCTTGCCCGAGGCGCGGCATGTCATCAATATCTGCGAATCCCGCGCCAGCTTCATGCTCGGCTACGCCGCCGCGCTGCTGCGCCGGCAAATCTCCCTGTTGCCGGCCGGTCAGGGCAGGGCGGACTGGTCGCCGCTGCTGTCGCAATACGCGGGCGCTTATTTGCTCTCCGATCGCGATAACGACGAGTTCGATGCCGCCGGCCTGCCGCATGTCGATATCAGGCACTGGCTTGCCCTGAATGTCGGCGAGCCGCGCGCGTTCAGCATGCCGCAAATCGATGAGGTGCAAATCGCCGCCATCCTCTTCACGTCCGGCAGCACCGGCCAGCCGACGGCGCATCAAAAAAGTTTTGGCCAATTATGGCGCGGTGCGGCGGCGCTGTCCGCGGCCCTGCAATGGCCGGCGGCGCCATCCTGCGCGGTGGTCGGCAGCGTGCCGCCGCAGCATATGTTCGGCCTCGAATCGACAGTGATGCTGCCCTGGCATGCTGGCGTGCCGGTGCATGCCTCGCGCCCCCTGCTGGCGGCCGATCTGTCGATGGTGCTGGCGCAGCATGGACGTCCTTGCTGGTGGATGACCACCGCGGTGCATATGCGCGCGCCGTTGAGCACGCCGGCGCCGCTGCCGGGACTGCAGGGCGTGCTGGCCTCCACCATGAGCGTGCCCACGGCACAGGCCGCGGCGGCGGAAGCGGCCTGGCAGGTGCCGGTGATGGAAATTTATGGCTCGACCGAAACCGGTGCACTGGCCATCCGCCGCACGGCCTTCGAAAACGATTGGCAGCCTCTGCCCGGCGTGCGTGTGTGGAACGCGGCCGACGATGCAAATGAAAAATCCGCCGGCAGCTGGGCCGCGGCCACGCATGTGCAGCCGCCGGTGCAATTGGGCGATATTCTGCTCCTGCAGGACAACGGCCGCTTTGTGCTCGGCGGCCGCGCCAACGATCTGGTCAAGGTCGGCGGCAAACGCGCCTCGCTGGCGGCCCTGAACCAGGCGCTGGCCGCGGTGCCGGGCGTCGAGGAGGGCGTCTATTTTTTCCATCATGAAGCCGAGCCGGCGGCGGCCAACGACGAGGGGGCTTCCGCCCTGCGGCCGGTCGGCTTCTATGTCTCGGCGACGCTGTCGCCGTCGCAGCTGGCAGCGGCCTTGCGCGAACGCATCGATCCGGTGTTCATCCCGCGTCCCCTGTATCGCGTGCCGAATCTGCCGCGCAATGCCAATGGCAAATTGCCGCAGGCGGCCCTGCTTGAATTGCTGGCGCAATGCCGCGCGCGGCCAGTCGAGAAAGCTGCGGCGGCGGCGCCGGGCCGCGCCGGCTCGCCGCAAAAAATCGCCGACGATCATCCGGCGCTGCCGGGACATTTTCCGGGCGATCCGATCGTGCCCGGCGTGATCATCCTGGCGCGTGTCGCCGATGCCATCCGCGCACGTTTCCCGCATCTGCAGCCGGGCATGCTGCTCAATGTGCGCTTCCATGCGCCGCTGCGTCCCGGGCAGCACTTCACGGTGCAGGCGCAGCATGATGCCGGCCGCGTGCGATTTGAAATGCGCGCCGATGCGCTCAACACCGGCGACGGCGGCGTGCAATTGATCGCCAGCGGCCTGTGGGCATGCGGCGCATCGGCCTCGACGGCGATCGGCACACCATGAGCACCGTCAGCGGCCAGTGGCGCGACCGGCCCGAGCGCGGCAGCCGCGGCATGGTGCGCCTCATCATCTGGCTGGCCCTGCATGGCGGACGTCGCCTGTGCCGCGTGCTGCTGGTGCCGATCGTGAGCTATTTTGTGCTGACCGCACCGCTGGCACGCCGCGCCTCGCAGGACTTCATGCGTCGCGCCCTCGGCCGCCCGGCCCGCTGGCGCGACACCTTCCTGCATCTGTTTGTATTTGCCACCACCCTGCTCGATCGCGTCTACCTGCTCAACGGCCGCCAGCGCGAATTGCAGGTCGAGGTCAGCAACGCCCATCTGTTCTGGGAGGCGATGGCGGCCGGCCGCGGGTGCCTGCTGCTGGGCTCGCATCTGGGCAGCTTCGACATGCTGGGCGTGATCGGCAGCATCGAGCAAAAGCTCAAGGTCAATGTGGTCATGCACATCAACGACAGCGAGCAATTGCGCAAGCTGCTGTCCTGCACCGGCCACACCTCACCCTACAATGTGATCCCGCTGGGCCAGCCGGGTTCGATGCTGACCGTGAAGGAAAAACTGGAGCGCGGCGAAGTGGTGGGCATTCTCGCCGACCGCGTCTACGGAGACGAGCCGACCGCGACCTTGCCTTTCATGGGCAGACCGGCGCGCTTTTCGCAAAGCCCCTTGCGCCTGGCGCGCATCACCGGCGCGCCGACGGTGATGGTCTACGGACTGTTCCTGGGCGGCAATCGCTACCGCATCGTTTTCGAGGCCCTCGATAGCGACGCCAGTGGCGAGGGCGCGGCGATGCTGCCCATGCAAAATTATGTCGCCAGCCTCGAACGCCAGGCGCGCCAGGCGCCCTACAACTGGTTCAACTTCTATGATTACTGGGCGGCCTAGCGTGAAAAAATTTCGCGTCTCGACGGCATGCGGGTTGGCGATGGCCATGTTCGCCGTGGCGCTCACGCAGAGCGCACAGGCCGAGGGCTTCGATCTTGGCCGCCTGATGCAGCTGCTGGCGGCGGCGCCCGCCGGCGAGGTGCCCTACACCGAGAAAAAATATTCCAGCTTGCTGGCCACGCCTCTCGTCAGCTCCGGCACCCTGGCCTATCGCCGTCCGGACACAGTGGAAAAAATTACCCTCAAGCCGCGCGCCGAGCACTTCCGCATCAGCGGGCAGGAGCTGATGGTCAAGCGCAACGGCAAGGAATTCCGCATCGCGCTGTCGAGCCAGCCCCTGCTCGATGCCTTCGCCGCCAGCTTGCGCGGCGTGCTGGCCGGCGATATCTCTCAATTGCGCGCCTATTACCGCCTGACGCTGTCGGGCAACGAGCAGGACTGGCAACTCGCCATGGTGCCCAGCGACGAAGAGATGACGCGCCATGTCGAGCGCATCACCGTCAGCGGCCATGCCGGACGCATTGCGCAAATCGAGGTGCGCGAAAGCACCGGTGACCGTTCCGTATTGCAGGTGAACTGATGAACGCCGCGCAGCGCATGGGTCTGCCGGTGCTGGCAAAGGCATGGGCGCGCTATGGCCTGGCGCTGCTGGCCTTTGCCGCGCTGGGCCTGCTGGCGGCAAAGACGGTGCGCGTGCAAACCGATTTCAGCGCCTTCCTGCCGCCCTCGGCCAGTGCCCCGCAACGCCTGCTGATTTCGCAGTTGCGCGATGGCCTGGTGTCGCGCCTGATGCTGGTGTCCCTGCAAGCCGATGGTGCGAATGCCATCGAAGAGGCGACGCTGGCGCGCGCCAGCCGCAGCCTCGCCGCCAAATTGAACGCCGCGCCGCAATTCGCCTATGCCGCCAATGGCAGCCTCGACCAGTTCATGGCCCAGGGCGAAGTGCTGATGCAAAACCGTTATGCGCTGAGCCCGGCACTCGATGCGGCGGATGCGGCGCAAAAATTCAGCGCACCCGGACTGCATGCCGCGCTGGAGGAGGCCGAGGCGCAGCTGGCCTCGCCGCTGGGCATGCTGTCGCGCACCCTGATGGCGCGCGATTTGTCCGGCGAATTCCTGGCCACGCTGCGCCAGTTCGACGGCAGCGCGCGCCCGGCGCTGCGCCACGGCGTCTGGTTCAGCGCCGATGGCAAGCGCGCCTTTTTGTTGCTGCAAACTCGCGCGCCCGGTTTCGACAGCGTGCAGCAGGCCGCGGCCATGGCCACGGTGCGCGATGCGCTCAAGGCCATCAATCCGAACATCGATATCACGCTGACCGGTCCTGGCGTGTTCGCCGCCGAATCGCATCGCCTGATTGAAAGCGATGCCTGGAAGTTGAGTCTTTGCTCGGCGCTGGTGATTTTGCTGATGCTGGTGTTCATTTATCGCGCGGCCCTGCCGGTGGTACTGGTGCTGACGCCGGTGGCCTTCGGCCTTATGGTCGGCGTGCTGGTGGTGCAGGCTTTTTTCGGCGCGGTGCACGGCATCACCCTGGGCTTCGCCGCCACCCTGATCGGCGAGGCAGTCGACTACCCGAATTATCTTTTGCTCAACACCGCCCCCGGCGAGCAGGCGCGCAGCGGTGCGCAGCGCATCGGCCGCACCCTGGCGCTGGCGGTGCTGACCACGGTGGCAAGCGCCATCGCGCTGACGCTGTCGAGTTTCCAGGGCCTCGCGCAACTCGGGGTGCTGACGATGGTCGGCGTGTTGGTGGCGGGCCTTATCACGCATCGGCTGATCCCATGGCTGCTGGGTGAACGCCTGCTGGCGTTTCGCCGCTTGCGCATGCCGGCTTTCGCGGTGATCGGCACTTCGCCCTGGCCGCGACGCATTTGCATTCTTGCCGGCGCACTGGCGGCAATGTGGCTGGCGTGGCTGCATCCAACCTGGTGGGAAAGCGATCTGGCTGGCATCAGTCCGGTGTCGGCTACGATGCGTGAACAGGATTCAAGATTGCGCCGCGAAATGGGCGCCCCCGAAGTGAGCGTGTTCGTCGCCAGCCGCGGCGACAGCGAAGCCGCCGCCTTGCAGGCGGCCGAAAAACTGCTGCCGACCTTGAAGCAGTGGCAACAGGCCAGTTGGGTGCGCAGTTTCGATTCCCCGGCCTGGTATGTGCCGACCCCAGCCACGCAAGCCGCGCGGCGCGATGCCTTGCCGCCGACCGCGACGCTCGAGAAAAATTTGAAGGAGGCCCTGCGCGGCAGCAATTTCCGCGCCGATGCCTTCGCACCGTTTTTGAAAGAGGTGGAGGTCGCGCGCAATCAGCCGACGCTGACGCGCGCCGCCTATGCCGGTACGCCGCTGGGCGCCAAGCTCGATGCCCTGTTCCTGCCGCTCGACGGCAGCTGGCTGGTGCTGACGCCACTGAGCGGGGTGGATGATATTGCGCGCTTGTCTGCGGCGCTGGCGGCAGCGCCTGGTGGCGACAGCCAGTTGATCGACCTGAAGCAGGTCTCGACGCAAATGGTTGACGGCTTTCGCCGCGAAGCCCTGCATCAATCGGCCTGGGGTGTGTTGCTGATCCTGCTGCTGCTCATCGCCGGCCTGCGCTCGCTGTCTCGCAGCTGGTGCGTGATGGCGCCGGTGGCCGTTGCGCTGGCGCTGACCCTTGCCCTGCTGGTGGCCGGCGGGCAGCGCATCAGCGTGTTCCATCTGGTGGCGCTGTTGCTGGTGCTGGGCATCGGCCTCAATTACGCCCTGTTCTTCGAGCGGCCGGCACAGGATGTTGCCGAACGCGAGCGCACGCGCCTGTCGCTGGCGGTCTGCAGTATTTCCACCATCGCCACCTTCGGATTCTTGTCGCTGTCGGCCACACCGGTGCTGCATGCCATCGGCAGTACCGTGGCCTGGGGCGCGCTCCTGTCCCTGCTTGTCACGGCGCTGTGGTCCTCCCATAACGACGCGGCTCTGAAAGGTCTCTGAGGACCATGCGATTTTTTCCGGAATTGTTCATAATTCCCTCCTGCCAATGACTGTCCCCAATCAAATTTCGGCACTTTCGATCCGCGCCTACACGAGCAGCAATGCCGCCGGCATCGGCAAGGCTGCGACCGTGCGCGCCTTGCGCGCCGGCCGCAGCGGGCTCATCGCCAACAATCTCGACTGGGCGCCCTTGCCTTGCTGGATCGGCCGCATCGACGGCATCGAGGCCGACGAGGAAATGGAATTTCCGGCGGCGCTGGCCGATTACGATTGCCGCAACCATCGCCTGGCCCTGCTGGCGCTGGAGCAGGATGGTTTCATGGCCGAGGTCGCTGCGGCACGGCAGCGCCATGGGGCGGCGCGCATCGGCGTATTCCTCGGCACCAGCACCTCGGGCATCCTGTCGACCGAACTCGCCTATCAACGGCGCGATCCGGCCAGTGGCAGCCTGCCCGCCGATTTTCAGTACGAGGCCACGCACAACCTCGATGCCAGCACCGAATTCGTGCGCCAACTGCTGGGCCTGCGCGGCCCGGCCATGACCATCTCCACCGCCTGCTCATCGAGCGCCAAGGTGTTTTGCCTGGCCGAGCGTTTCATGCGCATGGGTCTCATCGATGCGGCCGTGGTCGGCGGTGTCGACAGCCTCTGCCACACCACGCTGTATGGATTCAATGCGCTGCAACTGGTATCGAATGAAATCTGCCGGCCTTTCGATGCGGCACGACGCGGCATCAGCATCGGCGAGGCAGCCGGTTTTGCGCTGCTGGAAAAACGCGAGGCGGCGGTCAACGGCCTGCGCCTCACCGGCTATGGCGAAAGCAGCGATGCGCACCATATGTCGACGCCGCATCCGGAGGGCGAGGGCGCCAGCCGCGCCATGCGCGCGGCGCTCGACAGCGCCAAGCTCGATGCGCGCGAAATCGATTACATCAACCTGCACGGCACCGCCACGCCTGCCAATGATCGTGCCGAAGGGCGCGCGGTGCATGCTGTCTTCGGCGCGGGCACGGCCTGCTCCTCGACCAAAGGCTTCACCGGCCATACGCTCGGTGCCGCCGGTATTACCGAGGCGGCAATCGCGCTGCTGAGCCTCGAAGAAAATTTCATCCCCGGCAGCCCGACCACGCGCGAGCTCGATGCCGATACCGCATGCGGCATCGTGCTCGCGGGCCGCGACAGCGAGGTCAAGGCGGTGATGAGCAACAGTTTCGGTTTCGGCGGCAGCAATTGCGCGCTCATTTTTTCGAAGGAAAGCTGATGCGCGTTTATATCGAAGCCGTTGCTGTGCTGGCGCCCGGATTGCCGGACTGGGCGGCGGCGCGTGACGTGTTGAGCGGCGCCAAGGCTTTTGAGGCGGCGCCCATGGCGACGATTGTCGCCAACAGCCTGCCGCCTGCCGAGCGCCGCCGCAGCAGCCCGACGGTGCGCCTTGCTATCGCGGTGGCGGAGCAGGCCCTGCAACAGACCGCGCTGACCGCGCCCGAGATGGCGATGGTGTTCGCCTCCTGCGAAGCGTCCGGCATCATCACCCATCAGCTGTGCGAGGCCCTGGCCGGCACCCGCGAAGTCTCGCCGACGCAATTCCACAACTCGGTGCACAACGCGCCCAGCGGCTATTTCAGCATCGCCACCGGCGCCAAGCTGGCCGCAAGCAGCATCGCGCGCGGCAAATGGAGTTTTGCTGCCGGCCTGCTCAACGCCGCCGCGCAGGCCAATGCCGACCAGTTGCCGGTGCTGTTCGTCTGTTACGACAGCCCCTTGCCCGCACCGCTGAATGAAGTCATGCCGATGAACGAGGCCACCGCCATCGCCTTGGTGTTGTCGCCCGTGCCGATGGCGGCGCACAGCCCATGTTGGGAAATTGAATTGCGTGAATTGGGCGGCGAGCTTGCCGCACCGACCTGGCCGGACTGGATGCCGTCGGCCTGGCAGGCCAATGCCAGCGCACGCGGCTTCGCGGCACTGGCAACGCTGGCTTCTGCGGGCGGGTCGCGCCAGGCGCTGCTACCGCTGTCGCCGGAATTGAATCTGCGCGTAACCTTGTTGGAGCATGCGCAGGGAAGTACGCTGAACAGCGCGCAGCAGAATGCATCGGCGGCAGCATGCTAGTGCGCACCCTGCCCAGACTGGACCGCGCCGCGATCGCCGCCAGGATTCCGCATGGCGGTCGCATGTGCCTGCTGGAGCGTGTCATGCATTGGGACGCAGAGAATATTCGCTGCATTGCGGTTTCGCATCGCGATGCCGACAACCCCTTGCGCGAGGCCGGCGGCTTGCCGGTGTGGGCGGCGATCGAATACGCGGCCCAGGCGGCGGCCCTGCATGGCGCCCTGCGCGATCAGCACGCCGCGCCCCATGGCAAACCCCAGGGCGGGGTGCTGGCGGCGCTGCGCAATGTCGAGACGCATATCGAGTGGCTCGACGCCATCGAAAGCGAATTGCAGTTCAGCGCCACCCTGCTGCACAGCGATGCCGCCGGCGGCATCTACCGCTTCCAGGCCCATGCCGATGAACGCCTGCTGATCGCCGGACAATTCACGCTGATGTATCGCGATGCCGACGCAGGAATAGTCAAATGACATTGAAATTGAAAAACGTAAAACGCCAATTGGCGCGGGTTTCCAGCCAATTTTGCTCGGGAAGGCGCGCCAATTGGCGTTCTGCGTATTTTGCAATCTTCTCAAAACTTCAAATATTCGTCATTCCGGCGAAGGCCGGAATCCAGTCCTTCGTATATTCGAACATGTGGGCGGACTGGGTCCCGGCCTACGCCGGGACGACGGAGTTTTTAGATGGCCCTAATTCTGTTGCTGACAGATACGCTGCATCGTCAATGGAGGCGCCAAAATGAAGCGCGCCCTCGTCACCGGCGGCAGCGGCGCCATCGGCGGCGCGATTTGTCGCGAGCTGGCGGCGCAGGGCTTGCATGTGATCGTGCATGCGCATGGCAATGCCGACAAGGCGCTCGCATTGGTCGAGGAATTGCGCGCGCAGGGTCGCAGTGCCGAGGCCGTGGTATTTGATGTCTGCGACAACACTGCCACTGCCGCCGCGATTGCAAAATTGCTCGAAGGCGGGCCCATCCAGGTGCTGGTCAACAATGCCGGCATCCATGACGATGTGCTGATGCCGGCGATGGACGAGGCGCGCTGGAAGCGCGTCATCGATGTCAGCCTCAACGGTTTTTACAATGTCACCCAGCCGCTGCTGATGCCGATGATCCGCACGCGCTGGGGGCGCATCGTCAGCGTGACCTCAGTGTCGGGATTGATCGGCAACCGCGGCCAGGTCAATTACTCGGCGGCCAAGGCCGGCCTGCACGGCGCCACCAAGGCGCTGGCGCAGGAAGTCGCCTCGCGCGGCATCACCGTCAATGCGGTCGCGCCGGGCATTATCGAATCGCCGATGCTGGGCGAAATTTTTTCCGAAGAACGCATCAAGCAACTGGTGCCTGTCGGTCGCGCCGGTCGCGGCGAGGAAGTCGCGGCCCTGGTCGCATTCATTTGTTCGGAACGCGCCGGCTATATTTCCGGCCAGATCATCAGCATCGATGGCGGCATGAGCTGAGGCCCGCCGCCTCGACATCACAACAACGAACGCAAAGGCAGCATCGGCAATATTTCGATCCGGCAGCGCGCTGCTGCCGATGTGAGAACCGCCGCCACCAGGAGCAACTGTCATGCCCAGACTCGCGATCAGCAATACCGCCGAGGCAGAACGTCGCTGCGAAGTATTCGTCATCGGCTGCGGCCCGGCCGGCTCGACCATCAGCGCACTGCTGGCGCAGAAGGGCCGCGATGTGGCGGTGGTCGACAAGGAACATCACCCGCGTTTTCATATCGGCGAATCCCTGCTGCCGCAGAACATGCCGGTGCTGGTGCAGCTCGGTGTGTGGGAGGAATTGACGCGCATCGGCATTCGCAAGGACGCCGCCGAATTCGAATCCCACGAACACAAAAAGACGGTGCGCTTCGCCTTCGATGAAGCCTTCGACAAACAATGGCCGCACGCCTTCCAGGTGCGGCGTTCCGAGTTCGACCATATGCTGCTGCGCAACGCCGCGGACAAGGGCGCGCGCGTGTTCGAGGGCGCGCGCGTCAGTGCCGTGACCTTCGGCGATATCAGCCGCGGCGAAGATTCCATCATCACGCTGCAGATCGAGGACGGCAGCATGCAGACCTGGCGTGCGCGCTTCCTGGTCGATGCCTCAGGACGCGATACGTTTCTGTCGAACCGTTTCGGCATCAAACAGAAAAACAAAAAGCACGCCAGCGCCGCGCTGTTCGGCCACTTCCGCAATGCGCGCCGCAATGCCGGCAGCGCAGAGGGCAATATCACCATCGTTTGGTTTGCGCACGGCTGGTTCTGGTTCATTCCGCTCAAGGACGGCACCACCAGCGTCGGCGCGGTGTGCTGGCCGGAATATCTCAATTCACGCAAGACCGATCCGACCGCGTTCCTGATGCAGACCATCGCGCTGTCGCCGGAAATTTCCGCGCGCTTGGTCGATGCCGAACTCACCGGGCCGGCCACCGCCACCGGCAATTATTCCTATCAATCGCGGCGCATGTGCGGCAAAGGTTATCTGATGGTCGGCGACGCCTGGGCCTTCATCGATCCGGTATTTTCCAGCGGCGTGCACCTCGCCATGAACAGCGCCCGGCTCGGCGCCGATGTGGTCGATGGCGTGCTCAAGGATCCATCGGCCGCGCCGCAGCTCTATCGCGAATTCGATCGCACCGTGCGCCGCGGCGTCAAGACCTTCTCCTGGCTGATCTATCGTATGACCTCGCCGGTGATTCGCAAGCTGTTCATGGCGCCACGCAATGTCTGGGGCGTGCAATCGGCCGTGGTCTCGCTGCTGGCCGGCGATGTGTTCCGTCGCGGGCCGATCACGCCGCGGCTTTATCTGTTCCGCGCGATCTACTACGCCCATTTCCTCGGTACACTGCCGACCGCGTTGCGCGCCTGGCTGAAGCACCGGCGCGATATCCGCATCACAACCGAGAGCCTATGAAATTTCAACATCGTTTCCGCGCGCCAGCTTCCCTTGCGGCGCGCGCTGCAAAACTTTGCCTGCTGCCGCTGGCCTTTGCGACCAAGCTTGCGGTCGCCGAGGAAAAACCGCTGTGGGAACTCGGCGGCGGCGTCGCGGCCTTGAGCTACCCGGATTACCGCGGCTCGAATCGCCAGCGCGCCTATCTTCTGCCGGTGCCGTACTTCGTGTACCGAGGCGAGATGCTGCAAATGGATCGCGACAAGATGCGCGGCCTGCTGTTCAAGCGCGATCGCCTCGAACTCGATATATCCATCGACGGCTCGGTACCGGTGCGCAGCCGCGACAACGGCGCCCGCCAAGGCATGCCCAATCTCGACCCCACTATCGAAATCGGCCCGTCCCTGAACGTGCTGCTCTACACCGCGCCCGAACAGTACAAATTGACCTTCAAGCTGCCGTTGCGCGCCGTGGTCGCCAGCGATTTTCGTCATGTCAACGATGCCGGCGTGCTGAGCCATCCGCAACTCAATCTCGATATCGGCATGCGCGATGGCTGGCGGCTCGGCCTGGTCGCCGGCGTGCTGGTGGCGGACCGCCGCTACCACGATTATTTTTACGGCGTCGCCCAGCCTTTTGCGACCGCCGTGCGCCCGGCCTATCATCCGCCGGGCGGCTATTCGGGTGCGCAATTCATCGTCGCAACGTCCAAGCGCTTCGAGCGCATGTGGCTGGGTGCCTTCGTGAAATACGACAATATCAGCGGCGCCGCATTCCAGTCGAGCCCGCTGGTCGAGCGGCGCAACAATCTCTCCGCTGGCATCGCCGTGACCTGGATTTTCGCGCAATCGCAGCAAAGGGTAGATCGCAAGGAATGAAGCCGAGGGCCGCACAATCCATGGCTTGCAAAGTTTTCCGCGCGCTGGCGGCAGCGCTGCTGACGGTCGGCCTCAGCGCCTGCGGAACGTTTGCTGCGGATGGCATTCAACGTCAGGATCCCGCCGCAACGCCGGTGCGCTTCATCCTCACCTTTGACGATGGTCCCAATGGCCGCATCAAAGAGAACCCGACCGAATCGATTCTCGATAGCCTCGCTGTCAATCCCACCCAGAGCGGCATCAAGGCGATTTTCTTTTTGCAGACGCGCAGTAGCGATGGCGGCGCCACCGCGCGCGGCCGCCAGCTGATTTATCGCGAACAGGAAGAGGGCCATTTGCTGGCCCTGCATGACGCATCGACCTGGGGCCATCGCAACCATCGCAGCCTGAGCAATGCCGAGCTGGACCGCGCCCTGCAAAACGGCGTCACCGACCTTGCGCCGGTGATGGGCCGCCCCGTGACCCTGCTGCGGCCGCCGTACTGGGCCTACGACCAACGCACGCTCGCCGCCTATGCGCGTTACGGCCTCACGGTGTTGCTCACCGACATCAGCGCCAACGACGGCAAGGACTGGGGCTTCAAGGCCAGCCCGCGCCGCTTTATCCATATGGTCATGGAAATGGAAAAAGTGCGCGGGCAAATCGAGCGTGGCGAAATTCCGGAGGTCGATGGCGCCATTCCGATCGTCATCACCTTTCACGACACCAATACCTACACCGCCGCGCATATGCAGGAGTATTTGCAGATGATTGTCGACGAGGCGCGCGCGGCCGGCCTCAGGCCTGCAGTGCGGCCGTTTTACGACAATGTGGCCGAGCTGGAACGTGCCGCGCTCGCGCGCGGCCGCGATGAAAAACATCGCCGCGAAATGGTGCCTTGGTGGTGGCGGTGGATGTTGTGGTGAGGTGGTTTGCTGCCCGCGCTTCTTCACTTAGCTAGCTGTAGCCAGATATGATGCTGCGCGTAGCTATAGTTACGAGTATTAGTGAGGGAGCAAGAGGCAAGGCCTGACCCTAAAGGGCTTTGCCATTATCCTTATGGGCGTTTCTCATTCTTGGCCCACTCCGCTTTTGCGTCTTCAATGATTTCTTCGAGCCATTTTGCAACTTCGGGAGGTTGATGTCGCAACGAAGCTTCGCAAAATTCAAGCACACGACGGTCAAACATCGCATTTGCTGTCAGAACCAAAGCCGCGTATCCGCCAATCTCCCGGCGGTTCTTGTCGGCCTTCAAGTCCGCCCAAGGCAGAGCAGCAATGGTTCGTTCCACCATTGCCTTATCACCGGTTGCCCCGAATTTTCCCGATAAAGCATCTAATACCCAGAAGCCCTGCTCAAAGCCCTGCTCAAGCGATATTTGTTCGATTTTAGTAGGCGGCCGCTTCACCATCTCACCAAATTCTGCAAGTAATTTGGGGCGCTTGTCGATGATTGATTGGATAATTTTTTGGGACTCAGGAATTGCTGCGTACCAAACGCTGAGAACAATTGCCCGTAGCTGTAGATCATCACTCAGTTGAGCCTGCGCAATCCATGAAGAAACTTTGTCGGGGTTCGCTGCAAACACGCCAGACATAAAGCCGATTATTTCCCCATTATTTCTGCTGGCGATGATGCCGGACTTTGCCATGTGCTGAATGGCGTCGGCAACTCGATCTGGCGTTGGATTCTTGTAGTAGAGGTGAATCCACTCGACGATTTCGTCATTAGACTTAAATGCAGGTACGGCCACCGCACTCTGTGAATTGACTAACAATTGAAATAAAATTAAGAGCAGCAGCGCGAGTTTTCTCATTGGGGGGATGTCCTTGAAATTTGACAAATTGTACGTTCGAACATCAATTATTTAAGTTAGTCGAAAAATTAGATGCAGTCACTATTTTCAGCTTATTACATAGGGTTAATGGGGTAATTAAAGGGCTCGTGGTCGACATAAATTTCACCCATTCCACAGCAGTTCCCTGGAAATAACAATTCCAAACCCCAGCACTGGCGCGCCTTCCCAAGCATTTTTGCCCCAAACGCCGCGCCCGATGGCGATCCGCATTTTTCTAGGAACTTCTCGAAACCTTAAATATCGTCATTCCGGCGAAGGCCGGAATCCAGTCCTTCACAGATTTAAACACTCGGGTGGACTGGGTCCCGGCCTGCGCCGGGACGACGCGGTTGTTAGAAGTTTCGCGTTGACTTCTCTTGTTCCGCGATTCCAGGCGCCGTAGGTAAATTTGACCGTGCCTCACGCCATGTACGCTGCCGCACAGATGCTTGCCGCCGTTATGGGAGAATGCAAGTCTCTCTGCGCGAGCATCTGAATGAATTGCCTTCATGTCTGATTCCCTGAATAAAATCTTTGTCCTGATCCCCGCCTACAACGAGGTGGAGACGATCCGTGCGTTGGCCGAACGCGCGTTGCGCATGGTACCGAATGTCATCGTGGTCGATGATGGTTCGCGCGACGGCACCGCAGCACAACTGGATGGCTTGCCCATCACGCTGCTGCGCAATGCGCGCAATATCGGCAAGGCGGCCAGTTTGTGGAAAGGTTTCGAGTACGCGCTGGCGCGCGGTGCGCGCAGTGTGGTCACCCTGGATGGCGATGGCCAGCATAGTCCCGAGGACATCAGCCGCTTGTTGCATGTTGCCGCCTCGCATCCGGAGAGCATTATCATCGGCGCGCGCCTGCACGACCGCAAGAATTTTCCGGCGCGCCGTTATTACGCCAACCAGTTCGCGCGCTTCTGGATTTCCTGGGCGACGGGTTATCCGATTGCCGATACGCAATCGGGTTTCCGCGTTTATCCGGCTTCCTTGCTGTCGCGTCTTGACCGCCGGCAGGTGTGCTGGCAGGGCTTTGTGTTCGAGAGCGAAATTCTGATCGTCGCCGCATCCGTCGGCGTGCGCAGCGTGGCGGTGGCGATTCCCGGCATTTATCCCAAGCAGGCGCGGCCCAGCCATTTCCGGCCGATCTATGACATCGCGCGCATTGTGCTGATGGTCGCCGGGCACTTGCTGAAGCGCGGCATGTATCCGGCTGGACTGTGGCGCAGCCTCAATTTGCCAATGGTCATCGAGGCCTCGCCGGATCAAGGCGAGCGACGTGAAGGCGCCGAGCCTTCAATGAACGGCTGAATTCTTGAACGCCTGAATATTTGAACGTCCGCTCGCGTTGCTGCCGGCTCAGGCCGCCGGCAATTTATAGCCGCGGAAATCTTCGCGCAGTTTGGTCTTGAGCAATTTGCCGGTGGCGGTATGC
>JACXTT010007287.1_pt1 | contig 15617 bp, 15 predicted proteins | sample 9270951 | NCBI WGS metagenome assembly JACXTT01 (sample SAMN15532306, study PRJNA645909) | rock metagenome | isolation source: weathered quartz diorite | place: Puerto Rico | collected 2017-06-21 | reverse complement strand
CATCATGTTCGTGGACGACTATGGACATCATCCGACAGAGATCAAGGCGACGTTGGCGGCGGCGAAACAGGGGTGGAGCGATCGTCGCTTGGTCGTGCTCTTCCAGCCCCATCGCTATACACGGACGCGGGATCTTCTGGATGAGTTTACGCACGCGTTCGATCAAGCGGATCTGTTGTTCCTGACGGAAATCTACGCGGCCAGCGAACAGCCGATTCCCGGCGTGTCCGGCGCTCAACTCGCCGAGACGGTTCGCGCTGCCGGTCATCCATCGGTGACGTTCGTGGGCCAGAAAGAAACGTTGCCCGATCAAGTGTTGCCTCATCTGAAGCCGGGAGATCTCGTGATGACGTTGGGAGCAGGAGACATCTGGAAGGCCGGGACCGGCTTATTGGCTCGGCTGTCTCCCGGTGCCTAATCGCATGAGGCCGAGGAGGCGTCGTACCACGCGAACCCATGAGAAGTTTGGCAGGAAAGCGTTGCAAGCTGCAGTGGCGGGGCTCCGGGGGGCGGTGTCCTTCCGGGCCTCGTTGCGCGACTACACCTCCTTCAACATCGGAGGACCGGCGGATGTGCTCGTCGAGCCGGCCGATGTCGATGATGTCTGTCTGTTGGTCCGGCAGGCGCGCGCGCAGAAGCTTCCGCTGTTCGTCGTGGGGGGCACCAACCTGCTCATTCGGGACGGCGGCATCCGCGGCATCGTGGTCAGTCTCGCGCGTTTGCGTGCGATCAAGGAGGAGCCGGGGTCCGTGCTCTATGTGGACGGCGGTGTGGGGATGCCGACCGTGATGGGGTATGCCGTGCGCCGTGGACTTGCAGGACTCGAGTGGGCCGCAGGCATTCCTGGAACGGTGGCCGGCTGTGTGGTGATGAACGCCGGAACGAGGCTCGGAGAGATGAAAGATTCGATCAAGGCGGTGCGGTTGGTGAACGCGAAGGGGCAAATCGTGGATCTCCAAGCTTCAGATATCCCGTTCGAATATCGCCGGGCGCGGTTGCCCCGCGGCATCGTCGTGGGTGTGTGGCTCCAGTTGAAGCAGGGCGTGCGCGCGGACATCGCACGTACTGTGAAAGAGTACTTGCATTATCGACGCGACACGCAACCGCTGGCCATGCCGAGCGCCGGCTGTGTCTTTAAGAACCCGCCGAACGATTCGGCCGGCCGGTTGATCGAGGCGGCAGGGCTCAAGGGCGCGCGCGTGGGTGACGCGGAAGTCTCGACGAAGCATGCCAATTTCATGGTGAATCGAGGTCAGGCCCGCGCCGATGACGTGATGGCATTGATTAAGAAAGTGCGTGGCACGATCAAACGCAAGACGGGGACGACGTTGGACCTCGAACTCAAGATCGTGGGAGAGGCGTAGCGCATGAACACGTCGCAGAAAACCGAACGCCCGCTGCTGACCTCCGCACGCATCGGCGTGCTGATGGGCGGCCGGTCGTCCGAGCGAGAGGTGTCGCTCCGCACGGGCGCGGCGGTACATCGGTCGCTTTGTCGGCGCGGGTACGATGCGGTCACGATCGATGTCGGACCGACGTTGCCGCAGGACTTGGAGAAACACAAGATCGCGATCGCGTTTCTGGCGCTGCATGGCCCGGGAGGGGAAGACGGCGCCATACAAGGATTCTTGGAAACGCTCGGGATTCCCTATACCGGCTCGGGAATTCACACCAGCGCCATGGGAATGCACAAGGTGACGACCAAGACGCTCTTGGCCGCGCATCGCATTCCGGTGCCGCCAGGTACGGTGGTCACATGCGGGCAGAAGGCGACCGCCTCGACGGTGTTGCGAGTCGCCAAGTTGCGACTGCCGGTCGTGGTCAAGCCGCCGTCGCAAGGGTCGACCATCGGGGTCTCAATCGTCCGCATGCCGTCGCAATGGTCGGCGGCGCTGGCGCTCGCTCATCGCTACGAGCCTGAGGCGATGGTCGAATCCTACATTCCTGGTCATGAAGTCACCGTCTCGATCATCGGCAAGCATGGAACCGCTCCCGTGGTGTTGCCGGCCGTGGAGATCGTTGCACCGGGGGGGTTTTATGACTTCGCCGCAAAGTACGAAAAAGGCAAGACGCAGTATCTCTGCCCCGCGCCCTTGTCGGCTTCCGTGACAAAGCAGGTTCGCGCGCTGGCGTTGCGTATCTATGAGGTCTTGGGCTGTCAGGGTGCCGTACGGGTCGATTTTCGCATTACGCCGCGCGGCCGGCCTTATGTCTTGGAGGTCAACACCGTTCCGGGAATGACGGAAACGAGTTTGTTGCCTATGGCAGCGGCGCAGGCCGGGATCGATTACGACGAATTGACTGAGCGTATTTTGGAATCGGCGATTGCACGTGCCGTGGATTCCGGCCAGCTGGGTGGAGGAGGACGACGGTCAGCATGAAGGTACCTCTGCGAAAACGAGCGGTGCGGGCGGTGGGTCCGCGCCAGAACAAGTGGAAGGGCACGCGTGCGAGCCAAGTCGCCGATACGCAGCAGCAGGCTCACCGGGCGAAGCTCTTTGTGCGCGCGCGGCGCGCGCTTCGTGTCAGCGGATGGATCGTGGGGCTCGCGGTAACGGTCTGGGCCGCTCTCGCTGCTTCGCGCGAGATGGGGCCGGTGCTGCAACGTTGGCTGGAGATCCGCGAGGTGCAGATCGAGGGCATGCATCATGTGACGAAACGGGAGGTACTGGACCGGTTGGCCATGAAGCCGGGCCTCGGATTGCACCAGATCAGCGCGGTGTATCTCGCTGAACGCGCGCAATCGCATCCCTGGATCAGGGAGGCGGCGGTTGAACGGCGGCCCCCCCACACTCTCTATATTTCAGTCGTTGAGCGGACGCCTGCCGCTATTGTGCGGGCCGGTTCGGACCATTGGTTGAGCGATGAGACGGGAGCCGTCCTGGGTCGGCTCGGAACGCAGGACGATGCGACGTTGCCGTTGCTGACCGGAGTGGATGCCAAGTTGCTGGCGCAAGGCGACGCACGCGTGCGTCACACCGTGCAGTCGGCAGTGACGCTGGCGCGGTTGATGGCGCACACGATGGACGGCCGGGTTGAACTGGACCTGACCCATCCGTCGAATCTTGTCGCATCGGCCAAAGGCCTGCGGTTTCAATTCGGCGATGATTCTCTGGTCGATCAGTGGGACCGATTCCAGAAAGTGAAGGCGTCGTTGAAGACGGCAGCCTTTGAAGGGAAAAAACGCGAGGGGAGTGAAGTGGACCTGCGCTACGACAGCCGCGTCATTGTGCGGGAAAGGGGGTGAGGGCCGTGCCAAAACGCGATCAGATTCTTGTGGGGTTGGACATCGGCACCACGAAGATCTGTGCCATCGTTTCGGAAGTGACGGATGAAGGCACGCTCAACATCATCGGGGTCGGTTCGAGTCCTTCACGGGGACTCCGCAAAGGTGTGGTGGTCGATATCGAGAGCACCGTCGAGTCGATCAAGAAGGCGGTTGAAGAAGCGGAACTCATGGCCGCCGTTCAGATCAATTCCGTCTATACCGGGATCGCCGGCAGCCACATCGCGGCGGAAAACTGCAAAGGCGTGGTGGCCCTCAAGAAAGCGGAAGTGACGCGGGACGATATTCAGCGCGCCATCGAGAGTGCGCGAACGTTGGCGGTGATTCCGCATGAGCGCCGGATTCTCCATGTCTTGCCGCGTGAATTCATGGTGGATGGACAGGAAGGGGTTCGGGAGCCGCTCGGACTCTCCGGCAATCGCTTGGAAGTGAACGTGCACGTCATCACCGGCGCGGTCACCTCCGCGCAGAACATCATCAAGAGCGTCAATCGCGCTGGATTGGACGTCGTCGATATCGTGCTGCAACCCCTGGCCTCCAGCGAAGCGGTTCTCAGCCAGGAAGAACGGGATCTCGGCGTCGCGATGGTGGATCTCGGCGGGGGAACGACGGACCTGGCGATCTTCCTCGATGGGAGTATCCGACATTCTGCCGTCCTGCCGATTGGCGGCCAAAACCTGACGAAAGATCTGGCGATCGGCCTGCTGACCTCGCAAACGGAGGCGGAGAAAATCAAGGTGCAGTACGGCATCGCTCGCACCGAGTTGGTGCAGGGCACCGATATGGTGGAGGTGCCGTCGGTCGGCGACCGTCCGGCTCGGACCTTCTCGCGACGGGATATCGCGGAAATTCTCGAGCCGCGTGTGGAGGAGATGTTCGATCTCGTCAGGCGGGAAATCGCCCGCGCCGGATACGAAGGAATCTTGGGCGCCGGCGTCGTGATCACGGGTGGGACGTCAATGTTGGAAGGGATGCCCGATGCGGCGGAACATGTATTGAATCTTCCCGCGCGTCGGGGGGCGCCGACTGGCATCGGCGGGCTCCGCGACATTGTCAGTAATCCCATGCATGCCACCGGTGTCGGATTGTTGTTGCATGCCCGGCACCATAGCGAGGAGATGGCGACGGCCGGTTTGCGAGGCGGGAAGCCGTTGGGCAAAGCACTCGCGCGTATGAAGTCGTGGATGTTCGAGTTCTTTTAACGTTCGCGCGCGGCGGACGTCGCCGCGCGGCATTCCTACAAAGGGAGGTGCCTTGATGTTCTCATTTCAAGAAGATGTTGTTTCCCCCGTCCGGATCAAAGTGATCGGTGTAGGTGGGGCCGGGTGTAATGCGGTGAACACGATGATCACGTCCGGATTGGCGCGCGTCGACTTTATCGCGGCGAACACCGATCTTCAGGCGTTGGATCGGTCGCGCGCGTCGTACAAGGTGCAGCTGGGTCCCGAACGGACGAGAGGGCTCGGCGCCGGCGCCAAGCCGGAAATCGGCAAAGAGTCGGCGTTGGAGAGCAAAGATCACATCAGAGAATGTCTCGAAGGCTCGGACATGGTGTTCGTCACGGCAGGGATGGGCGGCGGGACAGGAACGGGCGCCGCGCCGATCGTGGCGAGCATCGCGCGCGAACTCGGTATCTTGACGGTCGGGGTGGTCACGAAACCCTTTTCCTACGAGGGCCATCGTCGGATGGTGCATGCCGATGAAGGCATTCGCGATCTGCGGCGGCACGTCGATACGCTGCTCATCATTCCGAACCAGCGATTGCTTGGGATTGTCGACAAATCGACGCCGTTGCTCGAAGCCTTCAAGGTGGCCGACGATGTACTCCGCCAGGCCATCCAAGGCATTGCCGATGTGATTACGACGACCGGTCATGTGAATGTGGACTTTGCCGACGTGCGCACCGTGATGTCGCACACGGGGCGCGCGGTGATGGGCATGGGTGTGTCGCGTGGTACGAATCGTGCGATCGAAGCGGCACAAAAAGCCATCTGCAGCCCTTTGCTGGAAGAAGGCAGCGTCGAGGGAGCGCGCGGCGTGTTGCTCAATATCACGGGCGGGCCCAACATGTCGCTGCACGAGATCGAAGAAGCAGCGTCGATCATTCAACAAACGGCTGATCCGGAAGCCAACATCATCGTCGGACAAGTGATCAATCCCGACATGGGTGACGATCTGGTCGTGACCGTGATTGCGACGGGATTTGAGCGTGAGGAGCAGCCGGTTTCGGTGGCTGTTTCGGCGGCACGTGGCGCCCGAACTTCGCAGCAGGTTTTGGCCGGAGTGGGTGCGGCGGCGGAACGCGCGCATATGGAACGACCGAAAGACTTGGATCGCCCGACGTTCTTGCGTCGTATGGGCGAGTCGAGCAGCGCGATGGATCGGATGGTCATGGCGGACGATGAGTGGGACGTGCCCACCTTCCTGCGGAAGCAGGCCGACTGAGCGTGTCGGCCGATCCGCGAGAGGTCTGCATGAAAGACGCACCAGTGATTACTGTCCCCGCCTTTGCGTCTGTGCGAGACGGCGTCAGCCATTTCTTCGGCACGCGCCGCCATGCGGAGACCCTCTCTTTTCAGACCGGCGTGCCTGCCAGGGCCGCGGGTTCGCGAGGGCGTGGATGGTGGCTGTCGGTCAAGCAGGTTCATGGGACCGATGCTTTGGTCGTGGATCGACCGCTCGCTGAGTCGGATCAGTTTGACGGCGAGTGGGATGCCTTGGTGACCGATCAACCGGGTGTGACAGTGACGGTTCGGACGGCCGACTGCGTCCCCGTGTTGGTGCATGACCCGCAGCGTCGCGTGGTGGCGGCGATCCATGCGGGCTGGCGAGGGGCGGTCGCCGGGATTGTGCCGAAAACCATCACGCTGCTGGTGGCACGATTCGGATCGGACGTGACGGATCTGCGCGTGAGCATCGGCCCGTCGGCCGGGCCGTGCTGTTACGAAGTCGATCGCCTGGTGCTCGAGCAGTTGCCGGGTGCTCTGACCGACTGGCACAGCGTGGTGCACGATCATCGAAGAGACAGGGCGCGATTGGATCTCAAGCAGCTGATTCGCCGGCAAGTGGAGCGACAGGGGATCGACGCATCGAACGTGTCGGCCGTGAACTTATGCACGGTCTGCCACGACGACCTCTTCTATTCCTATCGCCGGGAGGGACACGTGAAGGGCACGATGATCAGCGGCATTACCCTCGTGGCCGGTCGATCGTTGCGCTGACGGCCAAGCGAACTGACTTTTCTCCGGGGATTTCGGTAGAATATCCTCTCATTGACGAGATCCTGACAGTCCCTGATCCTATGGTATGGATGCACAGATTAGCGGTTCAATTGAGTTGCGGGTCCGACGTGTTATCGAGCGGATTGCTGATGCCGCTCGCCGATCCGGACGAGCGGAAGGCACAGTCCGTCTTGTTGCGGCGACGAAATCGGTGTCGGTGGAACGTATCCGTGAGAGCCTCGCCGCTGGGTTGACCGTACTCGGTGAGAACCGCCTGCAAGAGGCGCTTCCGAAGATTCAGGCGTTGCGGAATGAGCCGGTTCGTTGGCATTTTATCGGGCAGCTGCAGAGGCGGAAGGTCCGAGATGTCGTGGGTCGATTTGAGCTGATCCATTCGGTCGACACGACAGACGTGGCCGAGGAAATCGATCGGCGCGCGCAGGCTGCCGGCATCACGCAAGCGGTTTTGTTGGAAGTCAACCTGGGCGCGGAGAAGACGAAAGCGGGCTTCTGTCCCGATGAACTCGAGCACGCGCTTCCGTTCTTCGCAAACCTGGTCCATATCGACGTCAAAGGACTCATGGCAATTCCACCTCCCGCCTCAGACCCGGAGCAGACACGCCCCTATTTCCGCGCTCTGCGGGAACTGGCGCTGACATTGTCACGGCAGTCGAACGTCTCCCTGGCTGAACTCTCCATGGGCATGTCGAACGATTATGTCGTGGCGGTCGAAGAAGGGGCGACCATGGTGAGAGTGGGGACCGCTATTTTCGGTGAGCGGCATGTCTAGTCCAAGCATCACAAAGAAGATTGCTTTTATCGGGGGAGGCCAGATGGCGGAAGCCATCATCGGTGGGCTGCTTTCCAGCCACGTCTGTTCTGCCGATTCGCTATGGTCCACCGATCCGGTCGCCGAGCGTCGCGATCGACTGAAAAGTCGGTTCGGTATCCGCGTCGGCGTCTCGAATCGCGAAGCGGTGGCATGGGCCGAGGTCGTGGTCCTGGCGGTGAAACCGCAGATGCTTCCCGATGTGCTTGCTGAGATCGGCCCGGCTCTGACCCACGCCCTCGTGGTGTCTATTGCGGCAGGTGTGCCGATCAGGACGATTGCGGATCGAATGACAGGCGCGGCACGCGTGATTCGGGCGATGCCGAACATGCCGGCGGTAATCCGCGAGGGGGTGACCGCGCTGGCTTTCGCTTCCGCGGTACCTGAAGCCGATATCCGATTGGCGCGGACGGTCTTCGAAGCGGTCGGCCGGGTTGTGCCGGTCGAAGAACGCTTGATGGATGCGGTGACCGGCTTGAGCGGGAGTGGGCCTGCCTACGTCTTTCAGGCCATCGAGGCACTCGCTGACGGCGGCGTAAAAATGGGACTTCCGCGTCAAACGGCAGAACTACTGGCCGCCCAGACGGTGCTGGGGGCGGCTCGGCTCGTGCTCGAGTCCGGCGAACATCCGGCTCAACTCAAAGATCGTGTCGCCTCGCCCGGTGGGACAACGATTGCCGGTCTCCATCGACTGGAACAGGGCGGGTTTCGCGCCACGTTAATGGCGGCGGTCGAAGCGGCGACCAAACGGTCGCAGGAGTTGGGACGCTGATGTTTATGGTAGGGAACGTCTTATTGGCGGTGGCGACGGTCGTGGACTATGTGCTCTGGATCTATATGTGGATTATCATTGCGCGTGCCTTGATTTCCTGGGTCAGCCCCGATCCGTGGAATCCGATCGTGCAGTTTCTCGATCGCGCGACGGAACCGGTGTTGGCGCCGATTCGACGGATGCTGGGATGGCGGATGGGCATCGATCTCTCGCCGATCATTGCCATTTTGATTATTACCTTCCTGCAGATCGCCCTGGTACAATCGCTGAAAGAATTAGCCGTTCGGATGAACTGAATCGATCATGGGGGATGCCATGAGAATTACGCCGCTCGATATTCAACAGATGGTCTTTAAAGTCAAGTTTCGCGGATACGATAAGGAAGAGGTCAATCGGTTTCTGGAGGAGTTGGCCCAGACGGTCGAGTTGCTCAATCGAGACAATGCGGTACAGCGGGAAAAAATCGTATTTCTCGAACAGCAGTTAACGGAGTTGAAGCGGACGGAAGCCACACTGTCTAACACGTTAGTCTCCGCCCAGACCCTTGCGGAGGACGTCAAACGGGCGGCAGAGCGGGAATCCGAACTCGTCATTCGGGAAGCGGAGCTCAAAGCCGGAGAGTTGATCCGCCAAGCCAGGATTGAGCTGGCAGACACACAGCGTGATCTTTCGTCGCTTCAGAAGCAGCGGCTCCTCATGGTCGAACGATTGCGTGCCACGCTGCAGACGTTCGAACGCATGTTGGAGGTAGAGGAGCATGAAGCCTTTCATGAGGCCAACACGACAACGGAGAACAAACTCGAAGGCGAGTCCAGTCCGGCCCTGTAACAGGCGTGAGATGGACGGGGTCATGTCCTGTTTCGACCCGCGTCGACGAGTTGCCCGGTGCTGACGGTACCCCACCTCTGCAGGTGATTCTTCATGGCTCCGAGTCGAGCGATTCAGGCGGCGCTGCAAACGGCCGTCGATGATGGGGTGTTTCCCGGCGCGGTGCTTGCGGTTCGCGTGTGCGGGGACCTCCGTTGTCTGGCGGTCGCCGGGCTGCTGTCATTAGAGCCGCCAGGTCCTCCCGTGCAAGCGGCCACCATCTATGATCTTGCGTCGCTCACGAAGCCGCTCGCGACGGTGACCTCCGTGCTCCTGCTTATTCAGGGGGGCCAACTTAATCTTGATGATCCCATCCAGCAGTTCTTGGGCGAATTGGGAGGTGTGCCGATCGGCCAGGCGACGGTGCGCGATCTTCTCACCCATCGCTCGGGGCTCCCGGGATGGCGCCCGCTCTATGAACAACTTGATGTAACGGCGGGACACCCGGGGCGGGGTGATGGCCTGGTGGAGAGACGACTGGACGTGCTGCGTCTGATTCGTAATGAGCCCTTGGTCTATCAGCGCGGGGAGCGAAGTCTCTACAGCGATCTCGGGTTTATCCTCTTAGGATGTCTGGTCGAGCGCGTCAGCGCCCTGCCGCTCGATCGCTGGTTTGAACAGGCGATTGCACGCCCCCTCAATGCCCATCCGCTTTCTTTCTCGCCTGCGACGACATCCGGCCTCGATGTGTCACGTGTGGCGCCAACGGAATATGATGAATGGCGGCAGCGTCTGTTGCGCGGCGATGTGCACGATGAAAATGCGGCGGCGATGGGTGGCGTGGCCGGACACGCAGGTCTCTTTGGTACGGCCGAATCGGTGTTGGCTATCTCAGGGGCGTGGCTTCGGGCCTATCAAGGTAAGCTCTCCCTTCTAGACGGGGATCTTGTTCGGCAGTTTACGACTCGGCAGCGGTCCGGAGATCAATCGAGTTGGGCCATGGGATGGGATACCCCGTCGGCACCGTCATCGTCCGGGTCGCATTTCTCAGCCCGGTCGTTTGGGCATCTCGGCTATACGGGGACGTCGTTGTGGATCGACCCACTGTGTGAGCTGGAAGTGGTGTTGCTCTCGAATCGGGTGCATCCGAGTCGGAAGAACGAAAAGATTAAGCAGTTTCGCCCCGCGATTCACGACTTGGTTTATCGCACGATCGTACCGGCGCAATAGGCGCGGGTTAGGAGAGATCCGGGTATTCCACCCAGGTTTCTTTTTCGGCGAGATACTTCGTTCCCTTGAAGTTGGCGCGAGTCCGCATCCGTCGGAATCCAAAACCCCGCAACAGGCCGACGAGTTCGCTGACGGCAGCCGCGATGGTTGAATGCGAGTGTCCTTCAACGGTGAAGGCTTCGTACATGACTTTGGCGGCATAGCCGGAGGGAGTTCGATTGACGAGGACCGCCCGGTTGAAATAACGGTCGCTCGGATCGACCCCTTCGATCTGATGTTTCTCGATCAGGCCTTCTTTCTTGAACAGCAACGGAAGAGAACTCATGACGACCTCCACGCCCATTCGTCAGGCGAATCGGACGCTCAATTATAAGGACGCGCAGCGCTGACTGCAAGACGTCGAGGACGTACGTTGACAACCTTTTGAGGCCCTCCTATCATCGCGCTCGCGTCAAACGACGATAATCACGGTTGGCATGAATATTCCCAACAGTTTGACCATCTTGAGGATCCTCCTGGTACCCGTCTATGTTGGGTTACTCGTCTACGGACGATTCGATCATGCTCTGGTCGTTCTGCTCATCGCGGGCATCACCGATGCTCTCGATGGAACGATCGCACGTAGAGCAAATCAACGGACACAGCTAGGGGCCTTTTTGGACCCTCTGGCCGATAAACTGCTCCTCACGTCGGGATTCATTACGCTTTCCACAATTCACGTGATCCCTTCGTGGGTGACCATCGTCGTCGTGAGTCGTGATGTGATGCTCTTGATGGGGACTGCCGTGGCCAAGTTGACGGACACTCAAATCGACATTTCTCCCACGTTTCTGGGAAAAGGCACGACATTCCTGCAACTATCCTATGTGCTGCTGGTCATCTTCCTCAGCTCGCACCAGCTTGATCTCGCCGTCATTCATCCTCTCCTGTTCGGCATGGTCGCATTCACCTTGATGTCAGGCTTCCATTACCTGTATCGAGGATATCGACGGCTCGGCGCTGCGAGCAGCGAGAACCGGTCGTGAGGGAACGGGTTCGTCGTCAGCACGCTCCGCGCAGTTTGTGCATTTGTTTGACAGGTTTTAGGAGCACCAGTAGACTCGCCTGGTAAGTATCATCCTCAGCATAACCCGGCCAATCCTTTGGCCCTATCGAGGGGTGACAGGCGCTCATGGCTACATTTGCATACGTTGGAAGAACCAGATCAGGCGCTGTCAAAAAGGGTGAACTCAGCGCCAAGACTCGCGATGAGGCGGTCGATCAGCTCCGGAAGCAAAGCGTCGTTGTCACGAGCCTCGATGAAAAGAAGGGCGGCGGTGGAATCAACCTTAGTTTTGGATCCGGCCTGACCGATAAAGATCTGGTCGTCTTTACCAGGCAGTTCGGCACGATGATCAATGCCGGCTTGCCCCTGGTCCAATGTCTTGAAATCCTTTCGACGCAATCGGAAAACAAAGTGTTGCGAACGACAATCGGCGACGTCAAGACCCAAGTTGAAGCAGGCTCGACATTTTCTGATGCGCTCAAGAAGCATCCAAAAGTGTTCGACGATCTCTACGTCAATATGGTGCACGCCGGAGAGGTCGGTGGGTTACTCGACACGATCTTGACCCGTTTGGCCAAACACATTGAAAAGGCCATGAAACTGAAAGGGCAGATCAAATCGGCGATGGTCTACCCCTCTGCGATTCTCGGCGTGGCGTTTATCGTGATCACGGTCTTGATGATCTGGGTCATTCCCATCTTTGCAAAGATGTTCGCTGAGTTGTCTGGAGGAAAGGTCGGGCTACCAGGTCCGACGCAGGTGGTCATTGATGTCAGTAATGTATTTCAATCCTATTGGTACATAGGAGTTGCCGTCATCGCGGGCATCGTGTTTGCCATCAAGAAATATCGCGCGACGGCACAAGGCAGGATGCAAATCGACAAGTTCCTGCTGAAGGTGCCAATCGTTGGAGATTTGATTCGAAAAGCCTCTGTGGCCAAGTTTACACGCACCCTTGGTACGCTCTTGTCCAGCGGCGTACCCCTTCTTGAAGGGCTGTCCATTTGTGCCAAGACCTCAGGTAATAAGGTGATTGAAGAAACGCTCATGAATGCGCGGGTGAGCATCAGCGGAGGGAAAACCATTGCTGATCCCTTGGCGGAAAGCCAGGTTTTTCCCAAGATGGTGACGCATATGATCGCGGTTGGTGAATCGACTGGGGCTTTAGATGCCATGCTCGGGAAGATTGCCGATTTCTATGAGGACGAGGTCGACCAAGCTGTGGCCACGTTGACCTCCATGCTGGAGCCCATGATGATGGTGTTCTTGGGGGTCGTGATCGGGTTTATCGTCATCGCGATGTATCTGCCTATCTTCACGATGGCTTCTGCCATCAGCTAGTGAGGTGGAAGATCGCCGTTTATTTACCGAGCGTAGGTAGGAAAGGACCCTTACTGTCCTCAAGGTCTTTTCGGTCAGAGTTGGACAGGCATTCTTAGCCTCAGCCTGTCTCAGATACCTTCCTGGTCCTGTCGCACGCTGTTCATGACCGACTTTCGCAAGAATCTTCAATGGTTGATGATCCTCAGGGTGACGGTTGTCACTCTGATGCTCGGTCTCTCACTGGCATTTCAAGCCGTCAAGGGCGAACGAGTTGAGACGTTCTACACGTTAATTGCGGTGACGTACGCTCTAACCATTCCATCCGCACTCGTTCTTCGCAAGCTGACAACTCCCACGGCCCTCTCACTCTTCTTCTGGACACAGGTCGGGATCGACTTCTTGCTCGAAACCATTCTCGTGGCCAAGACAGGTGGCATTGAGAGTCCCTTTGCTGTCCTGTATGTCATTACCGTCACCGTCGCCAGCTTGGTTCCCCGCCGCCGCGTCGGACTTTTCGCGGCCTGTTTCTCGATCATTCTATTTGGCATTCTGACTAACTTGCAGCTCTATGGAGTGGTTGAAACATGGGGATGGCTCCCCCAGAGTCACCTCACCAGTCCCGAAGTGTTTCAAACCTTTGGAGTCTATGGGCTCGCGCTTCTCGTGGTGGGTTTGCTGAGCGGCACGTTAGCAGATCAGCTCCAACGGGCCGACCAATCACTGCGTGAAAAAGAAGAGGGTCTCACGCGGCTTCAAGCCTTCCATGAAAATATTGTACATAGTATCAGCAGCGGCGTGTTTACGGCCGACGCGATGGGAAGAATCACGTCCTTTAATCCGGCTGCGCAAGAGGCGACGGGTCATACGTTAGGGTATGTCATCGGACGTCCTTGGCGCGAAGTTTTCAACTGGCACCCCAGCCAGCAGTCGGATGAACTACTGACCACGGCGTTGCCTGGCGTGATGCGCGTTGAAGTCGAGTGCAAGCGGGCCGATGGCTATCGGCTGATTCTCGGGATGACGCTTTCTCCTCTCCATGAACAAGGCATGCAAACAGGCTTGGTCGGTGTGTTCAAAGACCTCACACAGATTCGCGCTCTCGAAGAAGAAATGCATCGGAAGGAGTGGCTGGCCAGTCTGGGCGAAATGTCCGCCGGTATGGCCCATGAAATCAGGAATCCCTTGGGGGCCTTGGCCGGCGCGATGCAGATGCTAAGGAAAGATGCGGCGGGGGATGAAACCAATCGGCGGCTGATGGACATTGCCATTCGAGAAGCGACGCGACTGGATACCATCATCACCGAATTCTTGCAGTATGCGCGTCCCCCTGAGTTAAATCTGGCCGAACGCGATCTCAATAAAGTGCTTGCCGAGACGCTCGACCTCGTTCAACATGAAGCTAGAACTCGTTCCAACATTAGAATTGTAACGTCGGTGGCGACGGGTGCTCTCCTGGCGCGCGTCGATCAAGACCAGCTGCGACAAGTGTTCTGGAATCTGGCCACCAACGCCTTCGATGCGATGCCGGACGGTGGGCAGCTGACGATCTCGACCGGTTGCCGGCAGATCGATGCCGGTGGGCAAAAAGGCGAAGTCATCGAAATTGCGTTTCAAGATACGGGCGACGGGATTCCCAAGGAGAACTTGGATAAAATCTTCTTCCCGTTCTTTACGACGAAAAAGCAGGGATCTGGCCTTGGGCTGGCTGCGGTGCACCGCATCGTGGATCTGCATGGCGGATGGATTAAGGTGGAAAGCCAGGAACGCCAGGGTTCTCGATTTGTAGTGTGCATGCCTCGCTCGGGTGATGATGGACTCAGGCTCTGGCATGAAGGACGAATGCCGTGGAAAAGATCTTAGTCGTCGATGACGAGAAGAGTTTGCGAGAAGTCCTGAGCATCATGCTCAAGCGAGCCGGCTATGCCGTGACCGAAGCCGCCGACGGCGAGGAAGCGATCGGTCACGTGGGGAAGGACATTTTCGATCTGGTCATCACCGATCTGCGTATGCCGAAAGCCGACGGCATGGAGGTCTTGAAAGCCGTCAAGTCTAATTCCCCTGACACCGTTGTACTGGTGATTACGGCCTTTGCCACAGCGGACTCGGCTGTCGAGGCGATGAAGCAAGGCGCGTACGATTATCTGACCAAGCCCTTCCAGGTCGACGAAGTCCAGTTGATCATCCGCAACGCGCTCGAGAAGCGGCGGCTTTCGACGGAGAACGTGTTGCTCAAACGCGAGATGGCCAGTCAGGCCTCCTTTGCGCAAATCATCGGCGAGAGCGAAGCCATACAGAAAGTCTTCGACGTGGTGCGCAAGGTCGCAGACGCCAAGAGCAACGTCCTCATCTGCGGAGAAAGCGGAACGGGTAAAGAGTTGGTCGCTCGCGCCATCCATTATAACAGTGCACGAAGCGCCATGCCCTTCGTGGCCATGAACTGCAGTGCCGTCCCGGAAACATTGCTTGAGAGTGAACTCTTCGGCCACATGAAGGGATCTTTTACCGGCGCGGTCGCGAACAAGGCTGGTTTGTTCGAAGTGGCCAACGGCGGGACCATCTTTTTGGACGAGATCGGCGATACAACACCGACGATTCAGGTGAAGTTGTTGCGCGTGATTCAAGAGCGAGAGTTCAGACGCGTGGGCGGGAACCAGGATGTGAAGGTCGACGTACGGGTGGTGGCGGCGACGAACCGCGATCTCGAGAAGGCTGTGGCGGACGGATCGTTCCGCGAAGACTTGTATTATCGATTGGATGTGATTCCGATTAGACTGCCGCCGCTTCGGTTACGGACCGGCGATATTCCCTTACTGGTCAAACATTTCTTAGAGAAGTACTCCAAGGAGAGTGGGAAGCCCAGCCCAACGCTGACGCAAGATGCGATGCATGTCCTGTTGGAGCATGAATGGCGCGGCAACGTCCGCGAGTTGGAAAACCTCATTGAACGGGTCGTGGCCTTTTCGATCGGGGCCCCGGTCACCGATGCGGATATCAGAGGCTGGCTCCACCGTCCTGTGACACCACAACAGCAAGGCGTTCCGGCCGACTTGCCGGATGATGGGTTGGATCTCGAAGGTCTCATCAACGGCATCGAAAAAGATCTG
>JACXTT010007286.1_pt1 | contig 15618 bp, 18 predicted proteins | sample 9270951 | NCBI WGS metagenome assembly JACXTT01 (sample SAMN15532306, study PRJNA645909) | rock metagenome | isolation source: weathered quartz diorite | place: Puerto Rico | collected 2017-06-21 | reverse complement strand
TTAGCATTCGCATGGTAGTTCATGAAGCCCTCCTTGCTTTGGAGATTCTTTCATGAACCATCCATTTGAACAATATATTTATTTCAAATGTTGTTTAACAACGTAGTGAAACTCAACAAGTAGGAGGTAAGTGAGAGGTAAGCATCCCAGAGGTATAAATACCTCTTTAAAATTTATCTCCACTTAACTCTTTACCTCTTACCTCTCTACCTCTCATGGAAAATTTATGAGCAAGAAACGTGTTGTCATAACAGGCGTCGGGGTCCTTGCCAGTAACGGTAAGGGCAAAGATGAATTTTGGCAGGCTTTAAAAGACGGTAAAGTTGGCTACAAACCTATCACGCTTTTTGATACGAGTGAATATACAGTCAAAGTCGCTGGCGAAATCTCTGATTTTGACCCAACCATTTACGTCGGGAAAAAAGGGTTAAGGACCCTTGACCGCAGCACCAAGCTGATGATTTCCTCTGCGCGGCTTTGCATTGATGACAGCAGGTTGATTATCACCGATGATAACACCGACGATGTCGGTGTTTCCGTCGGATCAACGCTCGGCAGTTTAAAAAGCATTAGCGACTTTGATTACATTACCCTCACCGAAGGCCCGCGCTACGTTAACCCGGCGCATTTCCCGAATACGGTTATCAATTCTCCGGCGAGCCAGGTTTCCATCTGGAATAATATTCAAGGATTTAACACAACACTCTCGACGGGATTTACCAGCAGTATCGATGCGATGAGCTATGCGTATGATTTTTTGCAAATGGATCGGGTGAAGGTGGTCTATGCCGGAAGCTTTGAAGAACTTTGCATGCAAACATTTTATGGTTTCTACACGCTTAAATTTTTATCGGGGTCCAAAGAAGGCGAAGAGTTTGTGAATTGTCCATTTGACCGTCGGCGAAATGGCGTGACCTTCGGCGAAGGCGCTGGGCTTTTGGCCTTCGAGGAAGAAGAGCACGCTAAAAAACGCGGGGCCAATATTTACTGTGAGGTTTTGGGTTTTGGATATTCCTTTGACCCATGGAAGATCCATAAATATAATCCTAAAGCGATTGGCGTCATTGAAGCGATTGAAGATGCTTTGCAGAATGCCGACGTGAAACCTGAAGAGATTGATTACATTTGCGCTAACGCTAATTCTCACCCTATGGCCGATAAAGTGGAAACGCTCGCGATTAAAACCGTTTTCAGTAAGCGTGCTTATGAAATTCCCGTGAGCGCCGTTAAATCAATGACCGGAGAATGTTACAGTTTGTCGGGAACATTTGCCGCGGCGGCAACGGTCGGGGCCATCGCGGAAAATTTTATTCCGCCGACGGTGAATTATCAAGAGAAAGACCCGGATTGTGATTTGGATTATGTTCCAAACAAATCGCGTCCGGCGAAAATCGACAAAGCGTTAATCATCACGTTCGGGCCAAACGGTAGCAACTCATGTATGATTTTAGGAAGATACAATGGATAAAAAGAAAACAGCGATTGTCACGGGCGCCTCAAGAGGGATTGGCCGCGCGATTTGTTTAGCCTTGGCTAAAAACGGTTACAACATCGCCTTTAATTATGCCAAAAGCCAAGAGGCTGCCGAAAGTTTGGAAAAAGAAATCAAAAAAATTAAAGTGGAATGTTTTCAAAAACAAGTCGACATCAAAAATTTTGAAGCTGTTAAAACATTTGTCAATGAAGTTAGGGAGAAATTTGGCCACATCGATGTTCTTGTCAACAACGCTGGCATTATTATCGATAAGCCGCTTATGATGATGACGGAGCATGATTGGCGCGAGGTGGTCGACACCAATCTGAATGGCTGCTTTAACGCTACAAAAGCCTGCGCGTTTACTTTTATGAAGCAAAAAAGCGGAAGCATCATTAATATTTCTTCCGTCAGCGGCGTGATTGGCTTGCCTGGTCAAACCAATTATTCGTCGACCAAAGGAGGCATTAACGCCTTTACAAAATCATTGGCCAAAGAAGTCGCTGCCTTTGGTGTGCGCGTCAACGCCATCGCCCCGGGTTTTATTGAAACGGAAATCCTCGCCGGGTTTTCGCAGGAAAAGAAAAAAAAGATTACAGACTTTATTCCCTTGAAACGTATGGGTTCAGTCGATGATGTGGCCAACTGTGTTTTATTCTTGTTAAGCGATGCGGCATCTTATATGACTGGACAAGTCATCGTTGTCGATGGTGGTTTGGCCATTCGCTAGTTGAAATAATTAAACGGAGTCACCAGTACACCTGACACCAGTCACCTGTGGTTATCAGTTTCAGCTGGTGACTAGAGGTGACGTGTGACTAGTGCTCTGGTGACCCAATTATAGGAAAGGATTAACATGTATCGATTATTTCTTTTTATATGTTTTGCTATTGTTATAACAACTTCAACCGGCTGTGCGATAAGGACCGTCGAAGACGGGCAGGCAGGCGTGCGCGGCGATTTCGGTAAAATTTCCGACCAGGTCTTGCCGGCCGGCTGGTATTTTTATTTTCCGATGACTAGCTGGATCGAGGTTTGGAACGTGAAGACTCAAGAGATTAAGGAAACCGCCAACGTCCCGTCGTCGGAAGGGCTTATTTCCACCCTGGATGTGTCTATTCTTTATAATGTCCCTAAAGAAAGTACCGTTAAAATACGAAAAACGATTGGTGAAAATTACCGTTCAACCGTATTAGAACCATATATCCGTGAATCCATCCGTAATGTCGCTTCCGGTTATGAGGTCAAGGCGTTGTTTAGTGAAGTGGGCAGAAAAGAAATTGGCCAGAAGATGATGGATTTCTTAAAATCAAAATTGGAAGATAAGGGGATTGTGATCCAAGATGTCCTTTTACGTGACGTGCGCCTGCCGGATGCGTTTTCTCAAAGCATCCAAAATAAACTGCGCACCGAGCAGGAAGCGCTGCAAAAGGAGTTCGAGTTAAAGAAGGCGACCAAAGACGCTGAGATCGAAGTGGCGCGCGCCCAGGGAATTGCCAAAAGTAACCAAATCATCGCTGGAAGTATCAGCGAAAATTATTTATATTACAAATGGGTCGAAGGTTTACAGAAGACGGAGCTTCAGGTCATTTATGTCCCGACGGAAGGAAGCTTCCCACTTCTTGAGGCTGGACGCCTTTTGCATAATAAGATCGACGCCATTGCCCCGGGATCAAAATAAGGAGAAGTCATGGAATTAGACATCATTGAAATCCAGAAAATTATCCCCCACCGGTTTCCGTTTTTGATGATCGACCGCGTGGTTGAGCTGACGCCCAATGAGAAGCTCGTTGCTATCAAAAATGTTTCAATCAACGAGCATTATTTCGTCGGCCATTTCCCGGATGAGAAAGTGATGCCGGGCGTTTTGATTATCGAAGCCATGGCCCAGGCCGGCTGCATTTATTTTTATTACAGCAAAAATATGCAGGGCAAAAATTTGATTTACTATTTGGCCAAGACCACGGCCAAGTTTTTGGCGCCGGTTTTGCCTGGAGATCAATTGGTCATCGAAGTGACGACCGTTAAGATGCTTCCCAAGGCTGGTTTTCTTAAAATGATCGCCAAGGTTAAAGACAAAACAGTCGCGGAAGCAGAAATTGGTTTTGGGATTAAAGAAGTTTGAAAAAGACGTTGTCACCAGTCACTCGTCACCGGTCACCTGTAGTCACCAGTTCGAACTAAAAAACCACAGGTGACGTGTGACTGGTGTCTGGTGACTTTTCATCTATTTTTTCCCTCACACCGTCGTTGACGTACCCCACCCCAAGTGATAGACTATCGCCTATTATTGTTAACTACAGATTTGTAATACGGGAAGTAGCGCAGCTGGCTAGCGCGCAACGTTCGGGACGTTGAGGTCGTGGGTTCAAATCCCACCTTCCCGATTTAATTTTAGTGAATATGGCATAGTGGGGAAGTAGCGCAGCACCATCTTAGCTAAATTTAAAAGGTAGATGGTACCGCCCTGACTTTTTCTGAATTAAATACGGAGAAAGATGGTGCAGTCCTGACTACCATTAAAATTGTGGAAAGTCAGGGCAGTTGGCTAGCGCGCAACGTTCGGGACGTTGAGGTCGAGAGTTCAAATCTCTCCTCCCCGATAATTAAGCTTTAAGTAGGGCTGGCTAGCGCAGCACTGACTTACCTCAACTTTAATGGTAGTCAGTACCGTACCAATTCTTTCTGGATTAAATACAGAAAAAGTCAGTGCAGCAACCAATTACAATTAAAGTTAAGGAAAATTGGTGCAGCAACGTTCGTGACGTTGCCCTCACCTTACCATGATATAGAAAAAGGTGAGGACTACCCCGCTTCTTCTGTTAATTTTTTATATTTAAAGGTAACCGGGGGTGAAGTCGAGAGTTCTCCCGACGCTTTCTAGATTTTAAATGTAGTCGGGGAAATCCGTCCGCCCCGACCAATATAGAGAATCGAGATTTGACATTTGAGATTGGACAATCAAATCTCTAATTTCGATTGTCAAATTTGATTACTGGCCATCGATCATTTTTAAAATGCTTCAAGCTCACATTTTTTATTCCGGTACGGTCCAAGGCGTTGGGTTTCGCTACACGACGGTTGGCTACGCCCAAGAATTAAAACTAACAGGATGGGTCAGGAATTTGCCCGACGGCCGAGTGGAAATCCTCGCGCAGGGAGATAAAACATCCATTGAGGTCCTCTGCCAAAGGTTAGACCATCATTTCGACGGATATATCAAAGATAAAACAATCGATTATGTTGAGCCGCAAGATCCTTTAAAAAATTTTCAAGTGACGCATTAACATGGACAAAGCTAAAGCCCGTCAACACATCACCGATCTTTCCAAACAAATCGAAGAGCATAATTACCATTATTATGTTTTAAGCCAGCCGCGTGTTTCCGATAAAGAATATGATAATCTTTTGAAAAAATTGATCGAGCTTGAAGAGAAATTCCCGGATCTTAAAAGCCCGTTAAGCCCGACGCAACGTGTCGGGACAAAAATACCATCGGGAGCCAAGACCGTCACCCATCGGGTCAAGATGTATTCGTTGGACAATACCTATTCGATTGAAGAATTAAAAGAATGGCATCAGCGTGTGCTCAAAGGCTTGCCGAAAGAGAAAATTGAATTTGTCGCTGAGCTTAAGATCGACGGCGTGAGCGCGGCGTTTACTTATGAAAACGGCCGATTGGTTTTGGGCGCGACCCGCGGCGATGGGATAACCGGAGAAGACGTAACGCATGGAGTCAAAACCATCCGTTCGGTGCCGTTACATATGCGTGAATCAAAAAATTTTACGGTCCCTAAAATTTTGGATGTGCGCGGCGAAGTGTACATGAGCCGTCGGGGTTTTGAAAAAATGAACCGGGAGCGGGAAAAAAATGATGAAGAGCTTTTTGCCAATCCAAGAAATGCGACAAGCGGCACGCTTAAACTGCTGGACTCGCGGATCACGGCCAAGAGGAATTTAAGTTCGTTTATCCATTCCTTTGGCGTCATCGAAGGCGGACGGCCGATCAAGGGTCAGTGGGAATTTTTACAGACAGCCAAGCAGTGGGGATTTTGCGTCAATCCTTTAAGCCGTTTGTGCAAATCAATCGATGAAGTTTTAGATTTTTGTAAAGAATATCAAGAGAAACGTAGTACGATTACCTACGAGATCGACGGTGTTGTGGTCAAGGTCAACGATTTTAACCAACAGGCGAGGCTAGGGGCGACGTTAAAATCTCCTCGCTGGGCTGTGGCTTATAAATTTCCGGCTGCGCAGGCAACGACGCGCGTTGAAGATATTGTCGTGCAAGTCGGCCGCACGGGCGTTTTAACGCCGGTGGCAAACCTTGCGCCGGTTGAATGTGCGGGCGTAACCATCTGTCGAGAGACCCTTCATAATTTCGATGAAGTCAAACGTTTAGGCATTAAGGTTGGCGACCGCATTCTTTTGGAACGCGCCGGCGATGTCATCCCGAAAGTTGTCAAAGTCGTTGAATCAAATAAAAGCGCAAAAGCTTTTAAAGTCCCGACGAAATGCCCTGAGTGCGGCGGGCCGATTACGAAAGTCAGAGAAGAGGATGTGGCCTTTCGCTGTACGAACCCGTCGTGCCCAAAGCAAATCGAACGCGGGCTTATTCATTTTGCATCGCGGGGTGCGATGGACATCGAAGGGTTGGGCGTTGCGGTCGTTGAACAGCTGATCGATAAAAATCTCATCAAGGACATTGCTGATATTTATTCTTTAAAAAGAGAAGATTTGTTGACGCTAGAGCTCTTCGCCGACAAAAAGGCCGATAATCTTTTAGAGGCGATTAAAAAGAGCAAACTTCAGCCGTTGTCGCGATTTATTTTCGCGTTAGGCATTATGAATGTCGGAGAAAAAGCCGCCGCAACAATTGCCAGAGAATTTCAAACAATCGGTGTTATTCTTAGCACGACGGCTGAAGACTTAACAAATATCCATGAAATCGGAGAAGTCACAGCCCGGTCGATTATTGAATATTTTCAAAAGCCTGCGACAAAAAAACTTATAAAGAAATTTAAGTCGGCTGGTTTGAGATTAACGGAGCCAAAACAAAAGTTGCTTTCCACAAAATTAGCCAACAAGAAATTTATTTTTACCGGTGAGCTTGGATCGATGACCAGAGAAGAGGCATCAGAAAAAGTCAAAGCGTTGGGGGCAGAAGTGCTGGGTTCAGTCAGCAAAAATCTTGATTTTGTCGTCGTCGGCGAATCGGCGGGATCAAAACTAAAAAAAGCTAAGGAGTTAGGGCTAAACATACTTAATGAACAACAATTTAAGGAGCTGGTCAATGAGTCATCTAAGAAATAAGGGGAAGTTGAGTTTATTGATTGTTATGGTCATAACTATAACAATAACGTCATTAGGCTGCGAATCTCTTCGAAAGAAATTTGTCCGTCAGAAAAAGAAGGATGTGAAAGATAAAGATATTATCCCTGTCCTTGACCCCATTGAATATCAATAAGCGGTACTTACCCCGGAAGATGATTACAAACATGCCTACGGATTATGGAAGGTTTGGAATACGGAATTTTTGCAGGAAATAAACGTCAATCAAAATGACAAAAGGCAAGTATATTTATTGACGGAGGCGATCAACCAGTTGCAGGAGATGGACAAGGTTGTCGTCGGACAGAAAAAGGATGCCTTGGAGGAAGTGATCAAAAATTTAAATGCCGTTAAAGACGAGTTTAAGACGCCGGCGCCGATGCGTTCGTTATCTACGATCAAAAGCAGAGTTGAAAGAAATGCTAAAACAATCAGTAGCGAGCTTCATCCGCGTTTGATGAAGGATTATTTAGTCACTCAATAGGACAACATGAAACCTTTTATCGAAGATTTTTTAAATTATCTGGCGGTTGAGCGCGGGCTTGCGCAGAATACGCTTTTGGCCTACCGTCGGGATTTGACCAAATATGCCGCCTTTTTAGAGAAGAAAGGCGTTAAGACGGCTGACCATGTCCGGCGTGAGCACATAACCAACTTTATGTTTGATCAAAAGAATCATAAGCTTAACACCAGTTCCATTTGCCGCAGCCTCGCCGCGATAAAGACGTTTCATCGGTTTCTCGTCAGAGAACGGTTAGCGAAAGAAGATCCGACTAATTTAGTTGATACGCCGAAAATGTGGAAGCGGATCCCTGAAGCGCTGACATTACAAGAAATTGAAGCGATGCTTGAGGCAACTAAGGGCAAGTCGAAACAATCGGTGCGCGATAAGGCTATTCTTGAATTGTTTTATGCCAGCGGCATGCGCGTTTCCGAACTGGTTAATTTGAAAATGGATAGTGTGAATATGGATTTAGGTTACGTGCGCTGCATCGGAAAAGGCAGCAAGGAGCGCATCATTCCTATCGGTAAAAATGCGAAAGAAGCGCTTAAGAAATATTGTGACATGGTCCGTCCGCAGTTAGCGAAAAAAAGCGAGTTCTCAACACATTTGTTTTTAAGCCGACTAGGTAAAAAACTTAGCCGGCAGAGCATTTGGAAGTTGATTAAACTCTACGCGCGTAAAGCCAAAATCAAGAAAGCAATCAAGCCGCATATTTTGCGCCACACCTTTGCCACGCACCTTTTAGAGCACGGCGCGGACCTGCGCTCCGTCCAGGAAATGCTTGGTCATGCGGATATTTCAACGACGCAAATTTATACGCATGTGGACCGTGAACGGCTTAAAAGCATCCATAAAGAATTTCATCCGAGAGCTTAAATGAAAATTGATTTAAAAATATTAGATAAAAATCTTTTAACGCTTATCCACAGGATCGGCCAATGCGCTGACCAGGAAAACATTTCCGCCTATTTGGTCGGAGGGATTGTCCGCGATTCTTTGCTTAAACGCAAAAGTTTTGATATCGATATCGTCGTTGAAAGAGAATCCCTTCATTTAGCCAAGATCGTTTCAAATAGGCTTAAGACGGAATTGACGGTCCATGATCAATTTAAAACAGCAACGATGTATTACCAAAATTTGCGGATCGATTTCGCGCGTTCAAGACGAGAGGCTTACCCTCACCCAGGAAGTTTGCCGGTCGTATCCGAAGGAGGTCTGGTCGAGGACTTGCAGCGTCGGGATTTTACTATCAATGCCATCGCCATGTGCGTTAACGCAGATAATTTAGGCGAGATCATCGATCCGTTTTTAGGCGCCGCTGATTTGAAAAAAGGCCTTGTCCGTATCCTTCATGACCAAAGCTTTAAAGATGATGCCACGCGCATCTTGCGCGCCGTCCGGCTTGAGCAAAGATTTGATTTTAAGATCGAGACAGAGACATTAAAGTTTCTTAAATTAGCTTTAAAAGATAGTTACGATGGGTTCATCAAGCCGCAACGTTATTTCAATGAGTTTAAAAAGATCCTAAAAGAGAAAGATCCGCTCAAGCCTTTGGGGCGTTTAAATGAGCTAAAAGGTTTTGAGTTTTTATCTAAACAATTTTCGTATCAACCAAAAAATTTAGCCAGCGTTTATCGGTTTTTAAGTCAATATGATGATGAGTTCGGGACGATCAGCCGATGGTTTGTTTATTTTTTGGCCTTGATCAAAGACCAAAAGGCTTCGGAGGTTGAACGGATTCTTCAAAAATTTTCCTTTAAAAAAGAAGAGAAAAAGGCTATTCTGGAAGGCTTGCGGCTGGCAGATTTGCGTAAAAATCTAAACCAGCGTAATATAAAGAGAAGTAAGGTGTTTAATTTACTCTCAGCGGTCCCATTAGAAATGATAGTGTGTTGGTTTGCGACCGAAAAGAGTCTAAAAGTAAAGAATATTCTTAAACGCTATTTGTCGAAGGATAGCAAAGTAAAATTATCCATCAACGGCGACGATTTGCGAAAACTGGGCGTTGTTGAAGGACAAAAAGTTGGAGAAGTTCTTAATCAAATATTGGGATTAAAAATTGATGGCAAGGCTAAGTCTAAGCAGGATGAATTGCGCCTGGCCAAAAAAAATATTTCGTGAAGGGAGCCGTTATGGACCGCATGGATAAAATCAATCATCAGATCCAAAAAGAGATCAGTCTGATCATTCAAAGAGAATTGGGAGACCCGAGACTACAGTTTGTGACCATTACCAAAGCCGATGTCAGTCGGGATTTGAAATTTGCAAAGATTAGTTTTAGCGTCTTGGGCGCCGCTCAAAAAATCGATGAGGCTAAAAAAGGTTTAGAAAAAGCTAAGGGGCTTATCCGCAAATTCATCGGGGACAGAATGAAAATGCGTTATATCCCCGAGTTGTCGTTTGTCCATGACAGGTCGTTAGAATACAGCGCGCGCATCGAGGCGACGTTAAAGGAGATTCATCATGAGCTTAAAAAAAGTTCATCAGACGATTAAAAAATATAAACGGTTTCTTATCAGCACGCACGTTAATCCAGATCCCGATGCGCTCTGCTCTGAGCTGGCGTTGGCCGCTTTTCTTAAATCATTGGGCAAAACGGTCTATATTGTTAATGACGACAAAGTCCCGGGTCGTTATCAATTCTTGCCCCAATCAAAATCCATTAAAAGTTATAAAAATAAAATGAAGATTACCACCGATGTGGTTATTGTCGTTGATTGTGGGGAGCTCGACCGTATTGGAAAAGTTCAAAAACTTATTGGTGGCCAGGAGACCATTATCAATATCGACCATCATGTGACCAATGATTTGTTCGGTGACGTCAATTTGGTTGATATCAAAGCTTCCTCGACGGCTGAAGTGCTATTTGAGCTTTTGATGTTTGCCAAATATCGCTTAAACCAGACCGTTGCTCAATGCCTTTATTTGGGCATCATGACGGATACAGGGTCTTTTCGTTATGAAAACACATCGAGCCGTACATTTGAAATTGCAGGCCAATTGGCCAAATATAATGTCGCTACAAACCAATTTTACCAGAGGATTTATGAACGCATACCCTATCATGATGTCAAAGAATTAGCCTGGGTCATCCATCATGCAGAGCTTTTATTTTCGGGGAAATTGATTATTGTTGAATTGAGCAAAAAGATATTGAACAAATTTTCTGAAAATTTTGACTTAAGGGACGCAATCTTTCGGTTCTTGCGTTCTATTGAAGGCATTGAGATCGTTGCTATTCTTACCGAAGCGGGAAAAAATAAAACGAGGGCGAATTTACGTTCGAATAAAAGTTTCGATGTGGCAAAACTGGCCAGTCATTTTGCCGGCGGTGGGCATAAGCGCGCCAGCGGCTGCATGATAAAAGGGCCAATGCGCATGGCTAAAAAAGAATTGATTAAACAAATTGGGAAGATGTTATGAAAGAAGGAATCGTTGTCATCAATAAACCTAATGGGATCACCTCGCATGATGTTGTGGCCAGGGTCCGGCAGAAATTTAAGATCAAACGCGTCGGGCATGCGGGAACGCTTGATCCGTTAGCGACGGGCGTTATTGTCATGCTTTTAGGCAAGTCCACGCGGCTTTTTGATAAATTTGTTTCATTTGATAAAGCCTATATCGCGACACTTGTTTTAGGAACGATGACGCGCTCAGCTGATACGCAGGGCGAAATTGTGGAAAGCAAACCCTATCAGCACATATCCAAAGAAATGCTTTTAGATGCTTTTAGTAAATTTATTGGTGAAATAGAGCAGGTCCCGCCGATGGTCTCCGCCGTCAGGTATAAAGGGAAAAAACTTTATCAGTTGGCCCGCCAGGGTATTACCGTTGAAAGGGCTCCACGCAAAATCCGCATTGATCGTTTGGAACTCATCGCATTTAATCCGCCTTATGTTAAATTTTATCTGGAATGTTCTAAAGGGACGTATGTCCGCCAGCTCGCCGACGACGTCGGGCGATTGCTTGGATGTGGGGCTTGTATTTCCCAGATCGAGCGAACGAAGGTAGGAAGATTTAGTATTGAAGAAGCTGTGAACATTGAGGATCTTGATGAAAGTCACATACGGCCTTGGCAAGGATAATCGAATACGAAAAAAATGTGTGGTTGTCATTGGTGTCTTCGACGGCGTTCATCGCGGGCATCAAGCATTAATTAAGAAAGCTATCAAGAGAGCGCGGGCTCTTCACGCGCGGTTAGTTGTCCTTACCTTTGACCCTCATCCCGTCCAAGTTCTTTACCCTGAAAGAAAATTATCCCTTATTATTTCTTTAAAATATCGCTTGAAACTTTTAGAGCAGTTAGGCGTTGATGAAACAATTGTTGTTCATTTTACCAGATCGTTCTCTCGGTTATCTCCAGAAAAATTTATCAAACAATATTTAATCGGTCGCCTACATCCCCAAGAAGTTTTCGTCGGAGATGATTTTCGTTTCGGACAGAACCGCAGCGGATCGATTGAAGATTTTATTTCAGCTGGACACCAATTTGGTTTTAGGGTCAACCACATTAAGCCATTACAAGGCGATCGACATAAGATCAGCAGTTCGCAGATCCGGGAATTAATTGAGAATGGAGAATTAAGCAGGGCCAGATTTTTTTTAGGCCGTCCAGTTGCCCTGATGGGAAAAGTTGTGAGAGGCTCATCTCGCGGCAAAAGCATTGGTTTTCCGACGGCTAATGTCTTGCCGAATAATGAGATCATTGCGCCGCGTGGTGTTTATGCCGTTAAGGTTTTTTACAGAAATAAAACATACAAAGGGGCTGCCAATTTAGGTGTCAGGCCGACGTTTAAAGACCAAAACAAATTTTTTATTGAGGTACATATTTTTGATTTTCATCAATCTCTTTATGGCCAAGATATTGCGATTGAATTTGTCCAAAAAATAAGAGATGAAAAGAAATTTAACACCCTTCAAGAATTAGTCTCCCGAATCAAGCAGGATATCACCCGCGCCAAAGCCATTCTGTCTTAAGTTTTACCTTCTTCGTACCGTCCTTTAATAAAGTATTAAATAATAATCGATTATTTAGTTAATCTTTATTTGACACTGTCCCATGCTTTCTGTATACTGTTGGCACATGGTGGAGTAAAGTGGAGAGAAGTGGTTTATAGGCTTTTTACGTGAATAATCCATCATCAACGAGGCATTAAGATGTTTTACGGCGAATACAGTCATTCCATCGACAGAAAAGGGCGGATCGTTTTGCCCGCGAAACTACGCGACGTCTGTAAAGAATACGGCGTTGACCGGTTCTTTGTCACCCGCGGATTGGACAAATGTATTTTTATGTTCTCCTCGGATGAATGGAGGGTCCAAGAGCAAAAATTCAAGAGCTTGTCTTTTACGAAACAGGAATCGCGGCATTTTAACCGTATGTTTTTTTCTGGGGCCACAGACGTTACGCCTGATAAACAAGGGCGATTTATCATTCCGCAGTATTTGAAAGATCATGCCAACATCAAACGCGACACGGTGATTATCGGCATCTCCAATCGCATCGAAATTTGGGACAAAACGCTGTGGCAAGAGTTCCACCATAATTCCAGTAAAACGTTTGAACAAACAGCAGAAAATTTAATCAATCTTTAACTATGATTATGCCATCTTTAGAACATGATGCTTTTTCACAAGATCCAGCCGAAGGGTCACATATCTCTGTCATGCCATCGGAAGTCTTAGAACATTTATCGCCTAAACCAAATGGTGTTTACGTTGACTGCACTTTAGGCTTAGGAGGGCACGCCAGAAGTATTTTGCAAAAAGGCGGGGCGACTGTAAAGCTCGTCGGCATAGACCGGGATAAAGAATCATTAGCCAAAGCAGAAGAAAACTTAAAGACCTTTTCTTCGCAATGCTTTTTTGCGCACAACGATTATCGTAATCTGGATGTTATCTTAAAAAAATTTGGGATTGAGCGAGTCGACGGGATATTGATGGACTTGGGGATTTCAAGTTTTCAGCTCAATGATCCTCACCGAGGTTTTAGTTTTCGCGCCGACGGGCCATTGGACATGCGCATGGACCGCGACAGTTTTATCTCAGCCTATGATCTCGTCAATACGTTGTCTGAAAAGGAATTATCGGAAATTTTAAAAGATTTTGGGGAAGAACGTTTTCATCATCGCATCGCCAAATTTTTGGTTGAGAACAGAAAAAAATATCCCATCCAAACGACCAAAGAGTTAAGCGATATTATTTTAAGAGCGATCCCCGGCTATCACAGCAAAGAAAAAATCCATCCAGCCACGCGAAGCTTTCAGGCTTTGCGCATCGCGGTCAATCGTGAATTAGAATCCTTGGCCCAAGTTTTAGACAAAGCCATAGATTATTTAAAACCAAATGGACGCCTCGTCGTCATTGCCTTCCATTCTCTGGAAGACAGAATCGTCAAAGATAAATTTAAAGTTTTAGGCCGTGAGGACATTTTACATGTCTTAACGAAAAAGCCTCTACGTCCTTCCCTAGAGGAAGAACAGCAAAATCCGCGCGCAAGAAGCGCCCGGCTGCGCGCCGCAGAAAGGGTTTCATGAGCCTTTTAAGATTTACAAAGATCGTTATTTTCATCACCATCATGGCGCTCGTCTACATCAATATGCAGATGCAGATTATCGAGCTTGCCTATCGAGGCAAAGCCAAGGAGCAGCAAGTCCGTAAGCTCATTGAGGTCAATAGTCATCTGACGACCAAAATTCTTACGTTGAAATCATCGAATAATTTAGGCGATAAACTTTTAGTTGATCATAAACAAATGGAATTCTTGGCTCCGCAAAGCATCGTCGAGGTCCCGGTCAAGAATTATAAGAAAGCCAATGTTTCTAAAGCAGATATTTCTTTGAAACCTGCGAAACAAACACGATCTGTTTTAAGCCTGTTGTCTTTGGGCGCGGAAGCCCAGGCGGGAATGGACCGATAAATTTAACTTGCGTTTTGTCATCGGACAAAACATAAACTTCAATAGGTACCGTGCATATAAAGAAAAATGGACTCCGTTTTAGTGTTATCATATTATTTTTTATTTGTTGTCTTTTCGCCTTCACCGTCAAATTAGTTCTCATCCAGGCGTTTCGATCTTCGTATCTTGCTCGCTTAGCAGAAAAGCAACACAATCAGCTCATTGAGCTTGAACCTATCCGTGGGACTATTTACGACCGCATGGGCAGGCCACTTGCGCTTAATGTCTCTGTCTATTCCTTGTTTGCCAATCCAAAGACGATGACAGAGGCCGAAAGACAAAAAACCATTCTTTACCTTCCCAAATTACTTAATCTTGACCAGTCTGTTTTAGAAGATCGCTTGAGCAAAAATAAATTTTTCGTATGGATCAAACGAAAAATATCTTTAGATGTCGCCGAAAAAATTAAAGATCTTAAAATTCCCGGGCTTCATTTGATTAATGAGTCTAAACGATTTTACCCTAACGCTAGTCTCGCGGCCCATGTGATCGGTTTTGCCGGCATTGATAACGTTGGACTAGAAGGGCTGGAACTTAAATTTGACAAGGATCTCAAAGGAGAGTCGGGATGGTCGCAAGTTTTACGGGATGCCCGTCAGAGACCACTGATGCTTGAAAAAAATTATATCCCGCCGCGGGACGGCTTTAATTTAAATTTAACCATTGATGAAACGATCCAATACATCAGCGAGCGGGCTCTCGATAAAGGGTTTGAGAAAAATCACGCGTTGGCCGCAAGTGTCATTGTCATGGATGTCAAGACAGGAGAGATCCTTGCTTTTGCCAATCGTCCGACCTACAATTTAACTAACCCCGGGGATGTTAATGTGGAAAGCCGTACCAACCGCGCGGTCAGTTATGTTTTTGAACCGGGTTCGGTCTTTAAAATTGTCACAGCTTCGGCGGCGCTTGAGCAGAAAGCGGTGGTTGAGACCGATAAAATTTTTTGTGAGAACGGGCAGTATCGCGTGGCCAACCATATTTTGCATGATCATGGCAAGCACGGGTGGCTTACGTTCCAACAGGTCATCGAACAATCAAGTAACATCGGGACAACTAAGGTCGCACAGAAACTTGGCCCTGAGATTATTTATCAATATGCACATAAATTCCGTTTCGGCATGCCCACGGGCATTGATTTACATGGAGAGGTGCGCGGGATGCTTAAGCCGACATCGCAATGGTCGAAGACAAGTATCGGCGCTATTACCATCGGGCAAGAAGTTACCGTGACACCGTTACAACTAATCGGCTCTATTACGGCGATAGCAAACGACAGCGTTTACATGCGAGCGTTGTACGTCCAACACATGAAGGATAATGTGAGCCAAATCATGTATTGAGATGTAA